>OJQP01000479.1_pt1 | contig 19370 bp, 14 predicted proteins | sample 1598871 | NCBI WGS metagenome assembly OJQP01 (sample SAMN03922520, study PRJEB24848) | human gut metagenome | isolation source: stool sample | host: Homo sapiens | place: Germany | collected 2010-02
GCTCAAGGAGCTGTACGACAAGAAGACAGAGCTGGAAAACCTTGAAATCATCAATACCGTGCGCTCTATGGTGATGGACAAGGATCAGATCATGGCGTTCCTGTCTTCCATGAAGGTCGGCACCAAGCCCGCTGAAAATACGGAGGTAATCGACAATGCGTAAGAAGTTTCGTTTTTTGACCGTCCTTGCGGTCTGCGTCATGGTTCTGTCCTGCTTCTCGGTGACGGCGTTTGCCTATGCCGATGACACCGATCAGAACCTTCCGGTCACAGAGGCAACCCAGCCGGAACAGCAGCCCGCAGTCACACCCGCGCCGGAAAAGCCGAAGGGTGAGCCGATTGACGATGAGGGCAACGCCTACACCCGCGACTTGCTCCATGACAAGGCAACCAACAAGCAGTTCATCACTGTCCAGACGAAGAACGGCAACACCTTCTTCATTGTCATCGACTACGATGCGCCCATCAATGAGGACGAGGAACAGTACCAGACGTACTTCCTGAACATGGTCGATGAAAGCGATCTGCTTGCGCTGCTGGACGAAGATACTGCGGCTGCTCTGACTACCTGTAACTGCAAGGAGAAATGCGCTGTCGGTCAGGTCAACACAGACTGCCCGGTCTGCAAGACCAACATGAGCGAATGCACCGGCACAGCCCCCGTTACACCTGAGCCGGATAAGGATGCAGAAACCGATGCTCCCGCCCCTAAACCCGAAAAGGAATCCAACATCGGCATGATCCTCGTCATCTTCGTTCTTGCCGGTGCTGCGGGTGCAGCCTATTACTACATCAAGTTCATCAAGGGCAGAAAGCCCAAGGATGAAGATATGGACTTCTTTGATGATGAAGGCTACGAGGAAGAGCCGTACATCAATGAGGATGAAGAGCCGCAGATTGCGGTAGACGAGGAAACGGACGGTGATGAGGATTGATCTTAGTCATTGCCGAAAAGCCCAGCGTTGCCCAGTCCATTGCAAAGGTGCTGGGCGCAACATCCCGAAAGGACGGCTACATGGAGGGCGGCAACTACATCGTTTCGTGGTGCTTCGGTCATCTGGTGGAGCTGGCAGACGCCAGCTCCTACGATGAGCGGTATGCCAAGTGGCGGTATGATGATCTGCCCATTGTCCCGGAAAGCTGGATGTTTGAGGTCACAAAGGACAAAGCCCAGCAGTTCAAGGTGCTGTCCTCTCTTATGAAGGACAAGCGCGTCACCGAGCTGGTCTGCGCAACCGATGCAGGGCGCGAGGGTGAGCTGATCTTTCGGCTGGTCTACAACAAAGCCGGATGCACCAAGCCCTTCAAGCGTCTGTGGATCAGCTCGTTGGAGGACTCCGCTATCAGTGAGGGCTTCCGGCATCTCCGGGACGGCAAGGAATATGACCGTCTCTATGATGCGGCACTCAGCCGCTCGAAGGCAGACTGGATTGTCGGCATTAACGGCACCCGCCTGTTCACTACGCTTTATCACAAGAAGCTGGTGGTCGGGCGCGTCCAGACGCCGACCCTTGCAATGCTGGTGGAGCGTGACGGGAAAATCTCCACGTTCCATAAGGAGAAGTATTTCAACGTCCACGTCGGCAAGGGCGATTTGACCGCTGATCTGGAAAAGGTCAAAACCGAAGAGGAAGCAAAAAGAATTGCGGCGGCTTGCGAGAAAAAGCAAGCCGTCGTTTCTTCTCTCAAGCGGGAGACGAAAACCGTCAATCCTCCGAAGCTCTACGATCTGACCACCTTGCAGCGCGAGGCAAACCGATACTACGGTTTCACTGCCCAGCAGACGCTCGATCTCGTCCAGACGCTCTACGAAAAGAAGCTCCTGACCTATCCGCGCACGGACAGTCAGTTCATCACGGACGATATGGAGGACACCGCCCGTCAGGTCATTTCTATTGTCTGCCGCCAGCTTCCGCTTTTCTCCGGCGTTTCGGTCACTCCGGACATTGCCCGCGTAACCAACAACAGCAAGGTCACAGATCACCACGCCATTCTCCCGACCGTCCAGCTCGAAAAGCAGGATGTTTCGGCGCTCCCTCAGTCAGAGCAGAAAATCCTCAATCTTGTTGGGATGCGCCTTCTGTGTGCGACCGGCGAGAAGCACACCTACGCAGAAACGCAGATCACGCTCTCCTGCGAGGGCTATGCGTTCAAAGCCAAGGGCAAGACCGTCGTTCAAAACGGATGGAAAGCCATTGAAGAGCTGTTCAAGGCTTCCCTCAAGACGAAGGAAAAGGACGATCCCATGAAGTCCCTGCCCGAAGTCCACGAGGGTGATGTTCTGGATGGTGTGTCCGCCAGCGTCACCGAACACTTTACGACACCCCCGAAGCAGTACACGGAAGACACGCTCCTGTCTGCGATGGAGACTGCCGGAAACGATCAGTTCGACGATGATACCGAGAAAAAAGGTCTCGGCACTCCCGCGACTCGCGCCGGTATCATTGAGAAGCTGGTGAAATCCGGCTTTGCAGAGCGCATAGGCAAATCCCTCATTCCCACGAAGGACGGCTGCAACCTCGTCTGCGTCCTGCCGGAACAGATTACGTCTCCCGCAATGACGGCGGAATGGGAAAACACGCTCATGGAGATTGAGCGCGGCAATGCGGATGCGGACGCCTTCCTCAGCGGCATTGTCCGGATGACCGGCGATCTTGTAAAAGCCTATCCGTTTCTCTCCGATGCCGAAGCCCAGCGTTTCGGCACGGGTAAGGAGGAAATCGGCAAATGTCCCCGCTGCGGCTCTCCGGTCTACGTCGGCAAGGGCAACTTCTACTGCTCGAATAAAGACTGCTCCTTCTGCCTGTGGGAAGACAATAAGTTCTTTTCCAGTAAGAAAAAGAAGCTGACCAAGAAGATTGCAAAGGAGCTGCTGGACAAGGGCTGGTGTCGAGTGACCGGGCTTTACACACCGAAGAAGCCTCAGCTCTACGACGCAGTGATCCGGCTGGATGACAGCGGTGGCAAATACGTCAGCTTCAAGATGGAGTTTGACCGATGAGTCGCCCGAAGTATGTTGCCTCTTGCAGCGGAGGCAAAGACAGCGTGGCAACGCTCCTGCTGGCTGCACAGCACAATGAGCCGCTGGACGAGGCGGTTTTCAGCGAGGTCATGTTTGATAAGAACACAAGCGGCGAAGTCCCGGAACACCGGGACTTCATCTATGACCGGCTCAAGCCCTTCTGTGAAAAGGAGCTGGGCATCAAGTTCACCATTCTCCATGCGGACAAGACCTACGATGAGGTGTTCCATCATGTCATCACCCGCGGACCGCACAAGGGCGAGGTTCGCGGTTTTGCATGGGCTGGTATGTGTGCAGTCAATCGTGACTGCAAAATCCCGCCAGTCCGCAAGTACAATGCCGCACTCTCGCCGGACACTGTGAGCTATGTCGGCATTGCGGAGGATGAGCCAAAACGCCTTGCTCGTCTGGATGGAATAACGAAGGTCAGTCTGCTTGCCAAATACGGTATGACCGAAGCGGACGCCTACAAGCTCTGTCAGGAACACGGGCTGCTTTCCCCAATCTACGCTCACTGCCGAAGAAACGGCTGCTGGTTCTGTCCCAACGCCAGTGACTCGGAGCTGCTGCACATGGTCACAAAGCACCCGGATATGTTTGACCGGCTGATTGAATGGGAGAACGAGGATAACATCTTTCATCGTCGGATGACGCGCAGAGAAACCCCGTCTGAGGTAAAGGCTCGTTTACTGAGCAAATCCCAGACGGGGTTTTCTTCGCCCAAAAGCAAATAAGAAATGGAGGTTTGAGATGGCTGAAAACATAAATGCACAGCAAGTCCGCGAAATCACGGACAAACTGGAACAGGGCATCAAGGAGCTTTTTGAATCCGAGCGGTTCAAGGAATATCTCCGCACGATGTCCAAGTTCTACAACTATTCCTTCAACAACACGCTGCTCATTGCGATGCAGAAGCCGGAGGCAACCTATGTTGCCGGTTATACCTCGTGGCAGCGCAACTTTGACCGTCAGGTCATGAAGGGCGAAAAGGGCATCAAGATTCTTGCACCCGCGCCGTACAAGGCGCAGGAAGAGCGTGAGAAGATTGATCCTTTGACGCAGAAGCCGGTGATCGGCGCAGATGGGAAGGCTGTCACGGAAACGGTTGAGGTCCTGCGTCCTGCCTTCAAGGTGGTGAATGTCTTTGATGTTTCCCAGACGGACGGCAAGGAGATTCCGGACATCATCGTCGATGAGCTGAAAGGCACCGTCGAAAACTACGAGGCGTTCTTCGACGCGCTTAGGCAGGAATCTCCCGTCCCTATTTCTTTTGAGGACATTCCGGGCGGTGCAAAGGGATTCTTCTCGCCGGTTGAAAGCCGCATTGCCATTCAGGAGGGCATGAGCGAAATCCAGACGGTCAAAACCGCCATTCACGAGATCGCCCACGCAAAGCTCCACGCCGTCAAGCCGGATGAGAAAGCCGCGCCAGAAGATAAGAAGGATCGGCACACCAAGGAGGTTGAAGCGGAGAGCGTTGCCTACACCGTCTGCCAGCGTTACGGCATTGAAACTTCGGACTACTCCTTCGGTTACATTGCCGGTTGGTCATCCGGCAAGGAAACCAAGGAACTGAAAAGCTCTCTGGACACCATCCGCAAGACGGCGGCTGAGATGATCGAGGGCATTGACGCCAAGCTCAAGGTGCTGCTGGCAGAGAAAGCACAGTCCGCAGAGAAGGAAAACGAAATGCCCGCAGAGCCGATGCCGGAAGCACCCATTTACCGCGAGACGGCGAATTACGCCTATGAAGCCGGTGAGCTGGAGTCATATCGTGCTTCTCTCGCCGCAAACGTGGAATGCCGCAGAGCGATTGAGGCGGCAATCAGCACCAACTACGGAGATAACCGGCTGGATGCGGATGCTGCCGTGAAAAGTGTCCTTGAGCAGTTCTCTCCGGAGCGCGTCCGATATGTCCTCGCAAACACCATTCAGCAGAAAGACTTTGATGGGCGCATTCCCCAGCCCCTCAAGGAATGGGCGAAGAGCGTTGATGTCTGCCCGGAGAACGCCTCCCGCTTCCTTGTGGATAAACCCAATCCCGGACTGACCGCACTTTTCGTCGATGCGTTCCGCCAGCAGACCGAAGTGCAGAAGGAAGTCATGCCTGAGAAAGCAGTGGAAAGAGACCCGGAGGTCGTTGCATGGGAGAACGATGAGATTACCTCGATTGAGGTAAAAACCGTGGAGGTCAAGTCTCCCTTTGCCCCCTTGTCGGAGGAAGCGGCAAAATCACCGAAAGCGCACCGCCTGACTGCCGAAGAGAAGGAGATCAAAGCCGCCGTCATGGACACGCTCAAGGGGCAGATTGCCTATAACAACGACGGTATGCGGGCGTCCTATCGCGCCTCTAACTATTCCTTCAATCTGCTGGCACGGAACGGCGTCAGGATTGAGGGCAACACGGTCACGCAGAATGGTGAGCCGCTGTTCAAAATCCATCGCCGTCATGCGACGCGGAAAACACAGGGCTGCTATCGTGAGCTGCTGCCGACGCTGGAATACGTCAAGCAGGAGCAGAAGCAGGAAAAGCCCTCCATCCGCGATCAGCTCAAAGCTGCCGCAAAACAGCAGCCGGAGAAGAAGTCTCCGGTCAAATCCAAAACGCACGACATGGAGTTGTGAGAAAGGAGACGCATGAAGAAATACACAGACGTTGACATCATCGCGGAGCTGCAGAAGCTCGTGGACAGTCATGTAGACAGCTACAAGGAAGACTTCGACATCGACAAGCGCATCATCCGCCGCGCTGCCGAAAGCCAAAATCCCGAAGACAAAACGCTGATGTGGTTCTGCCGTCCGCATGGAACGCACTGTCTCAACGAAAATCAGGTCTTTATTCAGGGAACGCGGGATCACAACACCTTCCGTTTCTATGCGGAGCAGACCTACGACGAGTGCGTCGCCCGCGTCATTATCCCGAAAGCCGTTAAGCGCGGCAAGGTGTTCGGAGATGTCTTTGAGATCAATTACCGGGAGCAGGCGGCAAACGTAGCGCAGAACTCGGCTGTGCCGGATCATGACCGGCTGACCTTCGCAGATGGCTTTGTACTGGAAGCCCCCTGCCGCAGCAGCTTCGATGCAGCAATGGCTCTGGTCGGTGAGCATGGCGGCGTCAAAACCCACCAGACGCTCCCGAAGGACGCGGAGGCTCTGGCGGAAGTGCTGTCCAAGCAGAAAACCCGCCGTGACAGACTGCCGGATGCAGAACGGACAGAGGCTCTTTCGCCTCTGTCCGTTGCAGAACTTCGGAAGTACGAAGCGGTCAAAAAGGTACATCCCGACGCGCTGGTTTGCTTTGCCCAGAACGGCTATTTTGAGCTTTACGGCAAGGACGCGGAGAAAGCCGCGCCGCTTCTCGGCACTAAGCTCCTTGAGAAGAAGGTACGCGGCAAGCCCTCCATGCCGGTGACCGGCTTCCGTGAAAGCGCATGGGTAGCCGGTTCTCACAAGCTCTGGAAGTCCGGCGTGGATGTCTTTCTCAGCAAGGACGGCGAGACCTTCAAGGAACTCAAAGCCGCAGATTACATTCCTGTCGGTGCGACGCTGAATGTGGATGGGATCAAGTGCAGAATCGACGCGGTTGATTTTGCCGCCGATGAAGTCCGGCTGACGAATATCGAGGACAAGAACCGCCCCATTCGCTTTTCTGAAAGCATCCAGTATGTCCGCTCCTATGTGGAGGATGCCGGAACAGCCATCTACGACACCATCCCGAAGAAGCCCGCTGCCCGTGAATCCATCCGCGACAAGCTGAAATCCGCGCAGAAAGCCCAGCCGCCCCATACACCGAAACCACAGAAATCAAAAGGAAAGGATATGGAACTCTGATATGAAAAACTTTACCGTGGAAGAAATCAACCTGATGTGCTGCTTCAACACATCCAGCCGGAAGCGGCTGATCGACGATATGAAGAGCGTCACCCTGAACGACATGGACGGTGAGATTGCGGAGCTGATGTATAAGACCGTCCGGAAGCTCGAAGCCATGACCGACGCGGAGTTTGAGGAACTGTATATCATGCCGGACGGCATGGTGGATGACTGAAAGGAGGATGCCTATGCCCGTATTAGACGGTGATTTTGAAGCCTTCGTCACGAACCTTGGCAAGTACAACGAGGGTATGCTGGTCGGTGAGTGGGTGAAGCTACCCACCACCGAGGAAGAGATGCAGAAGGTCTTTGAGCGCATCGGGATCGGCAAGCAGGACGAGTTCGGTCAGCCCTATGAAGAGTGGTTTATCACCGACTACGAATGCCCGATCTATGGCGTTCAGAAGATGCTTGGCGAGTACGAGAGCCTTGATAAGCTCAACTACCTTGCCGTTTTGATTGACGAGCTTTCCCTGAGCGATCAGGAAAAGCTCGTTGCCATCATGGAATCTGGCTGCGATGAGGTCAGCGACATCGACGATCTCATCAACCTGACATTCAATCTGGACTGCTACGACATCATGCCCGGTATCAACGATGAATCCGATCTCGGCTACTATTACGCCCACGAAGCCGGTATCTACTCTGAAAAGGATCTCGGTCCTCTGGCAGATTACATCGACTATGAACGCTATGGGCGCGACATTGCGATGGATGAGCAGGGACGCTTCACCGATGAGGGCTATGTCCGTGTCGCAAGCGAGAGGTGGGACAGGCAGTTTGACGGTGAGCTTGACGATATTCCCGACGAATACCGGATTACTGGCTCAGAGGAAGCCGCCGAGCGTGACAGCACCATCGCCGTTCTCATTGTTGAGCCGGGAAAGGAGCCTTATGTGAAGGAGATTGACTCCGGTCTGGAGTCCTTGCAGCATGAGGTCGGAGGCTGCATCGAGGCAATTTATCCCTACGAAGACCCTGTTGCCTTAGTCTGCAACGAGGAAGGCAAGCTGGAAGGTCTGCCTCTGAACCGCGCTCTGCGTGATGAGGATGGTGACATCTACGACGTTGTTGCCGGAACATTCATGGTAGTCGGCTTGACGGATGACAGCTTCGGCTCTCTGACCGTAGAGCAGATGCAAAAGTTCTCTGACCACTTCAAAGTGCCGGAGCAGTTTGCAAAGCTGGGCGATAAGATTGTGGCAATCCCCATGATCTCGAAGGAACAGCAGAATCAGGAGAGCGTTGAGCAGAAGGACTTTGAGATGAACGCCGATACCTCCGGTCTGACAGTTGCCGGTCACATCGGGACGTGGCACACCATTGACCAGCACGAAATCGGCGGTCACAGCTTTTATCTGATGGAGCATGACACCTACGGCGATGAGGCGGCTTGCATCATCGTCGATGAGCGCGGCAAGCTCGTCCTTGATGATGTCTACAACGGCTTTGACGATGACACGCTCTGCCTTCTCGACCTTGAGGTCAAGGAAGTGCCGGAAATGCCCGATCCCACGCTCACTGTTCAGGATATGAAGGACTATGGCTACGCATGGGCTGGCGTTCTTCCCGCCGGTCAGGAGGCGGCTGAGAAGGCTTTGGAGAAGGGATGCGAGGTTTACCGTCTCTATTCGGATAACACCGAGGGCTTGTGCGCAGATGCCAAAGAGATTGCCGATCATGCGGCAAAGGGCGGAATGCTCGGTATCAGCAAGGAAAGCTGGATGGCAGCTCTTGAGAAGGAAAACTACCTCAAGGCGGCGGAGATGTCGATGGAGGATGACTACGGCATGATTGACGGGATCATCAACAACGGTCCGAAGGAAGACAAGACCCTTGATGCCAAAGCCCCCGAAACCGGCGAGAAGTCCTCCATCATGGACAGGCTCAAGTCTGCAAAGGCTGAAAAGCAGAAGGAATGCTGCCCTCCCCAAAAGCACAAAGGAGAGATTGAGTTGTGAGCAGAAGTCAGAAATGGCGGCAGGAGTGGTCGTTCTTCATAGGAGACAGCGGACGGAGGAAGTATAACCGCTTCTGCGTCCGCTGCGTCCATAGCTGCAAGCAGAGCTTCCGTGCGGATCTCATCGCCTGTCCGCACTTCTCCCGCAAGGCGGCGCAGTGTAGACAGTTAGGGGTCGAAAAAGCCTGTGATAGCAAGCCCCAGAGCGGCGCAAATTGACCAACCTAAGTGATTGTATTCCCTGCGCAGTTTCTTCTTTAGCGCGGAAATAAGTGTCGATTTCGGCACTTGTTTGAATGCCCGGAAAACGAACCAAGAGCCTCTGTCGATGCCCGTTTTGGGTGTCGGCAGAGGCTCTTTTTTTATGACATATTCAAAATAGCGGACAGCAGCTCTTGAACCTGTTGCCGGTATTCCGGCTTTATATCCGAAATACGTCTGGCAAGCGCAAGGGCTTCCGCTTCTGGCTCATCGGTCCCAAAGATAATTCGGTCCGCACTGACGCCCAGCAAACGGCAAAGACGCTGCAAGGCTTCAAGAGAAATACCGGAAGCACCACGCTCAATAGCGCTCAGGTGATTCGGCGTCATGCCAAGCATTTCTGAGAGCGTGTCCTGCGTATAGCCCGCCTGTTCTCTTGCCACTTGAATATTGCCGCCGATTTCAATATTGATGTCCTTCTTCTCTCGCATAGCCTCACCACCTTTGCATTTAGTGTACCTAACGGCGGTGTCATTATCCACGGTACGCCGTCGTTGATCTTACTAATGACAATGCGTTGACTGTCCGTGATGAGGGTGATAGAATGGAGTTACCTACCAAAAGAGTGAAAGAAGGGGTGTCATGTCGCGCATTATTGAGTTTAGAAAGTCTGCTCAAAAAGCTGAAAAGCAATCCGTTCAAGGCAAGACTTGTGCGTTTACCGGTCATAGACCGCAGAGTCTTCCGTTCGGCTTTGATGAATCCGATAAGCGTTGTACTTCTTTGAAATCTGTTATGCGGGATCAGATTGTAGCACTCATCGAGAACGAGGGCGTCACGCATTTTATTACCGGCATGGCTCTTGGCGTCGATATGTACGCTGCGGAAATTGTACTCGATTTGAAATCAAAATACCCTCACATTACTCTGGAAAGTGCAATCCCTTGTGAGACACAAGCTATCAAATGGTCTGTGGCTTCACGGGAACGGTATTATAATATCGCGGCAAAGTGTGACAAGGAGACCATGCTGCAACGGGAGTACACGCCGGACTGCATGGACAAGAGAAATCGGTACATGGTCGATCACGCCGATTATATTCTCGCAGTATGGAATGGATGCCCCAGCGGTACCGGGAACACCGTGAGATATGCCCACAAAAAGGGCAAATCTATCATCGTTATCAATCCGGTTTCCCTTGATGTCACGCGGGAATAAGGCAAAAATCCCACTCCTGAATCAAGCGTTGCGAAAACCGTGAAGTATTTCCCGATAGTGAATACACATTGCACTACTCGGTGATTATTGGAAACGTGTACGGCGTATGCTGCCCAGTGAACATCTCCACGGAACACATCGAATTTTCACGGCTTCGTAAAACGGAAAGTGTCACCTTATGAACAGTCCCTTGCCGAGAGAAAAATAAATCGCTGGAAACGGGAACGCCCCCGGCACTGTGCGTCTGGCACAGTGTTGGGGGCGTTTTTCCGTGTCTTAGTTATGAGCCAGTTCATTTAGGAGCAGCTTTCGATAGCCCACATCCAAGACGCAGCGATGGAAGTCCATCAGACGGTGTTCGTCGAACAGCTTTTCACAGAGCTTGGTCAGCGGATGATTCATCAGCTTTGCAGAAATGCCAGTCTCGTTGAAAAACCTTGCCCATGTGAAGACCTCTTCTAAATCTTCCTGCCCAAGCGTGGCAGGAATGATGGCGTTGCAGAGACGGACAATGGGGCTGTCCGTAAATCGCTCTGCGACTTCCTCCGGTGTGCATTCATAGCGGTCACAGTCAAAGGAAAGCGCATCCTCAATTTTAAGATAATTTTCGATTTCATCCCGCGTCAAGGTTATGGTGTAGTCTCCCATACCGGACGGCACATCAATATTCTCCATGACATCAAGCTCGTAACGGGAGCCGCCGATGATCGCCTCAAAGGAGAAGGACTGACAGATTACTGCCGGGTTTTTGTCTATCTTGTCCTCATTCAGAAATGACAGCGGGTTATACTCCGTCAGCTCCCAGGCGATTTTTCCTCTCTCTGTTTGCTCGGCAATCTGCTGGATCAGATGTTGTTCTTCTTCGTGCAGATTTTCATTGTACATCATGATACACCTCCGTTTTCTGATTGTCGTTTTTGGGGGGCTGTTCTATGTTTCCGAAGAGAATGCCGTTTGTATCATCATTCCTTGGCTGAGGGCAGACCTTCGTAAAACTTCCTCAGTTCGTCCAGACTGCTTGTACGATTTTTGATGGGCAGGGAATCCCATGTGATGTCATGATAGCGTTCAGGCGGCTCGTCCCGCAGTCTTCGGTCGATGATGCAGACAATGCCGGTGTCTGTGAAATTGCGGATCAATCGCCCGATACCTTGCTTGAGCTTGATAATCATTTCGGGAACGCGAACATCCATCAGAGCATCCTTAGCAATGGAACACTTATACTCGATAATTGGATCGGGGACAGGAAACGGAAGCCGGAAAATGATGACATTGGAAAGGCTTTTTCCTTCAATGCTGATACCTTCCCAATATGCGCCCGTCCCCAGAAGCACGGAGTTCGTATCTTCCTTAAATTCAAGCAGCACCTTATCCTGCGACGATCCCGGCTGCTGCATCAGGATTTTGTACGGAAGATTTTTCTCACTGAGAATGGAGTAGACCTCTTCCATGTCGGTCTTTGCCGTAAACAGCACGAGTGCCTTTCCATTGGAAATGCTCAGGATCTCAAGCAGTCGCTCCACGCCCTTTTCAATGAAGGCTTCATGTTCTTTGGTCGGGTGCGGGAGATCGTCGCAATAGTAGATCATGGCGTGTTCATCGTATGGATATGGGGAAGGCTTTGGCTCGGATAAGCAGCCGCGATCACCAGCGGGAAAGCCGGTATTGCTGATAAAGTAAGAATACTGTTCTTCCAGAGACCCGCTCGTGGCGTTCGTCAGCGTGGCAGAGGTCAAGATGGTTCTTTCATCACCATTGAAGTATAGGCGGCTCACAATTTCTTTTGTGTTTTTAGGGCAATAGACGAGTTCCGTGTTGCTGCCGTGCTGCTCAATCCAGATCAGCATATCGTCTATCTGGTCAAGAAGCTCTGAAAGGGACTCGCTGACGGCATCCAGATCATCAGAGGCAGCAAAGGAACGGTTGTTTCTGAAATCCATGCTGGAATAAATCTGAATGCTGGACGAAAGGTTGTGTATGGCGGCGTTCATCTCGGTAAGCAGTTCAATCGCACTGCCATTGTTGTCGAAGAAAAAGCGGTCAGCGTAGCGCATATCCTGTTCTGCCTCGTTGATCTGCTTTTGGACTTGTGCTTTCAGGCAGTTATAGAAGGCGATGATTGCGCTTTCTGCCTCTCGCTTTTCTCTGGACACGCTGCTCTGGTCAGAGGATCGCAGCTCATAGAATGCGCTCTTAATCATCCCAAAGAGCATACCTTGCCCGAAACGCTCCGTTGTGGCACTTCGCACCTTATCATCCAAGTTGTGCGCTTCATCCACGACAAGCAGATCAGCGGCGGCGTTAATCAGCCCGTCCTGACCGCGCCGGAGTTTCATGAGATGCTGGGTTAGAAAATCCTGATTGCACAGTACCACTCCATCCGTAAACTTTAATGCTGCGCGGACTTTGTAATATTTGCACTTCTTTTCACAGGAGCCGCAATTCTTCATGCTGAACCGCTGCACATTTACCTTGTCCCAGATGCCTTGCGGCAAAACCTCCGGGAAATCCTTGCGTTCCTCATACCCCTGCTGGATTCCTTCTTTGAGCGCGTCCGGTGGGTCAGCCTTCGGGTCACACATATACTCATCTGCGCGTTTGTTGCAGAGATAATGGGTCTGTCCTTTTGCGAGGATGACATCTCTGTTCAGCCCAAGAAGGGGCATTACCGCGTGGACATCGCGCCAGAGCTGTTCTTGAAGCGCGATGGTCGAGGTTGCGATGATAACCGGCTTGTTCATGCGTTTGCTGTACAGCAGCACCGGCACAAGATAGCCAAAGGACTTTCCAATGCCCACGCCAGCTTCAATCGCAAAATGCTGATCGTTTATGAGGGCGTCCACAATCTCAAAGGACATATCCTGCTGTCCCTCACGCATTTCCAAACCATGCTGCGGGGCTTCATCCCAAAAGAAGGTGCTGACTTGCTCACTCATGGAGTACAGCTCTGCTTTTCTGCGCTTTTTCCGTTCCTCCGATGTATTGAATCCAAAATAGAATCTGTTGTCCATCCACATTCCTCCCGGAATAGAAACCAAGGCTATCCGCGTTTCAGCTCAATGCTGACGTTTCCGTTCTCGTCGATGGTCAGCGTCATGTGCCTGATGTGCTTCTCATAGAACTGCCGCCGCTCTGCGGAAGACATTTCGATCCTCGTGTTTCGCAGAGCTGCATCAAACATATCGTTGACATTCAGGTGAACGGAGTTGTCAATCCAGCGGTACATCTCCTTGAACAGTGCGTTTTTCTTGATGTCCTCGCTGTTGCCGGAGTAGAAGTCATCCAGATAGCAGTAGAATATCCCGGATTCTGCAAGTGCTGCCTTCATATCCGGTCCGCATTTTTCCCGCTCAATCATGACAAGAAATCTGGCGTCCGGCAATGAAGAGATAAGCCCCCAGTAGTCGGAATCGCTTGAGACAATGACGAAGGAATCCACTTGCTTCTGGTAGTGTTCCTGACAGGCTCTTGCGGTGAGCTTGATGTCTACCAGTGATTTGTTCTGCTTGATCCGCTCAATCATGATATGTTCAACGGGGATGCGGGTGTAGTTTTCAAGAATCCGCCATGCCGTAGCGGTGTGTACGTCATCAAAGAGAATGATCGCCGTAATTTTCTGCATGACTTCATAATCAAGGTTTTTGAGCGTGGCGCACAGCTTGTACGGGTCGGAGTTTTCACAGTCCACCACCAATACGGTCTTCTCGCTGTCATCTATGAAGTCGTAGATATTGTTTTTTACAAAAGCCCCTGCATCGGAGACTTTACTGTATTCCGTGAAGGCGTCGCAATGCCATTGATAAAGCAGGGTAGCAAACTTCTTGTCATTATAGAGGACATTACCCTCGTCCATCGGTATCCAGTTGATATACATTTGATAGGGGTAGTAGGAGAGACTTGCGTAATAGATGTCCGCAGCATCTTTCGTTCCGTCCTCTGTCAAACCGTTTGGCATGATGAACAGCTCTTTTATGTACGCCCAGTTAATCCAGATTGGAAAGAGGCTTTTGCAGTTGTTGATGCGGTCTGAAATCAGCCGGTTGATCTCGATAATGTGGTGGCAGAGCTTTGTACTCGACTTTTTGATAAAGCTGATTCCGTCATTTGAAAGCTGCTGCATACTGGACATTGGAAGGATCTCAGGCATCGAAAGAAGCCCACGGTATTCCATTCGCATGATGTCATTTATTTTCCGGTAATTGCGCTCAATGGCGGTGCGGATGATACAGAGATTACGAATGATGCGGGCATTTTTATCCTGTTCAAGCCGGTCGTATATCTCTATCTTCGGCGGCTCGTGTTCATTTTGAAAAATACGGAGCGGGACGCCGATCAGATAAGCGACCTTTGACACAAGCTCATAGGTGCTGTCTTTGTAGGCAATCTGCTCTCCGGCATATTCGACGCCATTCAACATGACTGAATTGCCCATGATCTACTCCTTTCTCGTAGGGGAGTTAAGCGGTCATTACATTGTCCGTCCACATCTCACACTGGCTCATGACAGTCTGGACAGCATCATCCATACCCTCAGGCGGATATTTGTGTTTTTTCAGCAGCCTTTTGACAAGGCGGCGCATTCCTGCTCTTGCGCTCTCTTTCTTTTGCCAGTCTATTGTCTGGTTTTTGCGAAGCAAATCTGTCAGTTCTTTCGTGATAGCAATAAGCTCATCATGCTCGTAAAAGTCCTTTATTGCTTGCGGCTTCGTGAGAGCATCATAGAAAGCAAGCTCGTCCGCTGTCAATCCGAGTTTTTCACCCTCGGCGGCAGCAGCGGCAATGTCTTTCGCCAGCTTGAGTAATTCTTGAATAACTTCCTCGTTGGTGAGCATTCCGTTCAAATAGCGGTTCATTGCGCTCTGAATGATTTCGGAGAACTTTTCAGACTTGACGATATTTGTTCGACGGTAAACAGAGACCTGTTCGGAAATCAGTTTTTTCAGGAGTTCGACTGCAAGATTCTTCTCCTTCATGTTTGCCACTTCTTCAAGAAACTTCGGATCGAACAGCGAAAACTCAGTCTGGACATCAGAAAAGAGGTTGATAACGCCTTCGCTCTTGATGCTGTGCTTCAAAAGCTCGTTAATGCGCTCATTTACTTCCGGAAGCGTAAACTTCTTTCCGGTACCGCCTGAAACCAAGCGCACGGTCATTGTTCTTACGGACTCGAAGAAAGCCGCCTCCATGCGGGTTTGCTCGTCTACCAAGCTGCTGCACAGCGAAAGTGCCTGCTTGAGAAGCAGGGCTTCTTTGATGAACACATTCTGTGTCTTCTCATTGTCGGGAAGCTCGTACTCTGCAACACTTTTGCCGAGTATGAAGTTCACACCGCCGCTGATGAGCTTTGCCCTGTCGAGGTCGCTTCCGGTCATGAATTTCTCATAACTGAATCCGTGGAACAAATCTCTGCAAATAGAGAGCTTTTCAAGGAACTTCGGATATGCAGCCTTGCTTACATCTGTATCACCATAGTTCTTCTTGTCTCTGGCAGTATAGTCGTTCATTGCCTGTTTCAGTGCAGCCGCAATACCGACGTAATCGACAACCAAACCGCCTTCTTTATCTTTGAAGACACGATTGACGCGAGCGATAGCTTGCATCAGGTTGTGTCCAGCCATCGGCTTATAGACATACATCGTAGCAAGGGAGGGAACATCAAAGCCGGTCAGCCACATATCCACGACGATGGCGATTTTCAGCGGAGAGTTGTTGTCTTTGAATTTCCGCGCCATATCGTCCTTATGAGCTTTGTTGCCGATAATCTCACGCCATTCTTCGGGATCGTTATTGCCTTGCGTCATGACCACTGCAATCTTTTCCGTCCACGCTGGGCGTAGCTCAAGAATGCGCTTATAAATCTTCATTGCTATGGGACGCGAATAAGCAACGATCATCGCCTTGCCGGTCAGGATATTCTCACGGTAATTCTCGTAATGATCAAGAATGTCATTTACCAAGGAATTGATCGTCTGGTCGGCACCGAGGATTGCTTCCATCTGACCGAGTTCCTTTTTGCTCTTTTCAATGACATATGGATCGGCGTTGTCAGCCATAATGTCATACTCATTATCGATCAGATGGAGGGTGTTCTCGTCGAGTTTCAGGTGAATCACACGGCTCTCGTAGTAGACGGGTCTGGTCGCGCCATCTTCAACTGCCTGAGTCATATCATAGATGTCGATGTAATCACCGAAGACCTCTCGTGTACTGCGGTCTTTTGTGGAGATCGGTGTTCCGGTGAATCCAATGTAGGTCGCATTAGGAAGCGTGTCTCTTATAATGCGGGCAGTGCCGATAACGGTTTTCGCCTCGACTTCGCCGTTGTCCTTCTGCTTGACCACAACCTTCTCATTGAGACCATATTGCCCACGATGCGCTTCATCAGCCATCACGATAATGTTCCGGCGTTCCGAAAGAGCTTCGTTGCTTTCTTCAAACTTCTGCATGGTCGTGAAGATTATGCCGTTTGCCTGTCTGTTTGCAAGCAATTCTTTCAGATTCTTGCGGCTCTCAGCGTGCTGCGGCGTTTGCCGGAGGAAGTCCTTGCAGCGGGCGAATTGTCCGTAAAGCTGGTCATCCAGATCGTTACGGTCGGTAATGACAACGATAGTGGGGCTTTCTAACGCTTCTTGCAGATAATGAGCATAGAAGACCATAGACAGCGATTTTCCGCTGCCCTGCGTATGCCAGAAAACACCACCCTTACCGTCCGTCACTGTTGCGTGTTTTGTAGACTCAATCGCCTTTTTGACTGCGAAATACTGATGATACCCGGCGAGTATCTTGAAAGTATTCTGTCCATCCACATTAAAGCAGATGAAGTTTTTCACGATGTCAAGGAAGCGGGTCTTCTCAAACAGTCCTACAAAGAATGTGTCAAATGATGCGTGTTGCGTATTCTCATAGCTGCCGTCTGTTGTTTTCCACTCCATAAAGCGGTCTTCGCCGGACGTGATTGTACCAGCCTTTGAAGTGGTCAAGTCGCTCATGACACATACCGCATTATAAATGAACATAGAGGGGATCTCATACATATAGTTCCGGAGCTGGCGGTATGCTGCGGAAGCATCGGTTTCTTCGCGGGACGGAGACTTCAACTCCACAATGACGAGTGGGAGACCATTGACAAAGAGAATCACATCTGGTCTTTTTTCGGAGTTCTCAATGAAAGTCCATTGATTCGCAACTGTGAACTCGTTACTGGCAGGATTTTTGAAGTCTACAAGGTAAACAAGGGTAGAGCGTTCTTCACCCTTGTCATAGTATTTTACCGGGACTCCGTTTTGGAGGTAGTCCATAAAGACCATGTTCTTCTGCAAAAGCGTTCCGGTTTCAAAGTTCTTGAGCTTATAGATTGCCTCCGTCAGAGCATCCATTGGCAAGTTTTTGTTGATTCGCTGCAAAGAGGGCAGCAGGACATCCTCATAAAGCGGAGAGTGATAATCGCGCTCCACATCTGGTCCATAGACATAGGTATATCCAAGATCCTCATTGAGAAGCTGCAAGACGGCATTCTCATAATTTGATTCGGTAAAATAGCCCGACATTTGTACTCAACTCCCTCTACATAATATCCGCATAGATGCGGTTTTCAGCTTTTGTGAAGATTACCTCAGCAGGAAATAAATCTTCTCCTGTATTTGCCATTGAAACCAGCGTCATTGCCCATTCGTTCAACTGTACAGGCAGCCTATAACATAGATTTTCAGGTGATGCCTCAACAGTGACTAATGGGATGCCGCCCTTTGCAATACCGACAGAAAGAACTACAAAGGCGTTTTTTCCTTTGGTGAGTTCCAGAATGGGTTGTCTGTCTACATCGTGATAAACTTTTGCGCCGCGTCGATTCCTAAAAAAATCCTTTTCTTGATCTTTCACCGGCTCAACAGGCAGCTTGTTTTTCATCTGCTCAAAATGGGTTTCAAGTCTTTGGCAGATGCAGCTATTACAATACTCCGGTTGCATATCAAAGTCTTGTTCGATGTCTTTAGCTGAATTGAAATGATTCATGAAATCCAGCAGTCCCAAAAAGCTAACAAGGTCATCTGAATAATTACCGGCATAGACCTTATACCAATCATTGTTGATCTCGAACACGATATGATAAAGCTGCTTGTATAGCTGTAACTGCCCATCGGTTAGTCTGAACCATTCTTTGCTAAGAAGAGTCTTCGCAATGCGGGGACTGTCCTGCGTCGGTGTCAAGGAATGGTATAGCGATTTCATCAGTTTGCCGATAATTCCTACCAGCATATCAGCCATTCTAATTCCAAAGTGGTCTATCGAGTCTGCCTCTTCGCAATTCTTCAAACTGGCTTCTTTCGCGGCAATGAGAGTTTCGCTTTCGGCTCCTGCTTCACCTTCCTTGTCAAGCAAGACTGAATAATCAAGAATGCCCTTGCTGCTCAGGAAATTTCCAAACCCGACAAACTGCGAATGGTAGTCCCAAGTGAGGGACTGCGGAACATCGACGTTATTCAGGACATAAAGGACGGCTTCAAATGCCGTGTTTTCCTGCGCCTTCAATTCGCGGTTTTCTTTGTTACGCCTAATCCGGTTCGTCAAGAATGTCATTAACGCAGCTACAAACTCCGCTGGACTTTTATACAGGCTTTCAATTACCTCTGTGGGTCGGTATGTAACTATCGCTTTGACTATTGAGTAGCGTGCAGCGTCCATATCAAAGAAGACGCTATTGCGATAGCCTTTGAAAAGCTGGGTGATAACGTATTCGATTTTGCTTGCACAGAACAGATAGATATAGCTGTTCGCATCAAAGATGGAGAAGAAATCTCCAAGCAGCTTTACATTTGCTTCGTTGAGAGAGGCAAATCCATGAACTAACTGCTTCGGCTTTATCGTTCCGCTTTTCAGCTCTCCTTTTTTCTTCCTATCAGCGTATTTTTCTTCAAAAGCATGATAACGCTGTTCAAAAGCTGTTTCGTGATCGCTGCGCCACCCGATAATAGCTGCCAGAAAACCATCATAATATGTCTCACCAGTAACGGTTGAGAGATTGATGACCCTGCTATGCTCAGACTCATCGTAGTAAAAGCAGTATTTCATCTTATCCCTCCTAGCGTAAACGATAATTTA
>OJQP01000487.1_pt1 | contig 18882 bp, 18 predicted proteins | sample 1598871 | NCBI WGS metagenome assembly OJQP01 (sample SAMN03922520, study PRJEB24848) | human gut metagenome | isolation source: stool sample | host: Homo sapiens | place: Germany | collected 2010-02
GCGCCATAGGGTACAGCATGGAGCTGCGTCCTATGGCGCTTTTGTCAACAGGGCCGTCATGGCGCACCTCCTGCCGTTTGAGTACAGCATAGCAAAAACAGTTGACTTTGTCAATCATATTACTTGCCAAAGTCAACTGTTTTATCACTCATAGAGCATGGTCGAGTCGGCGAAGAGAATCTTCACACGGGTGCCGACGTCGGGGGTGGACTCGATGACCAGCTTGTGGCCGAGCTTGGCGCAGATGCGGCGGCAGAGGTACAGGCCGAGGCCGGTGGACTTCTTGTCCTCGCGGCCGTTGTAGCCGGTAAAGCCGCGCTCGCCCAGGCGCGGCAAATCCTCGGCGGAGATACCTATACCGGTGTCCTCGACAACCAGGGCCTTGCCGTCGGCGTAAATGCGTATCTCGCCCTGCGAGGTGTACTTGAGCGAGTTTGAGAGCAGCTGCTCTATCATGAAGGCCAGCCACTTGTCGTCCGTGAGCACGGTCATGCGCGTTTCCTCAAAGTTCAGCGGAAGCTTCTTTATGATGAAGAGCCGCGCGTACTTCCTCACGCAGCCGCGCACTACATCGTCCAGGCGGCGCTTGCGGAGCACGAAGTCGTTGGAGTCGCCCTCTAGCTTGAGGTAGCCGAGCACCATGCCGACGTACTGCTCTATCCTGAAGAGCTCGGCCTCCAGCGAGCCCCTGTCCAGCTCCGGCTGCTGCAGCAGCAGGCGCATGGCGGCGATGGGCGTCTTTATCTGGTGCGCCCACATGGCATAGTAGTCGGCGGCGTCGCGGCGCTCAGCGTCTGCGGCGGCGTCCAGCCGGGCACGCTCGCTCGAGAGCGTGCGCACGAGCTCCTGGTAGAGCTCGTCCTCATAGTCCGAGGGCGACGGCAGGCCCTCGTCGCTGACGCATATGCTGCGCCGCAGCTGCTCCAGCGCGCGGCAGCGGTGCAGCCACCTCGTGTAGCTGAGCGCGACCAGAAACACGCCGCAGGATGCGCAGAGCAGGCCGGCGTACAGAACGGATTCAGACGGCATGTCGTAGAGCGAGAGCACGAGCGCAAATATGAGCGCGAAGAGCAGCAGCGCCGCCGGAATGGGCCAGCGGCTTTTCAGGTATTTCAGGAACATGCGCTTCGCCCCCTTATGCTTTGACGAGTGCCGCCGCGAGCAGCACGGCGAGTACGCCAAGCACGGCGCTCAATACGGCGTAAGCCGCCGCCGTGCCGCAGGCCCCGGCGCGGATGAGCTCGAAGGTCTCGAGCGAGAAGGTGGAGAAGGTCGTGAAGCCGCCGCAGAGGCCGACCTTCAAAAACAGCACGAGCCGTGAATCCAGGCCGGAGTATTTTGCTCCCAGCGCGGCGATTAGCCCAATCACGAAGGAGCCGAGTACATTTATGAGCAGGGTGTTCACAGGAAAGCCGGTGGTTGAGCCGAGCGGCAGCTTCCCTGCGAGATATCTCAGCACGCTGCCTGCAAAGCCGCCGAGTCCGGCTATTATGCAGTTGAGCACGGTATCACCTCATTGATAATATGGCCGGTGCGGTGCACCGGCCATATTATACACGATGTTTCAGCTTTTGTCAGGTGCCTTATACCCTGGCGCTCTCTTTCCTGTCGGCGACGCGCAGCAGCACAAAGCCGAGGAAGAAGAATATGGCCATCAGGCCCACGGCGATGTTGATGGTGCCGCCCGCGAATTTCACGGCGGCGATGACGGCGGAGCCGATAAAGCTCGCGCCCTTGGAGAAGATGTCGTAGATGCCGAAGTACTCGCCGGAGTTCTCGGGCGGGATTATCTTCGTGAAATAGCTGCGGGAGAGCGACTGGATAGAGCCCTGGAACATGCCTACGCCGAAGGCCATGATGCCGAATTGCAGCATGGTTTTCAGCGTGAAGGCGTAGAGGCACACGACGAAGTAGCCTATTATGCACACGCTCAGCAGCTTGACGGTGGCGTAGCGGCGGCTCAGCTTGGCGAAGATGAGCGCGAACACCCAGGCCACCACCTGCGTGGCCAGCAGCACGACGACCTGGCCTACGGTGTCCAGGCCCAAGTCGGTGCCGATGTTGATGCAGTTGTCTATGATGGTGCCGACGCCGTCTATGTACAGGAAGAAGGCGAGCAGGAACCAGCCGACCTTCTTGTCCTGCGTGGCAATGCGCTTTATAGTGCCGCCGAGCTTGGCGAAGGCCGCGCGCACGGCGTGGGGCTTGTGCTCGGTGTAGTTGCGCTGCTTATAGCGGCGCAGGAGCGGGATGGTCACGACGAGCCACCAGACAGCCGTCACGGTGAAGCCGAGCAGCTTGGAGACGAAGCCGGATATGACGCCGGCCATGTCCGGGCCGAGGATGTAGAACACCAGCGCGATGAGGAAGGGGATGCAGGAGCCGATGTAGCCCCAGGCGTAGCCGTAGCTGGACACCTCGTCCATGCGCTCCTCCGTTGTGACGTCGACGAGCATGGAGTCGTAAAAGGTGAGCGAGCATGAGTAGGCTATCTTTGAGATGATGAACACCACGAGGAAGAGCACCCAGCCCGTGGCGAGGCCGTTTATGATGCAGCCCGCGACGCCGATAAACACGCTGGTGCGGAAGAAGATGAGCTTCATGTCCCGCCGGTCGCTCAGCGCGCCGCAGACGGGGCCCATCAGCGCGACGATGACCGTCACGAGAGAGACGCCGAGCGCCCAGGTGCCGGTGGCGTCGTCGCTGCTGAGCCGGCCGGGGCCGTCGCCTATGGCGAGTGACTTGAACCAGATGGGTATCAGCGAGCAGGACAGCATTGTGAAGGCGCTGTTGCCGACGTCGTACAGTACCCACGCCAGCTCTACGGGCGTGAGCTTTTCTTTAAGAGCTTTGAGCATGATTATCCCCTCTCAATGTCACTCAAAATCGCGGTCGAACCGCGCGGACAGCTCCCCCCGGCCGTCCAGGAAGTCCGCCAGGCTGCGCGCCATGTCCGGATACTCCGCGAGCGCGGCGGCGGACAGGGCGTCGAGCTTGTCCATGGCCCCGCAGAGCTCCGGAGGTATCTCGTCGTCGATGAAGATGTCGTCCAGGTGGCCGGGTATGTGCAGGGTGCGCAGCACTCCGCGCAGCGCGCGCTTGCGCCGCCCGTCGGGAGAGTATAGCAGGCGCATGACCATTTCCTGGCCGCGCATTGCGGAGAGCACCTTCTGCCTAGGCAGGTCGAAGAAGCGCGCCACGACTTCGGCGTTCTCCGGCGTGGGCTCCAGCGCGGCGCCGCGCATGACCTGCGTGGGGACAAGGCCGTCGCGCCGCATGAGGCAGGCGTCGTACACCGCCTCGAGCCGGTTGTGGCTCACGCCCAGCTCCGGCCCGGCGCTGTTCACATAGCCGTGGCAGGCGCTGTCGAGCGCGAAGTGGCTCAGGAAGCCCAGCAGGTAGGACAGCATGGCGTCCTTGTCGTGGTGGGTCATCCAGGGCAGGCGGGCGCGGGTGAAGAATTCCCTCGCGCTGCGCCGGTGCAGCGCGCTGCCGTAGGACGTCACGCGGTTTGGGCAGACGGGGTGGTAATAGAAGAGTATGTCGGGGCCGTGTACGCCCGTGTCGTACAGCCCGCGATAGCGCTGGACGGCCTCGCGCCGCTCCTCCGGAAGAGCCGCCAGGCACTCGGAGCCGAAGCGCTGATGTGTGTAAGTTGTCGGCATAGCTTGTCCTCTCAAAATACTTCAAATTATTTTACCATGTCTCTGTAAAAATTGCCACCTCAACATTGTAAAAAAGCGAGAGGACCGTACGGGCCCTCTCGCCATTTGTCGTTTCACTCTTCAATTATATAGCCGAGGCCCTTGCGCGTCTTGATGAAATCGCCGAGGCCGATGTTCTCCAGCCGTCGGCGCAGGCGCGTGATGTTCACGGTCAGCGTGTTTTCATCGACGAAGCTGTCCGTCTGCCACAGGCGCATCATGAGCTCGTCCCGGCTGACGACATGGCCGCTCTTCTCAAGCAGGCACTGCAGTACCTTGAGCTCGTTTTTAGTGAGCTCGAGCTGGGCGCCCTCGTATTCGAGCACGCCGGTGCCGAGGTCGAGCACCGCGCCGTGCGCCTTCAGGCGGTTGGCGTCCGGGTTGGCAAAGTCGTAGGTGCGGCGGAGCATGGCCTGCACCTTGGCTGTCAGGACGTCCAAATCAAAGGGTTTGGCGATGAAGTCGTCCGCGCCCATGTTCATGGCCATGACGATGTTCATGTTGTCGGAGGCGCTGGAGATAAATATCACCGGCACCTTGGACACCCGGCGTATCTCGCTGCACCAGTGGTAGCCGTTGAAATAGGGCAGGCCGATGTCCAGAAGCACGAGCTGCGGCTCAAAGGCGCTGAAGTCGGCCATTATGTCCGCGTAGTTCGTGGCACGGCGCACCTCGCAGCCCCAGGAGCTGATATGCTTGACTACGGCGCCGGCTATGACGTCGTCATCCTCCACGACGAGGATGCGGTAGTTCATCATATCACACTACGCCGCCGTAGAGCGGGAAGCGCTCGCACATGTCTATGACGGCGGCGCGTACCTCGGGTACGGCGTCCTCGCCCTCGCGGATGAGGCGGAGTATGAACTCGCCTATCTGGCGCATTTCAGCCTCCTTCATGCCGCGCGTGGTGGCCGCCGGGGAACCGAAGCGCACTCCGGAGGCGAGGTGGGGCGGCTGGGTGTCAAAGGGGATGGCGTTCTTGTTGGCGGTGATGTGGGCGCGGTCCAGGCGCTCCTGCACGTCTCGGCCGGTTACGCCGAGGCTCATCACGTCGGCAAGCAGCAGGTGGTTGTCGGTGCCGCCGGAGACCAGGCGCATGCCGCCTGCCGAGAGCGTCTCCGCAAGCGCGGCGGCGTTCTTCACGACCTGCTTCTGGTACTCGATGAACTCAGGCTGCATGGCCTCCTTGAAGCACACGGCCTTGCCCGCAATGACGTGCATGAGCGGGCCGCCCTGAGTGCCGGGGAACACGGCGGAGTCAATCTTCTTGGCGAGCTCCTCCTTGCAGAGGATGATTGCGCCGCGCGGGCCGCGCAGGGTCTTGTGCGTCGTGGTGGTCACAACGTCGGCGTAGGGGACGGGCGAGGGGTGGACGCCCGCAGCGACCAGGCCGCCTATGTGCGCCATGTCCACGAACATATAGGCGCCGCACTTGTCGCATATCTCGCGTATGCGCTTCCAGTCTATGATGCGCGAGTAGGCGCTTGCGCCGGAGATTATCATCCTGGGGTGAAGCTCCATTGCCTGGCGCTCCATCTCGTCGTAGTCGATGAGCTCGGTGTCCTTGTCGACTCCGTAGGGGCGCACGTCGAAGTACTTGCCGGTGATGGAGGCCCTTGAGCCGTGGGTCAGGTGGCCGCCGCAGTTGAGGTCCATGCCCATGAGCACGTCGCCGGGCTTGCACAGCGCGAGATAGACGGCGACGTTGGCCTGGCTGCCGGAGTGCGGCTGCACGTTGGCGTGCTCCGCGCCGAAGAGCTCGCAGGCCCTGCTGCGCGCGATGTCCTCAACCACGTCGACGTGCTCGCAGCCGCCGTAGTAGCGCTTGCCGGGATAACCCTCGGCGTACTTGTTGGTCAGCCAGCTGCCGACTGCCTCCATGACGGCGGGCGAGGTGAAGTTCTCACTGGCGATAAGCTCTATGTGGTCGCGCTGACGGCCGAGCTCCTGCTCCATCACGGCGTATATCTCTTCGTCGGAAGAGCGAAGATGTGCAAAGTCCATGTCGTTATCCCCCAAGAGTGTAATTTTGTCTTGTGCCGGCAATGCCGGGTACTGGCATTATACCATTTACCTCCCCTTTGCGCAAACACAATAAAAGCCGTTAAACAGGCTTGTGTTTGTGTGATGTGTACAAATGAGCGCCATAGAGAGACGCACGCTCCCTGCTGAATGCGTCCACGGCAGCGAAAAGGGACGCCCGAAGGCGTCCCTACATTATAATGTAATGTTATCGCAGAGATAAACTCAGTATATGTCCTCGACCACGCTCTCGGGAGGGCGGGTGAGCTCATCGGGGTTCTTGAGGTAGTAGCGCAGGTATTTGAAAGCGCTGGCATAGTAGGTGCCGTCGCAGATGCGCTCGTCGCAGACTATCTTGTAGTCCACGAACTTGCGGTGCACGACCTTGCCCTCGGCGTTGATGCCGGTCTCCGTGCGCTTGGCGCCGAAGGCCAGGAAGATGGGCAGGTTGCCGAAGTTGTAGATGTGGTGGTAAATCGGCGGGATGCCCAGCGAGCCCAGGTCGGTGATAATCATGGAGCCGTGGAAGGGGCTGACTTCCAGCAGCGCAGAGGGCAGCAAGTCGAAGTAGTCGAGGACGCGGATGACCCAGATGGCAAATTTGAGCAGCAGCCGCGGGAGCTTGAGCAGCGTGCGCGCGGTGGCCTCCGTGCCGCTGTCGTCGGAGGAACGGATGTCCTCGACGGCGGCGTTCATCTTCTGGTATACGTCGAACACGGTGTCGGTGGGCTCAAACACGACTTTGGCAACGGTCTCCTCGCTCTCCAGGTCCACGCTGCGCTTGACCATCATGTCTATGGTGATGTCGTTGCGGGCGTATACGCGCTGTCCGGCCACGAATCGGTTCAGGCCGGGCATGTGGCTGACCACCCTTATGTACGCGGCGATGAACATGTGCAGCATGCCGAGGCCCTTGTAGCCGCTGCGGCGCTTCTCACGCAGCCAGCGGTCAGTCTCCGTGATGTCTACGGTGCCCTCAAAGTAGTTGCAGGCGTCGCTGCGGTCGCGCATTATGAAGGGCGTGAACGAAATAATGGGGCTCAGCGTGCGGAGCCTCCGGCCCTCCCTGCGGTCGCCAAGCCTGCGTCGAGTATTATTGGCCATGGGGAAACCTCCCGGAAAATCAAATGTAGCATGTTATTATAATATTTTTGCACGAGCTTATCAAGATGTTTTTTGCCTCTAGCAGTGTAAATCGTCGATATTCGTACAGATTGACAAATTACTAACGTATCAAAGGTAAAGCAAATTGTCGTGATTATATCATAGAAAATGCACAAAAATGCTTGATAAAGGGAAAGTTTTTTGCTATGATTTTAGCGTACATACATGTGAGCGGTGGGAATCCGGAGCAAAACCGCTTTTTTCGGCAGGAGGTGTATCAATGTCCTTTGAAGCGATTACAGCGATAGACGAGGCCGAGGCCAGGGCCAGGCAGATGAAGGCCGACGCCCTCGCGGCGGCCAAGGCCGCTGAGGCGGCAGCGACCGGAGAGGGGAAGGCCGCCCTCGACGATGCGAGGAAGAAGGCCGCCGCAGAGGTGGCCGAGCTGCGCGCCAAGAGCGACGAAAAGGCGAAGCAGGACGCGATGGAGCTGGCTTCCGACACGGAGAACAAGAAGGCCGCAATGCGCGCCAGGGCCGACACGCGCATGGACAAGGCAGCAGCGCTCATTGTGGAAAGGGTAGTGAACGGCTGATATGGCTATCGTAAAGATGAAAAAGCTGCGTCTGGCCGTCATGGCCTCGGAGCGGAAGGCCCTGTTAAAGGACCTGCTGCTCCTGGGCTGCGTAGAGGTCAGCGAGCCGAGCGAGCTTGAGAGCGGGCAGTTTGAATCACTGCGGCGCTGTTCCAGCCCGGAGCTCGGCGAGGACAGGGCTGACCTGGCGGCTTTTACGGACGCGATACAGCTGATGAACCGTTACGCCCCGGCCAAGGGAGGCGGCTTCCTCTCGCCGCTGCCCGAAGCCAAAATGGCCTCGGTGCTCGACGAGCAGCCGCTGCAGGCCGACAGGGCGATAGCGGAGAAAGTTATCGGCAAGGAAGAAGACATCAAACGTGCCGCGAGCGAGACGGCAAGGCTGGAGGCCGAGGCCGCCGCCCTCGCCCCGTGGCTGGAATTGGACGTGCCCATCGGCTTCAAGGGTACGGAGAGGACTGTGTTCGCCACCGCGTCGCTGCCGGCGGCGTCGGATATGGCCGAGGTGGACACGGCGCTAGGAGCTGCGGCCCCGGAGTCGCAGCTGTTCCGCGTGTCGAGCGACAAGGCCCTCAACTATGTGGCGCTCGTCTGTCTCAAGGAGGAGTTCGAGGCCGCGCAGGAGGCCCTGCGCCCCTACGGCTTCGCACTGATGAGCCCGAGCAGCCGCTCCGGCACCGCCCGTGAGGAGACGGCCAAGATTGAGCTCAAGATTCGAGGCCTCGCCGAGCAGAAGCAGAGGCTGGTTACCGAGATAGCTCAGCTGGCCTCCTACCGTGACGAGCTCAAGCTCAGGGCGGACACGCTCTCGACCAAGATAGCGCGGGCCGAGGCGGAGGAAAAACTCATGGGTACGGAGAGCACCGTGCTGCTGACCGGCTGGGTGCCTGCGGAGAAGGAAGAGGAGCTGGGCCGTACACTTGGCAAGTACGACTGCGCCTGGGAGACGGCGGAACCGACCGAGGACGAGTATCCGGATGTCCCGGTCAAGCTCAAGAACAACAAGTTCACAAGGGCGCTGAACATGGTCACGGAGATGTATTCCCTGCCGGCCTACAACAACGTCGACCCCAATCCGCTCATGGCTCCGTTCTTCATACTTTTCTACGGCATCATGCTGGCGGACATGGGCTACGGCGTGCTGATGATAGCTGCCGCCGCGGTGGTCCTGGCCAAGGCAAAGCCGAGAAAGGGTATGCGCAATTTCTTCGAGCTGATGCTCTGGTGCGGGATCTCCACCACTATCTGGGGCGCGATAACGGGCGGCCTGTTCTCCGACGCGCCGCTGCAGATAGCGCGCATAATCAACCCGGACACCACCTGGGAGGGGCTGCCCGCCCTGTTCACGCCGCTCAACGACACTATCATGATACTCATCGGCGCGATGTGCCTGGGCTTCGTCCAGATAATCACCGGCATGATAGTCAGCGTAACGATAAAGGTGCGGCGCGGCGAGATATTCTCCGCAGTGTTCGAGGAGGGCACCTGGTGGGTGATCTTCGCCGGCATAGCCTGCCTGGCGCTGGGCGTCGGCAGCATAGGCGGCGTGCCTGTGGTGCTGGTCATAGGCGTCGTGATGCTCTTCATAGGCTCTGCCAAGGGCAAGAAGGGCTTCGGCATCATCTCCGGCTTCATAGGCGCCATCTACAACGGCGTCACCGGCTACTTCGGCGACATACTCAGCTACTCGCGTCTGATGGCGCTGATGCTCGCCGGCAGCGTTATAGCCCAGGTGTTCAACACCATCGGCGCGATAGCCGGCAACATCTTCGTGTTCCTGCTTATATCCATAGTGGGCAACGCGCTCAACTTCGCGCTCAACCTGCTCGGCTGCTTCGTCCACGACCTGCGACTCCAGTGCCTGGAGTATTTCGGCAAGTTCTACGAGGACGGCGGCAAGCCGTTCAGGCCGCTTGAAGTAAACACCAAGTATGTAACAGTCACCAACGATAACTAACGAGGAGGAAAAGAAAATGTTTCTTGAACAGTTTGGCGGAATGGCTCTCGGCCTGCTCGGCGCGGGCCTGGCGGCGGCACTCAGCGGCGTTGGCTCCGCTATCGGTACCGGCATAGCCGGCGAGGCGGGCGCAGGCCTCCTGTGTGAAGACCCCAGCAAGTTCGGTAAGGTCATGATACTGCAGGTCATACCCGGTACCCAGGGCCTGTACGGCCTGGTCGTCTGGTTCTTCGCCAGCTTCCAGATGGGTCTGCTCGACGGCACCATCATGGATCTGACCGTCACTGAAGGCCTCCGTTATTTTGTGGCCTGCATCCCGATGGCTCTCGGCGGCTGGCTGTCCGCTATCGCACAGGGCAAGGTCGCCGCGGCCAGTATCAACCTGCTCGCCAAGAAGCCTGATGACTGGTCCAAGGGCATGGTGCTCTGCATTACCGTCGAGTTCTACGCCATACTCTCCCTGCTCGCTTCCATGCTCATGATCCTCAACATCGGTTGAGTTTGAGCCGAGAGGTCGAGTGCCATGAAGGGTATTGACAAAATAACCTCGCGCATCATTGCCGACGCCGAGGCCGAGTGCGCCGCCGTCAAAAAGGAGAGCGACGAGCGTGTCGCGGCCATACGCGAGGAAAATGAGCGCCGCGCGCAGGAAGAATATCTGCGCCTCGTGCGTGAAGGCGTCAAGGACACGGAGCAGCGCGTCCAGCGCCTGGATCGCACAGCCCGGCTCGAGGCCAAAAAGAGCATACTTAACATGAAGCAGGAGACCGTTTCCCGCGCCTTCGAGCTGGCTAAGGGCAAGATTGCCGAGCTGCCCGAGCGCGACTACGTCGCCTTCCTCGCCCGCGAGGCCAGCGAGGCCGCAGTGAGCGGGCAGGAGGAGGTCATCTTCTGCGAACGCGACCGCAAGAGCGTCGGGGCGAAGGCCGTCAAGGCCGCCAACGAACTGCTCGCGGCCAAGGGCATGCCGGGCATGCTCACGCTCTCCGACACCACCCGTGAGTTCTCCGGCGGGCTCATGCTCAAACAGGGCGACATCGAGGTCAACTGCACCGTGGACACCCTGCTCGACCTCGCGAGAGGCGAGCTGGCCGCGCGCGTGGCCGAGGTGCTCTTTGAGAGCTAAGGGCTGTTTGACGGCCGGAATTTGACGGGCAGGGAGGTAAGGTCTTGGCTAAGAAAGTAAAAGATACCGAATACCTGATGCTCTCCAGCATGCTGCGGGCCAGGGAGGCCGGTATGCTGACCAGGGAGCGGATGGACCGTATGCTCTCCGCGCCCAGCTATCAGGAGGCGGCCAAGCTGCTTTGCGACTGCGGCTATGAGGACATGAGCGCGTGTTCGCTCGAAGGCGTCAACGACGCCCTCACCCGCCGCCGCAGCGAGGTGTTCGCCGAAATGGCGAAGATGTCCCCGCACAGCGAGGTCGTGGACATTTTCCGCGTAAAATACGACTACCACAATTTGAAGGCGCTGGTGAAGGCGAAGGCCATGGGCGTGGACGCCGGGCACATCCTGTCCGGATGCGGCCGCGTGGAGGCCGGGAAGCTTGCGCAGTGCGTCTCCGAAGAGGGCGGGCTGAGCTCGCTGCCGCAGGACATGGCGGAGGCCTACACCGAAGCCGTGAGCGTCCTGAACCGCACGGGCAACCCGCAGCTCGCGGACTTCGAGCTCGACAGGCGCTACTTCGCCCTGATAGGCGAGCTGGCTGCGGAGAGCGGCAGCAAGTTCCTCGCCGGTTACGTCGAGGTGCTGATTGACAGCGCCAATCTGCGCGCCGCTGTGCGCACAGTGCGCATGGGCAAGGACCGCGCGTTCATGCTCTCGGCGATGGCGCCCGGGGGAAGCGTAGACCCCGAGGTGCTCGCCAGGGCTGCTGAGAACGGCGAGAGCCTGGCCGCATGCTTTAACGCGAGCGGCCTCGAGAAGGCGGCCCATTTGGGCGCAGAGGCCATGAAGGGCGGTGCGATGACCGCTTTCGAGCTCGAGTGTGACAACGCCGTGAGCGCGTACCTCGCCGGGGCGAAGATGATCCCCTTCGGCGTGGAGCCCGTGGGGGAGTATCTGGCGCTCGTGGAAAGCGAGATAACCGCCGCGAGGATGATACTCACAGGACGCCTCGGAGGCATAGAGCCGGAGGTCATACGAGAAAGGCTGCGTGATATAAATGCTTAAAATAGCTGTTATAGGCGGAGCCGACACCGTCATGGGCTTCAAGGCCCTGGGCCTGGACGTTTTCGCGGCCGGGAATCAGGAGGAGGCCCGCGAGGCCTTCCGCCATGTTGCGCGCGAGAGCGACGGGCAGTACGCGATAATCTATGTTGAGGAAAATCTCGCTGGCTATCTGGAGCACGAGATAGCGCGGTACAAGGACGTCCCAAGTCCCGCGATAATCCTCATCCCAGGCAGGGAAGGCCCCCTGGGGCTCGGCCAGAGCGCGCTGAAGGCCGCGGTCGAGAAAGCCGTTGGGACGGATATTTTGTAAAGAGGGTTTGCAGATGAGCGGAATCATAACCAAAGTTTCGGGCCCGCTGGTCGTCGCAGATGGACTTGCCGACGCCAACGTGTCGGACGTCGTCCGCGTGGGCGAACAGCGGCTCATAGGCGAAATATTGAATATGACCGGCGACAGCGCGTCCATCCAGGTCTACGAGGAGACCTCGGGCCTTGGACCCGGCGCCGTTGTCGAGACTACGGGGCTGCCCCTTTCCGTCGAGCTCGGCCCCGGTATGCTTGAGAACATATACGACGGAATTCAGCGCCCGCTGCCTGAGATTAGGGATTTGACGGGCGAGTGCATCGCCCGCGGCGTGCAGGTGCCCGCGCTCAACCGCGAGCGCGTCTGGCATTTCGACGCCGTAGCCCAGGTAGGCGAGCACGTCTCCGGCGGCGACGTCATCGGCACGGTGCAGGAAACCCCGGCCGTGCTCCACAAGATAATGGTGCCTCCCGGAATGAGCGGCGTTATCAAGAGCGTCGAGAGCGGCGACTACACCGTCGAGCAGACTGTGGCCGTCCTCGAGGACTACAAGGGCGAGGCACACGAGCTCAACCTCATCCAGCGCTGGCCCGTGCGAATCCCCAGGCCCTACGCGGCCAAGCACACGCCGAACCGCCCCATGAACAGCGGACAGCGCGTCATTGACACGATGTTCCCCATAGCAAAGGGCGGCACCGCTGCCGTCCCCGGCCCCTTCGGCTCGGGCAAGACGGTCGTGCAGCACCAGCTGGCAAAGTGGTCCGACGTCGACATAGTCGTCTACATAGGCTGCGGCGAGCGCGGCAACGAGATGACCGACGTCCTTATGGAGTTCCCCGAGCTGACCGACCCGCGCAACGGCGAGCCGCTGATGAAGCGCACGGTGCTTATCGCCAACACCTCCGATATGCCCGTCGCCGCTCGTGAGGCCAGCATATACACCGGCATCACCATAGCCGAGTACTTCCGCGACATGGGCTACGACGTGGCCGTCCTCGCAGACTCGACGTCCCGCTGGGCCGAGGCCCTGCGTGAGATGTCCGGCCGACTCGAGGAAATGCCCGGCGAAGAGGGCTATCCCGCCTACCTCGCCAGCCGCCTCGCCCAGTTCTACGAGCGCGCGGGCGTGGTCGACTGCCTCGGCGCCGACGGCCGCCGCGGCTCCGTTACCGCCATCGGCGCCGTCTCGCCTCCGGGCGGCGATACCTCCGAGCCGGTCTCGCAGGCCACGATGCGTATAGTCAAGGTCTTCTGGGGCCTCGACTCCTCGCTCGCCTATGCGCGCCACTTCCCGGCTATAAACTGGCTGACTTCCTACAGCCTCTATGTTGACAACTTCCGCGCCTGGTACAACGAGCAGTTCGGCGACAAGTTCATGGCCAACCGCGACAAGGCCATGCACGTCCTCCAGGAGGAGGCCGAGCTGCAGGAGATTGTCCGACTCGTCGGTCAGGACAGCCTGTCCCCGGCCGACCGCCTCACCCTCGAGACCGCGAAGAGCATCCGCGAGGACTTCCTGCAGCAGAACGCCTTCGTGGACGAGGACGCCTACTCATCCTATTACAAGCAGTTCAGGCTCCTGGACATGGTGCTGCAGTACGACGACGTCTGCCGCGCCGCGCTCTCGCAGGGCGCCGACGTCAACGCCCTGTTCAACATCCCGGCGCGCGAGAAGATTGGCCGCGCCAAGATGGTCCCGCAGGACGAGGTCGACAAGGCTTACGACGCCATAATCGAAGAGATGAAGGCCGAGGCCGCTGAGATTGCAGAGAGGGGTGAGGACGAATGATACGCGAATACAAGACTATAGCCGAGGTCGCCAACCCTCTAATGGTCGTAAAGCAGGTCGAGGGCGTCACCTACGACGAGCTCGGCGAGCTGGAGCTGCCCAGCGGTGAAGTCCGCCGCTGCAAGGTCCTCGAGGTCGACGGCGACACCGCCGTTGTGCAGCTGTTCGAGTCGGCGCAGGGCATCAACCTCGCGCAGACCAAGGTGCGCTTCCTCGGCCACCCGCTGGAGCTGGGCGTCAGCGAGGACATGCTCGGCCGCGTATTCAACGGCATGGGCGAGCCCATCGACGGCGGCCCCGAGATACTGGCCGACGCCTACCGCGACATAAACGGCCTGCCGATGAACCCCGCTGCACGCGCTTACCCCGCCGAGTTCATACAGACCGGCGTCTCCACTATCGACGGCCTGAACACCCTGGTCCGCGGCCAGAAGCTGCCCATATTCTCCTGCTCCGGCCTGCCGCACGCCGCGCTGGCCGCGCAGATAGCCCGTCAGGCCCGAGTGCTCGGCGCCGACGAGAACTTCGCCGTCGTGTTCGCCGCCATCGGCATCACCTTCGAGGAGAGCGAGTTCTTCATCAACGAGTTCCGCCGCACCGGCGCAATCGACCGTACCGTCGTCTTTTCCAACCTGGCCAACGACCCCGCCGTCGAGCGCATCTCCACCCCGCGTATGGCGCTGACAGCGGCCGAGTACCTGGCCTTCGAGAAGGACATGCACGTCCTGGTCATCCTCACGGATATAACCAACTACGCCGAGGCCCTGCGTGAGATATCCGCAGCCAAGAAGGAGGTCCCGGGCCGCCGCGGCTACCCTGGCTACCTCTACACCGACCTGGCTCAGATGTACGAACGCGCCGGACGCCGCGTCGGCAAGAAGGGCTCCATCACGATGATACCCATCCTGACCATGCCCGAGGACGACAAGACCCACCCCATCCCAGACCTGACCGGCTACATCACCGAGGGCCAGATAATCCTGTCCCGCGAGCTGTACCGCAAGGGCATAGTCCCGCCGGTCGATGTCCTGCCCAGCCTGAGCCGACTCAAGGACAAGGGTATCGGCGAGGGCAAGACCCGCGAGGACCACTCCGGCACCATGAACCAGCTCTTCGCCGCCTATGCCCGCGGCAAGGACGCCAAGGAGCTCATGACCATACTGGGCGAGGCCGCGCTCTCAGACGACGACAAGCTCTACGCCAAGTTCGCCGACGAGTTCGAGCAGCGCTATGTCAACCAGGGCAACGAGACTAACCGCACGATAGAAGAGACGCTCAACCTCGGCTGGGAGCTGCTGAACATCTTGCCCACGCGTGAGCTGAAGCGTATCAAGCCCGAGTTCATCGAGAAGTACCTTCCCAAAGACGGCGAATAAGGCGGTGATGTAATGCCTAAGACCGCTGTTGCCGCGACAAGAATGGTGCTCAACCAGCTCAAGGGCCGTCTAAAGACTGCCCGGCGCGGGCACAAGCTGCTCAAAGACAAGCGCGACGAGCTGATGCGCCAGTTTATGGACGTAGTCCGCAAAAATAAGGAGCTGCGTGCCAAGGTCGAGGACGGTATGACGGGCGCCTTCGCGTCCCTCACGGTCGCCAGCGCCATCATGTCCCCGGAAATGCTCGAGCAGAGCCTGCTCTACCCCAGGCAGAGCGTCGAGCTGGACATGAAGTTCAAGAACGTCATGAGCGTCAACGTCCCCGAGTACACCTTCCGCACCAAGAACAACGACCCGAGCGAGATATATCCCTACGGCTTCGCGCAGACGAGCGGTGAGCTCGACGACGCGCTGGAGAAGCTTGCCCGCGTGTTCGAGGACATGCTCGAGCTCGCGCAGGTCGAAAAGACCATGCAGCTGTTGGCCGAGGAGATAGAAAAGACCCGCAGGCGCGTCAACGCCCTCGAGTACGTCATGATTCCCGAGCTGGAGGAGAACATCCACTACATCTCCATGAAGCTCGCCGAAAACGAGAACTCGACCAAGGTCAGACTGCTCAAGGTCAAGGACATGGTGCTGCAGAAGGCGCACGACTTCAAGTATTAACGAAAACACCCGTGGCTTTGCCACGGGTGTTTGAGACTGTCAAAAAAGGCTGCCGCCTTTTCCGACAAGGGGATTGCGGCCTGCTGCAGCGCACTCACCGTCCGCCAGAGGCGGACAGTTCGCACGTTTGCAGGCCGAGAAGTGTTTTCGACCACGTACATGTCGCGGTCGAAAACGAATCTTATTTCATTTCGCCGCCTCGGCGGCGAAACTCTGCGAGGCTTTTTCGACAAGCTGACACCCGTGGCTTTGCCACGGGTGTTTTTTTATAGAGGATTATGCCAAGTTATATTATAATAATGCCAAGTATACTTGATAGAACGGCGGGAGCGTGCTATTATGTGACTGCGCGGCAGATATGGACTGCGGCGAAAATCTCTCACCGGAGGTGCAGCTGTGGACAGGGAAGAGATACTGGAAAAGGGACGCAGGGAGAATATGATACGCGACGAGGGCGTGGAGGATGCGCGCAATAAGGGAATGCATTGGGGCGTGGTCGGCTTCCTGTTTCTGTGCGTCGCCGTGCTGGCTTACAATCTGGCGAGAGGGCTTGACAGCTCCCTGCCCGTGGCCTTCCTGCTGGGATATATCGGCTGCGAGGCCTTTGGGCGGTACGGCGCAAGGCGGGAGAGGGCCATGCTTGTCACCGGAATACTGGGCGCTGTGGGCGCGCTCTGCGCGCTCACGCTGTATGTGGCCAATACCTTGTGAGCGGGGCGCGGACGTTGGAAGATAAGCTGGTATTGAGGAACCGCCTGAAGGTTGCCAGGGCGGAAAGGGGGCTCTCACAGGGCGAGCTTGCAAAGCTGGTCGGCGTATCGCGTCAGACCATCAGCTCTATAGAGACAGGGCAGTTTAACCCCACGGCCAAGCTGGCCCTGATACTCTGCATCGCCCTTGACAAAAAGTTTGAAGAGCTGTTCTACTTTTAAAGCTGAGCCTGAGCCTGGCCCGATTTTTTGGAACCGCGTTGACGAAAGCCTGCTTTTGTGATAGCATGATATATACAACCCGAGATGGCGCTAGCGCCATCCACTTCATCTGGGATGAAGTGATATGTCTTGCCATATGGAGAATGTTTCAGAAAAGGAGAATCGGTATGAAAAAGCGCATACTCACAGTGCTGTTGGCCGTGTGCCTGGTAGTTGCGCTGGGTACGGTGACGGCATGGGCCGCGAATGATAGCGGTGATTTTGAAGAGTGGTCTGGAGGAGCTCTTACTGACGGTAACTACAAGTTGGCGAAAGATGTCACAGTTAGCGAAAAGACAGTAATCAGCGGTAATGTGGTTTTGGATCTCAATGGCCACACTGTTACGGCTTCAGGCGATCCGGCGTTTACTATCGATGACAACGGGAACCTTACAATCTGCGATAGCAGTAGTGATGGTGATGGCAAAATTACGAATACTGGTTCTGACACGTTCCAAAAAGTCATTGAGGTATATGGTACCTTTGAAATTACCGGCGGGGAAATTAGCAACAGCGTAAGCAGTGGATATGCGCTCTATGCTGATTATAATGCTTCTGTTGAAATAAATGGCGGGACAATTAGCAACAGCGGAGACAGTGGATATGCACTCCATGCCGAGAGGACTGCTTCTGTTGAAATAACTGACGGGGAAATTAGCAACAGCGGAAACAATGGAAAAGCACTCTATGTCAATTCAAATGCTTCTGTTGAAATGAATGGCGGGGAAATTAGCAACAGCGGAGACAATGGAGAAGCACTCTATGTCAATTCAAATGCTTCTGCTAAATTGAATGGTGGCGAAATTATCAACAGCGGAAGCGTTGGATATGCGCTCGATGTCAATTCAAATGCTTCTGCTGAATTGAATGGTGCGACAATAACTTGTAGCAATAATGGAACAGCTGTATATGTTAGAGGTACTTTCAGTATGACCGCAGGCACCGTTGATCAGACCAGTGGATTACCTAATGGAATAGCAATCGATGTAGGAAAAGCGGCGAAGCCCGTCAGCATAAGCGGAGGGACTGTAAATTCTCCTAAAGGCGTTGGCGTCGAGGCCCCTTATACACAGGTAAACGTGACTGGCGGTACTTTTAATACAGGGAAAGAAGCTTTTCAAACACGTAAACTTAATATCGCTCCTTCTTCAGATGAAGATGTGAAAGTAACAAGTGGTACGTGTTTGGTAGCTGCGTATAGTAATTCAGAAACGTATGGCCCCTCTGATAACAAAATTAGTGGCGGCACATTTGATGCGCCCTACATCGTAAACGCATATGATTATGAAATTGAGAGCAAGCTTGAAATAAACGGCGGTGTTTTTAACAATCTTACTGCTGTTCAAGCAGAGAATTCAGATGTAGAAGTTGTGATAACCGGCGGGACTTTCAAAACCGGGGAAAACAAAGGCTGCGAGGACGCTAACAAATATATACCGGATAATATGGCAATGGAGGTCGACCCCGATAGCGGCGAAATAGTTGTTTCCGATGACGCAGTTGCCGTAGTAAACGGAGTTGGATACGAAACCCTCGCTGACGCTATTGAAGCCGCTTCCGACAACGACACCATCACGCTGGTTGATACAGTGACGGCTGATAGCGAGATTATCATCGATAAGTCTATCACGATTGATGGCCAGGGACATAAAATCATACTGAACGCCAAGCAGGACAGCCAGGCGCTAAGTATCGGCGATACAAACACTCGTGACGTTGCAGTTACGTTCGACAATGTTGACCTCACCATAACAGAAACGACCGGCACAAGCGCCGACGCCATTGACGTTTGGGCTGGGCTGAACATAGACAACAGCAAGGTTGAAATTTCCGAGCTGCGCAGCGCCTTTGTTATGCAGGGCGGCATGGACGCCAATGTAAACGTGAACAATTCCACTGTGAACGTTCATGACATTACCGGCAACGGCTCCAACGGCGGCGTGGTTGACATCGAAGGCTCGGAAGTTTCCTTCACCAACATTGGCAGCCATGCGCTGAGTATAGAAGAGCTCACTGTTGGCAATTCCACGCTGAATTTTGAGAATGTTGAGTTATGTGCGATTTATGGTCAGAAGATGGACCTCGAGAATGGCGCCGACGTCAACATTGAGAACTGCGGCACCAGGCTTCCGATCACTGGATATGGCAACGTGAAGTATGTTCAGCTGGTTCAGATAAAGACCGTTGCGGAAGTAACCGACAATCACCTTAACATAGAC
>OJQP01000531.1_pt1 | contig 16227 bp, 9 predicted proteins | sample 1598871 | NCBI WGS metagenome assembly OJQP01 (sample SAMN03922520, study PRJEB24848) | human gut metagenome | isolation source: stool sample | host: Homo sapiens | place: Germany | collected 2010-02
ACTTTACAATACTCATCAGCAAGTCCATGAGTGTTTAAAAGTGGCATACGGAACAAATCAATCGTATAATTAAACAGCATTTCTTCTAATCTTTGTGAAAAGTATAAAATCCCATCAATTTCGGAAAGGTTGTCACAATTTTTGAGTATTGAGTATTTCATTTATAGCCATCTCCTTTTTTAAATTATACCACATCTATATAAATTTTTCTATCCCACACCTATGTAAAAGCGGCATCAGCTTCACGCCAATGCCGCCTCTGTCAGTTATAATATTCCTGCTTTTTTGAGATACCCAACGCTGTCATAGCAGCCACGGAAGTAAACCGACTGCAATTCCATATCGGTAAGCCTGTTCTTTAGCTCCGTCACTTTAATAACTGCTGTACATTCTTCCTTTGTTAGCTCCGCAGCCTGTTCTGTATCAAACAAACCCAATACCTTCGGATACCGCTGATATAAACTCTCAATTTCGTTCTGAACAGCTTTATATTCCTCATTTTCTTCGGAAAGATGAGCGATAATAGAGCTTAAATACTCATTAAAAATGTTGCTGTGGGTATCTACAAAGGTTTCAAATCTGAACTCTCCAGACATCTTTTGCACCTCCGACTTGTTCTATCTGTCATTATTATACTGCCCCAAATAATGCAATACAAATCTGCAATCCGCTTTATCTCTCACGATTTGCACATTTTCTTTCGGGCTGTTCCTCGGTTTGTTCTGGCTCTGCGTCAAGCACGGCAGGGTCTTTTTTATCCAGATTTAGCTCGATATTGAGAGCGTTCAGCCGTTCCGACTTTTCTTTCAGTTCTTCCTCAAAGGTAAATGGCTTTTGCACCTCGACTTTTGCGGTTTCAAGCTGTGCGATAGTTTCCGCCCGTTTGGTCTGTGCGACTTCCAATCGTGCGGGGAGCTTGGCAAGCTCGTTTTCAATTCGGGTCAGGTTTCCTAAAGGGTCAGAGCCTAATTCCACTTTGTATTTTGCTTTCCCGCAGAGGTTAAGGCAGTAATGAGTACCCACTGTATCATAGAAAATCTCCATTTTGAAACCACGATATGAGCCGATTTCGATAGGAGCGGACAAGGGATATTCCTTGCAAATCGCAAGGAGCATTTCACCTGCGGCGGATTTTTCGGTGTAGCTGATACCACGCAAGGTCATCGGACAGAACTTTTCCTCGCCCTGCGGCTTGTGATGTTCGGCAAGAGCTGTGTCGGCTTCGTAGCAGACAATACGCTGCTCGTACTCTGCAATGGTCTGAGGGAAGTGTTTGAGTATCCTGTCCTCAAGGTCGTAACGCTCGGACAGATAACTCTGTTTCAGCACTTTGAGCTTGGATACCTGAATGTCTAAGTCCATTTTTTCCTTAAAACGCTCGTCACCTGTGGCAAGCATTTTGACCTCTGCAAAGGACAAAGCAACCTCGTCCACATCTTCGGCAGAACGGACAGGACTTTTGCTCGTCATTATCTGGGATATGAATTTCTGTTTGCTTTCTACCAACTGATAGAGATAAGCGTCAAAGGTCTGCTCGGTTACATAGCGGTAAACCTCAACCTCTGGGAACATATTTCCCTGTCTTTCAATACGCCCTTGCCGCTGTTCAAGGTCGCTCGGTCGCCACGGACAGTCCAGATTGTGAATGGCGATAAGCCTGTCCTGAACATTCGTGCCTGCGCCCATTTTTTGAGTAGAGCCTAACAATACACGGACTTCGCCGCTTCGTACCTTTGCGAACAGCTCTTTTTTCTGTGCGTCTGAGGTCGCTTCGTGGATAAACCGTATCTGCTCGGCAGGGATACCACGGGCAACCAATTTCTCACGCACATCATCGTAGATGTTGAATGTGCCATCATTCTTCGGAGTGGAGAGGTCGCAAAACACAAGCTGCGTAGCTTTTGTGTCGGCATATTCCTCCCAGATACGGTACACATTGTCGATACAGGCGTTGACCTTGCTGTTCGGGTCATCTGGCAGCATCGGGTCAATCATTCTCTGGTCGAGAGCAAGGTTGCGCCCGTCATTCGTGATTTTGAGCATATTATCAACATTCGGCTCAACAAGCCTTGCCCTGACTTTCTCAGCTCGGCTTGCAAGAGCAGCTACCATTTCGGTCTGTATCTCGCTCGGCTTGGTCTTGATATTGTGGTAATTGACTTTCGGCACGGGGAGTTTTAACATATCGGCGGTCTGTATATCCGCCACCTCACGAAACATCAGCATCAGCTCTGGCAGATTAAAGAACTTGGCAAAGCGTGTCTTTGCTCGGTAGGTTGTACCCTCTGGGGCAAGCTCCAGAGCCGTCACGGTTTCTCCGAAGGTTGAAGCCCAGCTATCAAAATGCTGCAAGCCGTTCCGCAGTAAAGTATCGTACTGCAAATACCGTTGAACAGAATACAGCTCTACCATTGAATTGCTGATAGGCGTACCCGTTGCGAATACCGTCCCTCGGTTGCCTGTGATTTCGTCCAGATAACGGCACTTCATAAAGAGGTCGGAGCTTTTCTGTGCTTCGGTTTGGGCAATGCCGCCGACATTCCGCATTTTGGTGTAGAGGTACAAGTTTTTATAAAAATGGCTCTCGTCAATGAAAATCCTGTCAATACCGAGCTGTTCAAAATCAATTACCGTATCCTTGCGCTTGGTATCGTTGAGCTTGTCGAGCTTTGCTTTTATTCCTTTTCGGGTTTTCATAAGCTGCTTGACCGTGAACTGTTCGCCCTTGCTTGCCTGTACATCGTCAATCCCACGCTCAATGTCATCGAGCTGCCGTTCGAGCTGTTCCCGTTGCCGTTCAATACTCATCGGGATTTTTTCAAATTGACTATGCCCGATAATGACCGCATCGTAGTCGCCTGTGGCAATGCGGGAACAGAACTTTTTACGGTTTCCCGTTTCAAAATCCTGCTTCCGTGTCACAAGGATATTGGCGCTCGGATACAGCCGCAGATACTCGGAAGCCCACTGACCGACAAGGTGGTTGGGGACAACGAACATCGCTTTATTGCAAAGTCCGAGCCGCTTGCTTTCCTGTGCGGCGGCTACCATTTCAAAGGTTTTTCCCGCACCTACCTTGTGGGCAAGGAGCGTATTGCCGCCATATAGGATATGAGCGATAGCGTTTACTTGGTGCGGTCTTAGTGTGATTTCTGGACTGATGCCGCCGAAAGTAATATGACTTCCATCGTACTCACGGGGACGGACAGAGTTAAAAGTATCATTGTAATACCTGACAAGGCGGTTTCGCCGTTCTGGGTCTTTCCATATCCAGTCCTGAAACGCCTGCTTGATGACTTCCTGCTTTGCCTGCGCCGCCGTGGTTTCCTTTGCGTTGAATACTGCCTTTCTGTTTCCGTTCTCGTCATACACATAATCGAAAATACGGGTGTCACGGAGATTTAGAGTATCCTCAATAATGCGATAGGCGGAAGCCCTCTTTGTACCGTAGGTGCTGTCCGCCTTTACATTTCCGTAATCGGAACTCTTATTCTCAATAAACCAGTCGCCGTTAATCGGCGTGTACCGTACTTTGATACGGCTTGCCGCATAGCTTGACGGCGTTAAAAGCTCCATTACAAACCTCTGAATGTCCTCCTGCGGTATCCAAGTCGTACCCAGACGGACGGAGATTTCAGCCGCCGACAGGTCTTGCGGTATGACCTGCCTTAATGCCTGTGCGTTGACCGCAAACTCTGGATTTTCCTTTGCTGCGGCTTCGGCGGTTATGAGTTTGGCTCTTACATTGCCAGACAAATACTCATCGGCAGTCACATACTGAGCTGGCTCGGCTGCGGGGATACGGAAGATAACGCCCTGCAAGTCCTTTATGATTTCTTCTTTCGGTTTGCCTGTGAGCTGTTCCATATAGGGCAGGTCAACACGGGCTTTTTCACCGATAGACAGGGCAAGAGCTTCGCTTGCGGTTTCAACGGAAGTGATTTCACGGTGGGGCTTTATCGTCCTTTTCGTGAACATATCCGCTTTTCTTTTGAAATTGCCCTCATCGTCAAGCACCTCCAGAGAACACAAAAGGAAGTAGCTCTCGTCCGACGCAAAAGCGAGATAGTTTCCTCGGCTGTTGATAAGTCCGTACTGCTGCGTAAAGCTGTCATACAAACGGTTTAGATTTTCCTGCTCGGTGCGTATCAAATCATCTGGGTAATCCTCGGTCTGATACTCTATGAGCTTTCTCACGCAATCACGGATTTGGATAAGTCCCTTGATGCGGTTTTCTGCGGTAACAGACGCCGCCGCAGGGGTCATACGGTCATTTTCTCTGAAATAAACCTTGCCGTCCACCAGCGCATACGAGAAGTTACGCACACTCGGGTCGGCGGGAATGGAAGCGTCCTGCCCGTCAGAGATTTCGTCAAGCTCGCTTTCGTACTCTGGGATTTCTCCCTGAATGTTCTGGACGGCGTTATGAAGTAGCTCCGACAGAGGTATATCCTGATATGCTTTGCAGGCAGAGTCAAAACCAAAGCGTGTGCTTTCCATTTTCATCTCGCCTAAAATCATCTCTGGGTGCTGCACAAAATAGCTGTTCATTGTAATACCGTTCTCATCGGTATCAAGGTGTACCCAATCTGGCTCGATGTCTGCAATGCGGTCACGCTTCTGCAAAAAAAGAATGTCACTTGTAACCTCTGTGCCTGCGTTCGCTCGGAAAGTGTTGTCGGGCAGTCGGATAGCTCCGAGCAGCTCGGCTCTCTGAGCAATATACTTGCGTATTTCGGGGCTTGCCTTATCCATTGTTCCCTTAGAGGTAATGAACGCAACGACACCGCCTGCACGGACTTTATCAAGAGCCTTTGCAAAAAAATAGTCGTGAATGAGGAACTTCTGGGCGTTGTATCGGCTGTCGTTGACCTTGAAATCTCCAAACGGCACATTGCCGATAACCACATCGAAGTGGTCGTCTGGGAGCTTTGTTTCTTCAAAGCCCTGTACGGAGATATTCGCTTTCTGATAGAGCTGCTTTGCGATTTTTCCCGTAAGGGGGTCGATTTCCACGCCGTGGAGCTTCGAGCCTGCCATCGCATCGGGGAGCAGTCCGAAGAAATTGCCCGTTCCGCAGGACGGCTCTAAAATACTGCCCTCGGAAAAGCCCAAACGCTCAAGAGCTTCATACATACCCTTGATTACAACAGGTGGCGTGTAAAATGCTGTAAGGGTAGACTCCATTGCCGCACGGTATTCTTCTGGGGAGAGGCTTGCATACAGCTCTTTGAACTCATCAGCCCACGCCGTATTGTGTTCATCAAACGCCATAGACAGACCGCCCCAACCGACATACTTTGAAAGGGTTTCCTGTTCTTCGGGCGTGGCAAGTCGGTTTTCAAGCTCCAATTCGTGCAGGAGATTGATAGCCGCCATATTATTACGGAACTTTTCTTTTGCGCCGCCGACACCCAAAGTATCCTCGGTAATGCGGTAATTGTGCCGTGGCTCTGAGGGAACAGGGACAGGAGCAGAAGACACAGCGTTTTCGGGCTTCTTTTCTTCTTGTGTTTTACTGAGCAGACTGCGGACATAGCCGACTTTCTCCACACGGTTGATGGGAAAGCCTACAGCATCGGCAAAGGTAATATCCCGCATTGACACATCGCCGCTTATTTCGCTGATGCTTTCAATGACATAGCGGCGGTTATCAATAAGAATTTCCTTGCCGATAAGGTCAGCGTTATCATGCTTGTCGGGCTGTTCCTGCTGGCTTCGTTCCGCATCTTTCTGGGCGAACAGCTTGACGATGTTTTCAGCACTATTCAGAGTATCGGCATATTCCTGCGCTTCTTCCTCGGTTTCAAAGGTCTGATAAATGCCGTTCACATCGTAATACTGCCCGTCTTGACCTTCTGGTACGGTGTTATCTCGTATGATAAACGGGTCGGCAAAGGCATCGGAAGTCAGTTCTACGGTATAGTGCGGAGTTTGCTTTTCTTCCTCGGCAGGGGAAAACCAATCGCTTTCCGTTGCCATAATCTCCGTATAGAGCTTTTCGTCCTCTGGGGTGAGCGTTTTATGCTGCTCCAGATAAGGTACAAACACATCTCGTCCCCATTGCAGGCTTTCTATTTGTTCACGGTAATAATCTTCGCCCTGTTTCTTCCATTCGGGAACAAACGGGCAATTCGGGGACAGAGAGTATTCGTAAAAGTTTTTGATATGGGAGATAAGGTCGCCCTCGCCGTCGCCAATATCAAACCGTCCTTCATAATGGAAATCTTCGCCGCCGATAGTAGCGGTAATCTCAAAATCAGTCTTATGATACCAACCAACATTATCCTTGCTTTCACGCTCACGGTGCTGCTTTTCGTCCAGAACGCCGAGAAGATAGTTGCCCAGAGCAAAGCTCAAATCGGTATATCGGTCATTAAACTGCCTGTCATAAAAGGCGGGGTGCTCCGAAAATCCGATTGAGAACTTTATGCTGTCTGGCTTTTCTTCGGGCGGCGTTTGAACGCTCTGCTTTTCGGTAACGACTACTTTCAAATGGTCGTTCGCAGGGTTTTCCTTCAGCTTTTCCTCAAAATCAGCTCGGCTGAGTTCCTTACCAAACAACGGAAATTCTGGATTACGCAGAGAAACGGCATTTTCGTCAAACGCCGCAATCTCATATTTATCTGCGCCGATATATACAATATCGTCCTCGTGATAGACATAGCGGAGAGGATACAGCTCCATAAGCTCCTGCGAAAACCGCCATGCATTGCTGCGGCTGTAAACATCGGCGGTCTTTCCCTGTACCAGAGCAAGGAAATCAAGGAGCTGTTGAACAGTAGCAGGGTCGCCCAAATGCTGCTCCATTTGTTCGGCGGTCACATCGGCAAGGTCGGTGCGCTCCACATTTTCAAGCAGGTCTTTCTCATAACCGTCTAAATCACGGATAAAATCGGACAGCCGCAAAGCAAGGGTATCTCTCTTGTCGGCAGGCGGAAGGTCACGGTTTGCGTCAATGAAACGCTGCCTTGCCATTTTCCTTTGCGTGTCGATTTCGTACTGCGGAGCTTTCTCACTTTCGAGATAATCGGCGTAATGGTCTTTTTCCTTTTCATTCAGATAGCGGTCATTCTTTATCAGCTCACGCAGCCGTTTTTCTACCTTTGCCCAAGAAAGAACAAGGTCGGGGTTTGCAGATGAGCCGTACTTTTCAATCGCAATGCCTTTCCCGTCGTGCCAAGTGTGTCCCTGCGTACCGTCTGGGAAATAATGCGTGCCGCCGCCTGTGCCGTACTCTTTTTTGAGAAAATCAATATTGCTTTTGCCGTCCTCATTCTTTTGAAACTGACGGTAGATACGGTATTTACCATTCTGAAAGCCGCTTCCTCTTAGGAGAACAGAGTCAATATCTTCCTGAGAAATAACAAAAGCAGAGGATTTTTCGTCCTCTGCTTCAGCTAACATTTCAATCTGTTCTTCTACGGTGGGGAGATTAACTGTGACCTGCTGTTCATCAGCGACATTTAGCTGTAAATCAGCTCGTTCAGTATCGTTTCCTCCGCTTGACTGCGGATATTGTTCATCAGCCCGACCCATTGCATCGGTGCTTTTTCTTTCAGTTCCTCCGTCACGCCCTGCTCCTTGCAAAGCTGTTTTGTCAGAAGCTCCAACCTCGTAAGAGCCGTCTGTTCCACTTCGTAAAGATGTTTGTTCAGCTCGCCCGATGTCAGCAGATTGAGGTAGGTCACTCGTTTGTGCTGCTCCAGATAATCCCTGTGCATCAAAGCGTATCTGCCAAGCTGAATTTCTGGCTCTGTCGGTAATGTCAGGTCGGGAATAAGATAGTCCCCTTGTTTGGTGTATGTGATTTCGCTCATTATGATTACTCCTTTCGGCTTGTTCTCTGCCTACATCATAGCGTGTTTGAGATTGCGGCGCAAAGGTGCGATTTTGACTTTTCTCCGCAATTTGCACATCTCGGATAGTCTGAGAGATTTCCCTGAGTGCCATTTCAGAAATGTCGCTTGTAACAACACCGAGAGCGTTGATAGTGGCGGGAGTATTAAAGTTAATGATTTCCGCAAAATCCTCACGCTCAAATACCGCTTCGGTATCAACACCGCAACGGCTCATCAGCATATATGCTACGCTGTTGACCGCAAGCTGTCGGTAAATGACCTCGATATTATATTCGTCAAGACCCTCTAACAAACTATCCTGCGTACAGGATTTGAGCTGCGGCATATAATCCTGCAAATTATCCTCAACTGCGTTTTTTGCCGTTTCCATCAGCACCGAAGCAAGGTCGGTGCTTTCCACATCGCCAAATCTGTCGGAAAGCCGTTCAATAACTGCCTGCTCGTATCGCTCACTCATCTGCCATATCGGAACAGGGCGGCTGCCGTAATAACCCTCGTGCGTATCGGATATATCAAAATAGTATTTCAGCGTGTTCCTACGACCTTTCGGGTCGAACACCGCAATGCCTTTGCTGTCTTTGTTTACCCAACGCTTAAACTGCTTGTTCCAAGTTTCAAGCTGTGCTACCGCAACAGCGTCAGGGCGTTGAGCGTAAATCAAGAGCTGTTCATCAAATCGGCATTTATAGTTGCGGCAAGCGGCAGACAAAAAGCTCTGCCACGCCTGCGGATTTTTAGCAACCGCCACGCCTGTGCGCCGATACAGCTCTGTAATTAGCTGATACTTCGCAGCCATTCTTTACACACCTCCTTATCGTTCTAAATCTCGGTTTTTGTGTTTGCGGTCATACTCGCCGCATCGCTCGGCAATTTCAGAATACATTTTGTGACGCATTTCACGCTCAAAGGCTCGATATTCCTTTGCCTTTTCTGTCGGCTTGTACCATACGCTGTCCTTATCTGCTTTGTCCATCTGTTCGTATTTGTCGTCAATTTGGTCGGTATATTTTTTATAGATGGCGTGAGCAGCAGGACTTTCAATCGCATAGCGATAACGGTCAAGGCTTTTATGACTGCCACGGAGCTGTGCGTATTCATACAGCATACAAACGATTTCTCGGTCAAGTCCTGCCTGTCCCTCGGCGGCATAGATTTCCGAAAGGCTTTTACACCGCCAAGAGTGAAAGGGGGCGGTATCATTTGAACTGTGTGAGGACAGATATACACCGTCTTTCTTTACTGTAATACGGTTGATAAGCTCTGTACTCATTCAGCATTACCCCCGAAAAAGGAAATGACCTTATTTGCCTTGATACTCTTTTGCAGCTCATTGATAATACCAATGTCGGCTATGGTGATACCCTGTATCGCAAGAATATCGTCCATTGTCATAGCGGCAATCGACTTTTCATCAGTAAAGCCTGCTTCAAAGACCTTACCAAGCACCTTGATTGCCTTTTGGTTGAGTGCCATTTTCAAAACCTCCTATCGTTCTAAATCTTTATGCTTTGGGGCTTTTGTTACCGTCTGCGGCTCTGTGGGCTTTGGCTCATAGGTCGCTCCGTTTTGTTCCATACGCTCGGCAAACTCGCAGATATGGAAAATGTTATTTCCAATCTCGGTATGATACTCGTCAATAAAACGGCAGGGGCGTTCGGTTTTTTCTCCCCACGATGATGTGATGATGATTTTGCCGCCGTCTGGGATACGAAACAGCTCTTTGTAATTTGGGTCGATAAATCGGATACCCTGTTCAGCTTTTTGGATATGCTTATCAAGCCATTCTTTCACAAAGCAATAGCAGTAAAAATTGTAATCGCCCTTAGTCGGATTGCACCGAAACAGAAAGGCGTGTTTTTCCGTATCCACACGGAAACCGTACTCGGTGCAATAGCTTCCTGCAAATGCGCTTTCGGGATAATGCTTTGCAAACGCACTCATATCATAGCGGTTGTGCAAAAGTCCCTTGTCCTCACGAAGCGAATTGATAACCTCATCAAGCTCTTTCTTAAACTCGTCCGTTTTCCATTGTGGTCTTGTATCAAACCAAGTAGTGTAAAAGCCATACCCAGAAGATGCAAAATCTCCACGCAAGTGTCCGATATTACTTGTCTGTCCCTCAAGCTGCATACTTTGAGCGTAGGTGTATTTCTGTTCGGCAGGGGTTAAGGCTCGTATCTCCATATCAGCGTTCCTCCCGATTTTTCTGTTTTTTCTCTTTCTGTTGTTCCTTGATTTTTGCAAGAGCTTCCTTTGCCCAATCAGGCATACATTCGGGCTTGATTTCTCCTAACACATCGTACCGTTCCCATCTGGATTTTTCGCCTGTGGCAAGGCAAGTACCAAAGACAGCGTTACCTCTGCCGCCTATTGCTCCATTGCCGCCGTCCGCCAAAACGAGCTGAAAAGCAGGGTGTTGATATTCATACCGTTTCGGCTCTGCATTGATAACGACAACCTTGCCGACAATACTGCTGCTGCGTTTGTCTGGAATACAATGGTCTTTCGTGAACACGGTATTGTCAAAAGCGAATTTGGATAATTCGGATTTGGTTTGTTCTATCTGGGACTGTACTCGCTGAATGAAAATCCCCATAGCTTCCAGATAATCGTCACAGCCGACGCTTTCGGTTGCCCACGGCACACCAAACGGATTATGGTAGTCGCAGTAGCTTACAAGGAAAGGGTATTTATCGCTTTTATCTACACCGAAAACAACCTCTTTGTCGCCAATATAAATGCTGTTCACGACCTCATAATTGCCGAGCATTCGTTTTTCTTCACTCATTCGATTGCTCCTTTCGTTTCTTTTCCTTTTTCTGCTCGTCTAAAATCCTGCGGATACAAACATCGCAGAAAATAACAGACCCGTCCTTATATCGGGGATAAGGACAGGTCGTGCAGTCATATTGTCTTTTATCGCTCACGGTCATCACGGCTTTTCTGCTTTTTATCGGGCTGGTTATAGGGCATACGGCACTCTCTTTGGTAGCGTTCATTCAGCTTTTCTCTTGCTTCAGATAACTGATTACAGTAATATCCCCAGAAATAATCCGAGCCGTCCTTGCAGTACCAGCACACATACGGGTTGGGGGCTTTGGAGTTATGACCGATGACAAGCTCGTTGTTCCCGATAGTACAGCTCTCAATAATCTCATAACCGCCGTTAATGCGCTTTTCGTCCATTTCACACCTCATTCCTTAGCGTATTTGCGGTATGCCTTTTCGCCTTCGGCACGGAGCCGCCTTATACGGGCGTTCCCCGCAAGCTCTGGATATTTTGCTTGCAGCTTACGGCGTGTTCTGCCCACGCTCTCAAAGCTCGGCAGACCGAGATATTTATACTGTTCCATTACTTCCGCAAAGGGCATTGCTCCTGCACCTTTCAAATAGGTGTTGCACACAATCAGATAGAGGGTCATATCATCGTTTCTTGCGTCCTCGTTCTTTTGCAGAATAGCCTTTACCTTAGCTTCAATGGTTTTCAGATTTTTCATAGATTGCCTCCATATATGGAAAGAGGGCGGCTTATCAACATAAGCCGCCCTTTTCCTGTCATATCGGGTTATTTCTTCTTTCTGTTTCGGATATTAAGCCATATTGCCGCACCGACGATAAACACTACAAGCACAATGGCGATAATGGTTTTAGCGTCCATAAATCAGTCCTCCTTTTTCTTTTTCTTGAAGCCGACAAAGCCGAGAACGCCTGCACCGATAACGGAAGCAGCCGCAAGGCTTACCCACAAGCCCAGATTAAAGTCATCGCCTGTTTTTGGCGTATCCCTGAACTCGTTGTGCATTTCAACAATCGTAGTAGAGTCTGTTTTGACGGTTGCCTGTTTGTCGGCAGGAAGGATATATCCTGCGGAAGCCGAGTCGCGGACTTCGGACACGGTGTATTCACCGATACGCAAGCCCTCAATAAAGATTTCTCCATTCTTGTCTGTCTTAAAGGTCTGGTCGTAGCCGTCAGCACTTGTCACACGGAAAGAGAAGCCCTCAACTTTACCGTCAGAGGAAGTCTTTACGATTTTGAGAGAGCCTTTCTGTGCGTCATTGATAAAGCCAACGCCTGCTTTGTTTTCTACGGTATAGGTCTTGCCGTTTTCCTCGATGGAAACGCCGTACACGCCATCATCAAGCACAAAGCCGTCTGGAGCTGTTTTTTCACGGACGAAATACTTGCCGTAGCGCAGCTCGGTCATTTGATAAACGCCGCCCTCAAGCTCAGTCATTTCGCCGCACAGCTTATCGTCTTTATCAAATTCGCCGTTGCCGTTTGTATCGGCATACACCTCAAAGACCGCACCTGTGAGCTTATTGTCGGGATAATCTGCGTCAACCTTAGTTAGTTCGATATTCCCCTTGATAAAGTAGTTCACAAGCTCGATTTCCACGACCTCATCAACTTTGCCGACAGTTACGGCGATTTCTTCCTCGGAGAGTACAAAACCTGTGGGACTTTCAATTTCACGAATTACCCAAGTGCCATACGGTACTTTTTCAAAAGAAAAACTACCATCATCGGCTGATGTGGTAGTCTGGATAGCATTTTCTTTTGTAAACTCCTCTGTACCTGTCTTAAAGATACCGATAACCGCACCGCCCAGAGCATTTCCGTCCTCATCGGATTTCAGACCGCTTACCGAGCCGTAAATGATTTCATTCTCAATGGTTTCGCCGTCATTTACGGAAAGATGAACAACCGCCGTGTCCTGACCTGCGTACTCAAAATGGACAGGGTATTTCTGCTCATTCAGCACATAGGCGGAATTGGTTGACAGCTCTTTTACATAGTAGCTGCCGAACGGAAGGTCGCTATTGACCGTGCCTTTGCCGTTTTCGTCCAGAGAAATAATCTCAATCAGACCATCGGCGGGGATAACCGTACCGTCTGCGGCGGTAAGGTCTGTTTCTGCATACAATCCAAAGGTTACATCAAAGATTTCGCCGTTATTGCCAACACCGTAGGCTTCGTCTGTTTCAAGGCTCTTTACAAGGTCAATTTCCACACGCTGCCTTTCATTGTAGAAGCTCGTTTCGGTTTCGGTAACAGCAATATTCTGACCTGCATACACAAGCTCGACAGCGTGAATTTCGTCATTCAGCGCCATTCCGTAAGGAGCTGTGATTTCCTTGACCTCATATTTGCCCAGATACAGCTCTTTGGATTTTGCAATTCCGTCTGTGCCTGTGGTAATAGTGTCAACAACCTCGCCCTTAGAAGCTCTCAGCGTTCCGTCCAGAGTATAAATATCCTCGGCGGCGGTAATCTCATAAACCGCACCTTCAAGCCCCTGTACCGCAAATACGGGCTGATACATTCCGTTATTCTCAGAAACGGAAGTGAACACCTCACCAGACTTGGAAACGGTAATTGTGCCTTTCTGCGCCATATTGGAGCGAACCACCTCAATGACCGTAATGCCGCTTTCTTCGGCAGAGCCGTCCTGCGTTACATCAAAATAGACAGGCTCGGAGTTCAGAACATAGCCATACGGAGCCTGCACTTCCACGATTGAGTATCCTGTGCCGTATTCCAAAGTCTGCGGCGTAATGAGATAACCGTCTGCTGTGGTATAAAAGGTGTCAATGGTCGTCACTTCGGGATAAGTGAAAGTCATTGTCACAAGCTCACCGTTGGGGTCGTAAATCTGGAAGCCTGCGCCTGCATACGGAATGGTAGCACCTGTTTCCGCATCTTTCTTTACGATTTTGATATAGCTTTCAAAATTAGCGTTATTGATAAGATAGCGGTAGGTCTGACCGTCCTTGCTGATAAATACCTCAAAAGGCTTAATCAGCTCTCGACCTTCCCACCCAGAGGTCTGCTCCACGACATAAACGCCGTAAGGCAAATCCTTTGTCTGAGCAAAGCCATTTTCATCACAGGTGAGTATATCCCGCTCGGTTTCCTTTGCTGCGTCATAGCTGCCTGCGTCTTTCAAATAAACCTCAAATGTTGCTCCCGTTTCGGGTGTTTCAATCTGGGTTTCTCCGTCATCGGTGTGCTTGATAATGGCGATATTGCCCTTGATAATCTGCTCAGTCACATCGTTTGCGGTACTGTTGCGCTCTACGGTATAAAGCTCTGGCTCTGCGCCGATATGATGAATTGTAGTATCGAGCAGATAGCCCTCGGACGGGCTGATTTCTCGGATAGTCCAATCATCATCACAGATATAATAGTCTGTTGTAAACTGCCCGTTCTCGTCCGTAGTGTAGGTGTCAATCAGTTCTTCGCCTTTATAAATGCCGTAAACTGCACCTGCAAGAGAAGCGTCGCCCTGTGCCGTGCCTGTTTCCGCATCGGATTTCGTCACGGTCACATTGAACTTTTTGAGAATGTTCGTAAAGCTGCGGCTTGTAACCTTTTCCCATTCAATAGGAGCTGTCTGACTTTCGGGAACAACATAGCGAATAGCCGTATCTACTTCCTCTACGGTGTAAGGTGTTTCGCCGCTGATTAGGACATTTTCAAATCTTGCCACACCGTTTTCATCGGTAACAGCATACTCATCAACGGGCAAGCCGCTAAGAGATGTGCCATAAAGGTGGAACTTCACACCCTCCACAAGATTGTCCTCAGAGTTTTTGATAATCTCCAGACTGCCACGCTTCAAGGTGTTGTTAAAGGTTACGGTAGCAGTATGACCGCTTACAATCGTTACCCTTTGAACGCTCTGCGGCTCGTATCGGTCAATGGACTGCTCTGTAACGGTGTAAACCCCCGGCATTAGCTGAACATCTACCGTACCGTCTGCGCCTGTGGTAACGGTTTTATTTACACCGTTTCCAGAAATATTGAAGCTAATGCCAGACACAACACCGTCCTCAGAGGTCTTTTTAATCTGCCCTGTGCCGTATGTTTCTGTGTCGATTTTAAGATAGAAATATACGGGGTCGGAAGCTCCAGAAACCATTGTCTGTTTACCAACACAGCCCCAGATAAGCATTTCTCCGCAATCGAGATTGACATTTTTCTGTGCTGATACTGTTACGGGAGAAGTAATCATCTTATCGCTCGTAAAAGTATATTGGTTGCCGCTTCTTGTTACCGAAATACCGCTTGCGGAAAACTTAATATCGGACAATGTGTTGTTGGTATCCTCAAGCGTCAGGCTGTATTTCTTTGTATCGGGATTGTATTTGAGAGTATAGGTGTCCGCATTGCTCTGGCTTCTTGCCGCAAAGCTCGGAATGGTATAGTGTTTTGACATCTGCGACAAAATCCAATCGTAGCATTTCTCGGCGGGTCTGCCTTTCAGGGAATAGTAGTAAGTGTCCCCGTCAATCCCGTTTGCACTCTGGCGGTTTGAGGGGCTTGTGCGGAGCTGCTGCTGATATTCCCAGATAATTGTCTGGGTCGCAAAAGCATAATCATCTGCATTTGTGCCTGCAACGGGAGAGGATTTACCCTCGTGCCAGCCATACATCAAAGCCATCATAATACCGAACTGAGCGTCAGTCGGCAGATTTTGAAAATATGAGCTGTTCTTTCCGCTTTTGGACACATAGGAATTTCCCGTGTTGAAATCAACGCCAGACTCCACGCAGTAAACCTGATGTGTTCCGCTATTATCTGTCATCAGATATTTTCGCTTGGCGTTACCTGCGTTAATGCTTTGCACGGTAATGTTGCCTTTACTGTCATAAACGATAAAAGAATAGGTCGCTTTGCTTCGGTAATACTCGCCGTCAGAGCCGACATAGTAATCGCCAAAGGAAGATGTGCAGCTTTTACCTTCCTCGCTCGTCCACGCAAAGGCGGACATCGGCAGAGCTGTTATCATCATCAGCAAGCAGAGAGCCGCCGACAGGATACGCCTGCCTTTCTTTGTAAACTTCGTTTTCATAGGCTGTTAAACCGTCCTTTCTTGATTTTGGGCATAAAAAATCCCTCTGTCTTTGAACAGAGGGAAAAGCCTGATAGCTGCTCACGCAAAGAGGAAATAAATCGAGTAGCTGCCGTTTCCTCTTGCTTCGCAATAAATATTAAAAGCTGTGATTTCATCAATTCCGTATGCGCCGAGATTTTCGACAGTATGGAATGTGATATAGCGTTCAAGGCTCTGCTTTAATGCTTCGCCCTGATTGTTTTGTGATGCCGTTACGGGTTTCCACCAAGTAGAATTACTCGGAGTGAGTGAGCTGTCTAATGCAAGCCCCATATCCAGACCAATGCCAATACAATCTTCCTTGACCATTTCAATATCAAATTCATAATCATAGGCGGTTTTAGGCTTTGTATCTTCGGGGACTGTCTGCGGTGGTATTTCCGCAGGCGGCTCTGTTTTCTCTGGCTTTTCGACAGGAGCAGAGCTGCTTTCCGTTACCGCAGGTTTGGTTTCAGATACTTGATT
>OJQP01000571.1_pt1 | contig 14230 bp, 16 predicted proteins | sample 1598871 | NCBI WGS metagenome assembly OJQP01 (sample SAMN03922520, study PRJEB24848) | human gut metagenome | isolation source: stool sample | host: Homo sapiens | place: Germany | collected 2010-02
TGGATTATCCAATGTTGGATTTTCCAATGTAGGTAAATCCAATATAGGCGGCTGTCCGCCGCTGGTAGCTGCTTCCGGCTCTCGCGGCTGCGGCTGCTCGTATATGACGTAATCCGCGCCCCGCAAGCGTCCCTTTTCGTCGCGTTCCCGGCTGCGCACGATATATCCGGCTTTTTCGAGTTCCTTTACCGCTTCGCGGATTGCGTCGATCTTCTCCCGGTTGATATGGGATAAGCCCGCAAGGGTATAATCCCAATCCTCCGGCAAGGACAGCATTTGCGAAAGCAAGCCTTTTGCTTTTAAGGACAATTCCTTGTTTCGCAAGTGGTGGTTGCTCATAACGGTATATCCCGTATTTCGCTCCACTCTGAAAACTGCCATTTTTCCTCACTTCCTCTCTTGGTCTGCGTGGACAATTAGAAAGCCGTTTTCGGCTGTTTTGGTATTGCAATATGCCCTTTGCCGTTTTCGCGTCTGCAAAGCCGCATGACACAAGGGCTTTTGCCCGTCTATTTGTCCATGCTGGCGGGCGTTTTCCGCGTCCTTTTGCCGGGGCAATAGGGACACTCTTTGAAAACGCAAAACTCATATTTCCACCCGGGGCGGTAGAAACGGCAAGTGCCGCAATCTTCATCATCTCCGGCACAACCGGATTGATAGCGGTCAAATCCCGGCTTCTGCTGCATGAGCAGTTCAAATGCCCGCTGCTTGCCTTTTATGAAATACATTCCGGCTGTACCTCCTTTCCTGCGGGCATAAAAAAACGGCGTTACTTTCTCCCCAAAAGGGGTTAAGGTAACGCCGCTTGTGTGCGTATTCAGTTTTTAACACATTCCCTGTCTATCCGCTGTCCGCAAAACCATTGATTTTATTAGCTTTTTGCCGCTATCGCTATCACACCTCATTATTCGACCGTCCGGGGTTCAACCGGCTGGTGCAGGACGCGACCGACCACAAGATCAATTTGGTACTAACCAAAGACCTCAGCAGGTTAGGCCGTGATTACATCGAAGCGGGCAAATATACCGACTTCATTTTCCCGTCCCTCGGATGCCGGTTCATTGCCCTCAACGATGGGGTGGACACCATCCGCAAGAACAATGAAATGCTGGTCATTCTGAAAAATGTCATGAATGACCTCTATGCGCGGGACACCAGCAACAAGATCAAGGCGGTGAAGCTGTCCACCTTCAAGGCCGGGAAATATGTGGGCTGCTATGCGCCCCTCGGCTACCGAAAGAGCGCGGCGGACAAGCACATTTTGGAGATCGACCCGGTGACGGCCCCGGTGGTGCGGCGCATCTTCGATCTGCGGTTGCAGGGGTACGGCTTCCGCAAAATCGCCCTGCAACTGAACGCCGAAAAAGTCCCCTCGCCCAGAACCTTTTACTACATGGCGGAGGGGCGGGAGAACCGCCGGGGCGAGACGGAGTGCTGGAACGATGTGACGGTGAAAACCATCCTCCGCAACGAGGTTTATCTCGGCCACATGGTACAGAACAAGACGGGCACAGTCTCCTACAAGAACCACAAGCAGGTCAGCAAACCGGAGAGCGAATGGATTCGGGTGGAGAACACCCACGAGCCGCTGATTTCTCAGGATGTGTGGGACGCGGTGCAGCGGATGGACAACCACCCGTCCAGAGGGCGCAGCGGCAAGAGCGGCAGCGTTTCTCTGTTTGCCGGTCTGCTGCGGTGCGTGGACTGCGGGGCCTCCATGCGGTATATGCGGGATTACCGGAAGAAAACCAGCGGCAAGGAGCCGGAGTACAAGGCGTATGTCTGCAACCGGTACGCTTCGGGCGGCAAAGACGCCTGTTCTTCCCATTACATCAACCAGAAAGCATTGGCTCATGTGGTGCTGCTGGACATCCGCAGCAAGTCGATGTGGGCGCAGTTTGGCCGGGCTGAGATTCGGGAAAAACTTCTGGCGCAGAAGGAGTCCGCTGGCCGCGAGAAAACGAAAACGCTCCAAGCAGAATTGAGCGCCATCGACCGACGGCTGCCGGAGCTTGACCGGCTGGTGCAGTCCGCCTATGAGGACAAGGTGCTGGGCAAAATCCCGGAAAACCTCTGCGTCCAGCTTCTCAACGGCTATGAGGCCGAGCGCAAGGCCAAGCAGGAGCGCCGCCGGGAGCTGACAGAGCAGCTTGCCGCCAGCCGGGAGAATGAGCAGTCTGTGGACGCATGGCTGGACATGGTGCAGGATTATTACAATCTGGAAGAGCTTGACCGTCCTACGCTGGTGCGGCTCATCCAGAAAATCTAGGTCGGCGAAAAGCGTATGGTGGACGGCCACGAGGAACGGAACTTCAATATCTACTACAATTTCATCGGGCATATCGACCTGTGAGCTTGTCATGCTTTATGCGAAGTGAACTAATGAGTGGTTTGCGAAAGACACAAGCCGCAAGGTTAAGGCCGCGCTGCACTCCAAGTTTGCAAACGGAGAGCGGATATTTGCCTATGCGCCGCTCGGTTACAAGCGCGATCCGGACAAGAAAAACGCCCTTGTGGTTGACGAGAACACGCGCTGGATTGTCGAGAAGATTTTCGATATGGCGTTCCACGGTTCCGGCGCTGCGAGCATAACCCATCGGCTAATAGAAGAGCGTGTGCCAACTCCCGGATGGCTGAACTACACCCGCTACGGTACGTTCGCCAACATCTACGCGGATGCGCCAGAGGAAAAGCGGTACGCTTGGACGACAAACCAGGTAAAGACTATGCTCAAAGATGAAACCTACATAGGCAACACCATCCACAACCGTCAGACAAATATCTCGTACAAGAGCAAAAAGCGAGTACGCAAGCCGGTTGAGGAATGGATTCGCGTGGAGAATACGCATGAGGCCATCGTCAGCAGAGATGTGTTCGAGCAGGTGCAGGAGCAGATAGCTAACCGTCGCAGAAAGATGAAAGACGGCACACGGCAGATATTCGCCGGGATAGTAAAGTGCGCCGACTGTGGCTGGTCGATGGCATATGCCTTGAAAACCCAGAGTAAAACACCATACGGCATCTATCGTTGCAGCAAATACGGGCAAGGCACAGGTCAATGTACACCGCACTACATCCGCTACGATGTGCTCTACACCTACGTGCTTGCACGAGTGCGCTACTGGGCCAAACAGGCCGAGATTGACGAGGATGTACTACTTCAACGGCTTCTTAAAACCGGTGACAGGGAACGTCAGGCAGAGTCCAAGAAACAGGCCGACGAACTCAAAAAGGCCGAAAAACGCAAAGCCGAAGTAGACCGCCTGTTCGCCAGAATGTACGAGGACTGGGCGGCGGGACGCATCACGGAGTACAACTTCAATATGCTCTCGCAGAAGTACCAGTCCGAACAGCAGTCACTTACAGAGCAGATTGAGGCCCTAAAAACTCAGCTCGCCACTCAGGAGCAGTCCACAGCGGACGCCGAGAAGTGGGTCAAGCTCATACGCCAATACACCGACCCAACCGAGCTGACCGCCGAACTGCTGAACACCTTGATTGAGAAAATCCTGATACATGAAGCCGTCAAACAGACCGACGGCACACGGGAGCAGGAAGTAGAAATCTTCTACAGCTTCGTCGGCAAAATTGATTGAACGTAAACCAGTGTCTTTAAATGTGTGAAACCGGCGCGTCGGAGCCCTCGACGACGAACCTGCTTGCCCTTGCAAAACTCTACGGCGTCAGCGCCGGGGAGCTGCTGCGCGACGTGGAATAGGGCGCGGAAGCGGTTTCAAAAAAATCTGCGAAAAAATTAAAAAAACTCTTGCAAACTTCGCCATGCTGTGCTAACATATAAAGGCTCGATAGCGAGCCGACATGCGCCGCTAGCTCAGCTGGATAGAGCGTCTGGCTACGGACCAGAAGGTCAGGGGTTCGAATCCCTTGCGGCGTGCCATAGAAACCCAGTGATTTTGAGGTTTTGCCTTAATCACTGGGTTTCTTTTATTTCCAATTGCTGTGGCGGTACTTTAGCGGGACAATACAGTCATTTAATTTGTCTGCGCTGCTTTAGGTCAATGACATAGTTGGCGTACTTCTCAAGAGTCGGCTTTTTAATGGACACCTGCCCATTCCTGCAAGCCTCTTAAAACAGCGTGGCCTGCCGCTCAAGCTCTTTCTTGACTTGACGCGGGGTCATGTCCGGCGCGGGCTTCCACGTCATCTGGTAGTCTTTCAGACGCTTTCCCGAGGCGTCGCGGCATCGAAATACGCGAATCTGATAGCTTATGATGTTGCCGTCTTTGTCGCGGCGCTCAGATATGTTTGCCATACTCTTTGGCCTCCAGCCCCAGAAGCAACCTGATAGCCTCCAGCCGTTCAGCCGGTGCGCTGTCAGGGTCATCGCGGATTTGCCACAGCACGGTCAGGTTTGCCCGCCTGTCCGCTTGCCGGGCTTGGATGTATGCAGGGAGGTCAGACATCTTCTGTTACAGATACCTATATAAACCCTTTATTTACCTAAATTGTTGCACTTGACAGTATAATTCACCTGCAAGCTCAAAAAGCGCCCCGGCGCTTTCACGCCGGGGCCTTACACAAGGGAAAACGGAAGGGTGAGATATTTACTTCTTCTGAGCTGCGGGCACGCCGTGGCAGGCGCTGCACGCGCCGCAGGAGCCGCAGCTGCCTCCGCAGGAGCAGCCGCCCTTGCCCTGCCTTTTGTCGCGTATCATCTTGCGGATGACCAGGACGACGACAGCAAGGAGCACAAGCGCCACTATTATTGTCGCCAGGTTGGCTGCAATCCACTCAAACATTGACGGCCGCCCTCCTGTCGGAGGTCAGGCGCTCGCCGTACTCGCCGTACCTGCTCTTGCGCACGAGCAGGTAGATCATAGCTGCGAGAACCACGAAGGCCACGACCGTCCACAGACCGAAGCTGACGTCGCCGGTGATGAGCCCGCCTATCTGGTAGATCATCAGGCTGACGCAGTAGGCGAAGGCGCACATGTAGCCGATGGCGGCAAGGGTCCACTTGGGGCTGTTCATCTCGCGCTTGATCGCGCCCATGGCCGCAAAGCAGGGGGCGCACAGCAGGTTGAACACCATGAAGCTGTAGGCCGCGATGCCGGTGTACTCGCTCGCGAGGATGCCCCACATCTCGTCTCCGGCCTCGCTGACCTCGGCAAAGCCATAGCAGACGCCCATGATGGCGACGAGGTTCTCCTTGGCGACCAGGCCGCCGACGACGCCGACCGTGGCCTGCCAGGTGCCGAAGCCGAGCGGGATGAAGATGAACGCGACCGCGCTGCCGACGGCGGCGAGCAGGGAGTCGTTGTTGTCCTCGACCATGCCGAAGCCGCTCTCGGTGACGCCGAAGGCCTGCAGGAACCAGATGAGAATGGAGCTGAGCAGGATGACGGTGCCGGCGCGCTTGATGAAGCTCCAGCCGCGTTCCCAGGTGGCGCGCAGGACGTTGCTGGCGGCCGGGGCGTGATAGGCGGGCAGCTCCATGACGAAGGGGGCCGCCTCGCCAGCGAAGGCCCTGAGCTTCTTGAGGATGATGCCGGAGATGATGATGGCCGCGACGCCGACGAAGTAGGCGCTCGTGGCTACCCACCAGCCGTCGTCAAAGAACGCGCCGGCGATCATGCCGATAATGGGCAGCTTTGCCCCGCAGGGGATGAAGCAGGTGGTCATGATGGTCATGCGCCTGTCGCGCTCGTTCTCTATGGTGCGGCTGGCCATGACGGCGGGGACGCCGCAGCCGGAGCCGATGAGCATGGGGATGAAGCTCTTGCCGGAGAGGCCGAACTTGCGGAAAATGCGGTCCATGATGAAGGCGATGCGCGCCATGTAGCCGATGTCCTCGAGGATGGAGAGCATCAGGAACAGCAGCAGCATCTGCGGCACAAAGCCGATGACCGCGCCTACGCCGGCTATGATGCCGTCGCAGACGAGTCCGACCAGCCAGTCGGCCACGTTGCCCTCGAGCAGGCCGCGCGCGCCCTCGACCGCCCACTCGCTGACGAGCACGTTGTTGGTCCAGTCGGTGAGGAAGGTGCCGAGCGGCCCCATGGCTATCCAGTACACCGCCGCCATGACCACGACGAAGATGGGCAGGGCCGCTATGCGGTTCGTAACTATGCGGTCAATGCGGTCGGAGGCCGTCATCTTGAGCCCCCTGCTCTTTTTCTTGACGGCGGAGCCCACCACGCGGGCTATGTAGGCGTAGCGCTGGTTGGTGATGATGCTCTCGCTGTCGTCGTCGAGCTCACGCTCGCAGTCGGCTATGTGCTGCTCGATGTGCTTCATGAGCCCGGCGTCGAGCCTGAGCTCCTCGATGACCTTCTCGTCCCGCTCAAAGAGCTTGATGGCGTACCAGCGCAGGAAGCAGTTGTCCACCTTGCCCTCGATGCTCTCCTCGATGTGGGCGATGGCGTGCTCCACACTGCCGTCAAAGACGCAGGGAATGCTGCCGGGCTTATGAGTCTCGACTAACTCAACGGCGCGCTTTGCCGCCTCCATGCTCCCCTCACCCTTGAGCGCGCTGGTGACCATGACGGGGCAGCCGAGCGCGTCGCTGAGCTTCTTGAGGTCGATGGCGTCGCCGTTCTTGCGCACGACGTCTATCATGTTCACGGCTACCACAGTGGGGATGCCGAGCTCAAGCAGCTGCGTGGTCAGGTATAGGTTGCGTTCTATGTTTGTGCCGTCGACGATGTTGATGATGGCGTCGGGCTTCTCATTGACCAGGTAGTTGCGGGCGACGACCTCCTCAAGCGTATACGGGCTCAGGGAATAGATGCCGGGCAGGTCCTGTATCACGACGCCCTTGCTGCCCTTGAGCGTACCCTCCTTCTTCTCGACGGTGACGCCCGGCCAGTTGCCGACCCTCTGGTTGGAGCCGGTCAGGGCGTTGAACATCGTCGTTTTACCGCTGTTAGGATTGCCCGCCAGGGCAATTTTCACTTCCATACGTTAAAACTCCTCTCTTAATCAGGCGGCTCAGGCTCAGCCGCCGAATGTCTGCCGGCCGGATCCGCCGGCGCGGGGCGTACCCCTCAGCGAGTTAGGTTTCGCTACCTTATGCCGCTTTAAAAAGCCCCCTCGGGGCGTTCGCGGCCTTATTGCAGCTCTATCATCTCGGCGTCGGCCTTGCGTATGCTCAGCTCGTAGCCGCGGATGGTGACCTCAATCGGGTCGCCAAGAGGCGCAACCTTCCGAATGTAGATATCCGTGCCCTTCGTGACGCCCATGTCCATAATGCGGCGCTTGAGAGCCCCCGTGCCGTTCAGCCTGGCCACCGTTACGGTGGAACCGACTCTGGCGTCCTTGAGTGTTTTCACATGACTACCCCCTATTCATTGACCAGGATCCTGCTGCACAGTCCCCTGTCAAGGGCTATGCGGCTGTCCTTCACCTGGATTATAAGATTGCCCGCGAGAGAGTTCACAATTTTGACTTGCTGCCCCTCTACCAGGCCCAGCTCGGCCAGATGCCTACGCACCTCGTCCTTGCCGGTTATCCTGTCTATAATCATTCCCTCGCCTTCACCGGCCATGGAAAGCGGAAGCATGGCGCTCATCCTTTCTAGCTGCTCTTTCCTGTCACTCGGTTAGATTTATCTAACCACATACGCAGTTTAATACATCGCACCCGTTTTGTCAATAGTCTTGACTAACTTTATTCAAAATCTGAAAATCCGACACAATGGCGGCAAGTGTCCGGTAAATATGCCCAAATACGTCCGCGCCATTCTCAACATATTCGACAAATCGAATCGTTCGAGTGCAATTTCGATTGACTTTTCGCACAACAACGGCTAAAGTTTAATTGCAGAGAAGCTGAAAACGTTACCGGGAACGTTTTCGAGCTCGCGCGGTTCAGAGAGGAGGCGGCCGTGTGACTATTAAGGACGTCGCAAAGCTTTGCGGAGTCTCGGTGAGCACGGTAAGCCGTGTGCTAAACAACCGACCGGATGTCAGCCCGGCCGTGCGTGAAGCCGTCTGGGCGGCAGTGCGCGACAGCAACTATGTTCCCAACAACTCCGCCCGGGCGCTGGTCAAGACAAGCTCGGACGCCATCGGGCTTGTTGTCCGAGGCGTTTCAAACCCATTTTACGCAGACATCATAAAGGTGATAGGCCGTGAGATAGACGCGGCGGACTGCACCATGGTGATGCAGCAGATAGCTTCCAACGAGGATGAGATAGAGCGCGGCGCGCTCATGGAGCGCGAGAAAAAGCTGCGCGGGCTCATCTTTCTCGGCGGGCGCTGGGACTACTCCCCCGACGAGCTCGGGCGCATAACCGTCCCCTTCGTCTGCTGCTCCTATACGAACAGCTTCGGCTCGCTGGATTTGTCCTGCTACTCGTCCGTCAGCATAGAGGACGAGCTGGCCGCAGAGCGCGCCGTGCATGAGCTGGTTTCACTCGGCCACCGCAGGATAGCCTGCCTGGTTTCGGAGACGGATGACCGCTCTATAAGCGAGCTGCGCTACCGCGGATATGTCAGGGCGCTGGAGTCTGCGGGCATAGAGCCCGACGAGGGGCTTGTCGCCCGCGCCGGTTCCTTCGGCATGGAGGACGCGTACAACGCAGCGGTAAGGCTCGCCCGCTCCGGCGCGGACTTCACCGCAATGTTCATAATCGCCGACGCGATGGCGATTGCCGCGATAAAGGCCCTTGAGGACTGCGGCATGAGCGTCCCGCGCGACTGCTCGGTCATTGCGATTGACGGCCTGACGCTCTCGGAGTACACGCGGCCCACGCTCACCACGCTGTGCCAGCCCACCGCCCGCATGGGCGAGGAGAGTGTAAAGATACTGCTGGACGTTATAGAAGGCCGCAGCGGCCACCGCCATGTCACAGTGGAGCCCACCTTCAGGGCGGGCGCCTCCGTAGCGCCCCCTCCGTCCAGCTGAGGCGGCAAATACAACAAAAACAGCCATGGCTGTTTTGGGCTTTGCAGGCAAAGCCCATTTGAATGGTTTTTACGGCCTGAGCCGTGAAAATAAAATCTAAACAGGAGATGTAAAAAAGTATGAAGAAGTTTCTTGCTCTGCTTCTCGCGCTCGTAATGGTATTTGCGCTCGCGGCCTGCGGCACTACCGAGACCGAGACCAGCAATCCTCCCGCAGAGGGAAGCACTGCTCCGTCCGACGGCGGCGATGTCAGCACCGAGGGCGCCAGCGTCTACTATCTGAACTTCAAGCCCGAACAGGAGAAGCAGTGGCTGGAGCTCGCCGAGATCTACACCGAGGAGACCGGCGTCCCCGTCAAGGTCGTCACCGCCGCCTCCGGTACCTATGAGACCATGCTGACCAGCGAGATGGCCAAGGAAGAGGCCCCGACCCTGTTCCAGGTCAACGGTCCCGTCGGCCTCAACAACTGGAAGACCTACTGCTACGACCTCTCCGGCAGCGACTTCTACGGCGAGCTGACCAGCGAGGACTACGCCCTCAAGGAGGGCGACGAGGTCCTCGGCGTGGCCTACGTCATTGAGTCCTACGGCATCATCGTCAACAAGGCCCTGCTCGAGCAGGCCGGCTACACCGTCGACGACATCCAGAGCTTTGAGGACCTCAAGGCCGTCGCCGAGGACATCACCGCCCGCAAGGACGAGCTGGGCTTCTCCGCCTTCACCTCCGCCGGCATGGAGAGCAGCTCCGACTGGCGCTTCAAGACCCACCTCGCCAACCTCCCGATTTACTTTGAGTATCAGGATCGCGGCATTTCCTCCACCGACGCCATTGAGGGCAAATACCTTGACAACTACCGCGCCATCTGGGATCTCTACATCAACAACGCCACCTGCGATCCCAGCGAGCTCACCATGAAGACCGCGACCGACGCCGTCAACGAGTTCGTCGGCGGCCAGGCCGTGTTCTATCAGAACGGCTCCTGGGAGTTCGCCAACGTCACCGGCGAGGGCAAGCTCGCCGAGGACGACGTCACCATGATCCCCATCTACTTCGGCGTGGGCGACGAGGCCAACCAGGGCCTCTGCACCGGCTCCGAGAACTACTGGTGCGTCAATAAGAACGCCAGCGAGGAGGACATCCAGGCCACCCTCGACTTCATGTACTGGTGCGTCACCAACGAGACCGCACTGGCCGCCATCACCGGCGGCGAGGGCGCGATGCCCAGCGGCGGCGCCGGCATGGGCTTCGCCATCCCCTTCAAGGCCGCGCCCGAGAGCCAGAACCTCTTCGTCAAGCTCGACGCCGAGATGACCGCCGAGGGCAAGACCCCGGTCAGCTGGAACTTCACCACCATGCCTTCTGAGGAGTGGAAGAACCTGCTCGGCTCCAAGCTCGCCGCTTACGCCGCCGACCAGACCGACGAGAACTGGGCCGCCGTCGTCTCCGCCTTCGTTGACAACTGGGCCGCCGAGTACGCCCTGGCCAACGGCTGAGCTGCATAGGCTTTGTTTAGAAAGCAATAGCTTTCCGGGGCCGCCGGAGATTCCGGCGGCCCCTTTTTGAAAATCAGCGCCGGCCGGGCGGGCCGCGCGTCGGGCCCTCGGGGCCTCAAAGGCGCGTCCGGCCCGGACGGCGCGACATGCTTGCAAAGAGGGGATGGAAAATGGAAAAAGCCATCAAAAAGTGGTGGCCGGTGTTCGTCCTGCCCACGCTTATCGCGTTCATCATCGGCTTCATCATACCGTTCATACAGGGCGTGTACCTCTCGCTCTGCCAGTTCATGACGATAAAGGACGCGAGCTTTATAGGCTTTGCGAACTTCACGAAGGCCTTCGCCGACAGCACCTTCACGCACGCCTTCTGGTATAACTGTGCCTTCGTCGCGGTCAGCACCCTGGCCATAAACGTCGGCGGCCTCGCCGTCGCGCTCATACTCACGAAGGCCATACGCGGCACGAACGCCTTCCGCACAGTGTTCTTCATGCCGAACCTGATTGGCGGCATCGTCCTCGGCTACATCTGGCAGATCCTGCTCAACTGCGCCCTCGCGCTCCTGGAGAAGCCGCTTCTGCAGCTGGACGCCACGGCGGGCTTCTGGGGCCTTGTCATACTCATGTGCTGGCAGCAGATAGGCTATATGATGATAATCTACATCGCCGGCCTCCAGAGCATACCGGACACGCTCATAGAGGCCGCGGAGATAGACGGCGCGACGCCCTGGCAGACCTTCTGGAAGGTCAAGCTGCCGAACCTCATGCCCAGCATAACGATTTGCCTCTTCCTCACTATAACGAACAGCTTCAAGCTCTTCGACCAGAACCTCGCCCTCACGGAAGGCGAGCCGGCGCACGCGAGCGAGCTTCTGGCCTATAACATTTACTACACCTTCTACTCCCGCTCCGGGCCGCAGTGGAAGGGCATAGGCCAGGCGAAGGCCGTCATATTCTGCCTCATCGTCGTCGCCATATCCTTCATCCAGCTCCGCGCGACCCGCAAAAAGGAGGTGCAGCAGTAATGGCAAAGGCAAACCGCTTTTCAAGCCGGCTCTGGAGCGTCGTGATGACCCTCGTCTGCGTGCTCTGGATGTACCCCATCTTCATGGCCCTTATGATTTCGCTCAAGCAGCCGACCGCGATAAGCACCGCCACGGCCTTCGAGCTGCCCAACGCGGACACCTTCGCCGGCTTCGTGAACTACGAAAACGCGATAAACCAGCAGGGCTTCTTCTCCAGCCTCTTTTACAGCGTGCTGATAACGGTGACGAGCGTCTTCGCGATACTTATCTTCTGCAGCATGTTCGCCTGGTACATAACCCGCGTCCACACCCGCTTCACCAAGCTGCTGTACGGCCTGTGTGCCTTCTCCATGGTCGTACCCTTCCAGATGGTCATGTTCACCCTCTCCAGCATGGCGGACACGCTCCACCTGCGCACGCCCTGGACGCTCTGGATAATCTACCTCGGCTTCGGCGCGGGCCTCGCGGTGTTCATGTTCGCGGGCTTCATGAAGACGGTGCCGCTCGAAATTGAGGAGGCCGCCATGATAGACGGCTGCAACCCGCTCCAGACCTACTTCAAGGTCGTCTTCCCGCTGCTGCGGCCCACAATGGTCTCCGTCGCCATACTGGAGGCCATGTGGATATGGAACGACTACCTCCTGCCCACGCTGGTGCTGGACGTGCAGAAGTACAAGACCATACCCATGCTCATACAGTTCTTCAAGGGCAGCTACGGCCGCGTGGAGTGGGGCCCGATGATGGCCTGCATCGTGCTTGCAATCCTGCCCATAGTCGTGCTATACTTGCTCGGTCAGAAGCACATCATAAAGGGCGTCCTCTCCGGCGCCGTGAAGGGATAAGTTATGCGCAAATGCGGAATATTGCTGCCGGTCTCCTCGCTCCCGAGCAGATACGGCATCGGCTCCTTCGGCGAGGAGGCCTATAAATTCGCCGATTTCCTCGCCGCGTCCGGCCAGGGCGCCTGGCAGATTCTCCCCCTCGGGCCGACGAGCTACGGCGACTCCCCGTACTCCTCCTTTTCCTCGAGCGCGGGCAATCCGTATTTCATAGACCTCGACAAGCTTATTGAAGAGGGCCTGCTTGACAAGGACGAGGTTGAGGGCGTCGACTGGGGCTCCGAGCCCGAGTATATCGACTACGGCAAAATATACGAGCACCGCTTCGATGTGCTGCGTCTCGCCTGCGAGCGCGGCTGGGCGGGCGACGCCGGAAAGATTGCCGCATTCGTCGACTCGAACCGCGGCTGGCTGCCGGATTACGCCCTGTTCATGGCGCTGAAGCGGCACTTCGGCATGAAGAGCTGGATTGAGTGGCCGGACGAGGACGCGCGCATGCGCAAGAGCGATGTCATCGAAAAGTACCGCCGCGAGCTCGACGCCGACATACGCCTCTTCACCTGGGCGCAGTACAAGTTCTTCGAGCAGTGGGACGCCCTGCGCGAGTACGTCCACTCCCTGGGCATAGAGATAATTGGCGACATCCCCATCTACGTCGCGCTCGACAGCGCCGACGTGTGGAGCGACCCCAAGAGCTTCCTGCTCGACGAGCGCAACGTGCCCACGGTGGTCGCGGGCGTGCCGCCGGACTACTTCTGCGCCGACGGGCAGCTCTGGGGCAACCCCATCTACGACTGGGCGCACATGAAATCCGACGGCTACGGCTGGTGGATACGCCGCATCGAGAGCGCCAAGCGCCTCTACGACGTCATACGCATAGACCACTTCCGCGGCTTCGACAGCTACTGGGCCGTACCCTACGGCGAGGAGACCGCGAAGAACGGCGAGTGGCGCACAGGCCCCGGCATCGGGCTCGTCGGCGTGCTGCGCGACTGGTTCCACGACACGCGCTTCATCGCGGAGGACCTCGGATACCTGACGCCGAGCGTCATGCAGCTTGTGAAGGACAGCGGCTTCCCCGGCATGAAGGTGCTCGAGTTCGCCTTCGACTCGCGCGAGCCGAGCAACTACCTGCCCCACACCTACACGCCGAATTGCGTCTGCTACGTCGGCACGCACGACAATGAGACGGCAATGCAGTGGTGGAAGAAGATTTCCCGCGCGGATTCGGCTTACGCGCGCCGCTACCTCGGCCTCAACTCCCGTGAGGGCATAAACTGGGGCCTCATACGCGGAGGCATGTCCAGCGTGGCTGAGCTCTTCGTGGGCCAGCTCTCCGACTTCCTCGGTCTGGGCGCCGAGGCCCGTATCAACGAGCCCGGCAACCCGAGCGGCAACTGGCGCTGGAGGCTCCAGCCCGGCCAGCTCACGGACGAGCTCGCGGCCAAGATTTACGAATACACCCGTATGTACGGCCGCCTGAACCCGCTCTCCCCCGCTCCCACAGAGCCGAAGGGCAAATCCCTCAAATCCAAGCCGGAAAAATAACATAAAACCCATCATCCCGGAGAAATCCGGGATGATTTTTTACACAGGCTTAACTTGACTTTCCCACCCGGCAGTGCGTTAATTGTCCTGTAAGCTCTCGATTGGGGGTATGGGCTTGGACACGCTGAAACGTGCGCTCAGCCCGGTGTGCTTCATCCTGCTCTTCGCCGCAACGCGGCTGGCTGCGCCGGCGCTGCCTTGCGGCGACGCTGTTCAGGCTCGGCAAGATCAAGTTTGCCGTTTTTGCACTCATTCTGGCGGCGGCCGTCTCAGTGACGGCGGTGTTCTGGCCGAAATACACCGCCGCCGTCATTGAAGCGCGCCTGTCCGCCGAGGGCTACAGCGATATGGCCCTGTTGACAAAAGCGCCATAGGACGCAGCTCCATGCTGTACCCTATGGCGCTTAGAGTTTTACGGAGACTCACGCCCGGGTGTTTCCGGGTCGTCAGGAGCTTTACC
>OJQP01000576.1_pt1 | contig 14080 bp, 16 predicted proteins | sample 1598871 | NCBI WGS metagenome assembly OJQP01 (sample SAMN03922520, study PRJEB24848) | human gut metagenome | isolation source: stool sample | host: Homo sapiens | place: Germany | collected 2010-02
GGAAATGATTTCCGCAGCGTCCTTGTAAATCGCCTTTAACTGCGACTGGCTTTGCAGAATGATGGATGCCGAAATTTCCCGGCTTCGGATGGTGGCAATGAGCTTGTCAAAGTTCGGTATCTGGCCGATGTTCGCAAACTCGTCCAAAATCATCCGTACATGGACGGGCAGCCGCCCGCCGTATTTATCATCGGCCCGGTCACAAAGCAGGTTGATAAGCTGGCTCTGTACCATTGCCAGAATGAAATTGAAAGTGGTGTCGGTGTCGCTCATTATGAGGAACAGCGCCGTTTTCTCGTCCCCGATGGTGTCAAGTTCCAACTCGTCGTCCTCCATCAGCTCCCGTACCTCCCGGATGTCAAAGGGGGCTAAACGTGCGCCGCAGCTAATCAAAATCGAGGAACGGGTCTTGCCAGCGGATAAGAGGAATTTCTTGTACTGGCGCACAGCAAAGTGATCCGGGTCTTTTGCTTCCAGACGTTCAAACATCTGGTCTACTGGGGATTGAAATTCCGGGTCGTCCTCGCGGGCTTCACTGGCGTTTATCATTTCAAGCAGTGTCGTGAAGTTCATTTCCTCGTCCGGCGCTTCGTACCAGATATAGCCGATCAGGGCCGAATACAAAAGCCGTTCCGACTTTATCCAAAAATCCTCGGCGGATTTTTCGCCCTCGCCCTTGGTGTTGCAGATCAGGGTGTTTACCAGCTTCAAAATGTCTTTCTCGCTGTGGATATAGCGGAACGGGTTATACCGCATACTCTTGGAAAAGTTAATGGTATTCAGCACCTTTACCCGGTAGCCGCTGCGGACAAGGAGCTGGCCCACCTCACCGATCAGGCTGCCCTTGGGGTCGGTTATCACAAATGAGGTCGGGTAGTCCTTGGACACGCATTGCATAAGGTTGGGCTTCACAAAAAATCTCGTCTTGCCGGAGCCGGAACCGCCGATTACCAGAACATTTTTATTCCTTGCGGTTTTGGGGTCTTTGGGCCGGTTATTCATGGTGAGCCGTTCCGTCTGCGTCAGCAGAATGTTGTTGTCAAAGTTGGGGTCGATGTACGGCGCAATATCTTTGGCCGTCCCCCAACGGGCGCTGCCGTATTCCTCGCCCTTGCGGTATTTCTTGGCGTTCTTGCTTTTGCAGTACACCATGAGCCGCAGGGCGGCGGCACCGGCGACGCCGATCAGCAGGTCAAAAGGGTGGATGCTGGGGGCGGCGTTTGCAAAGGCCGCCGAACAGCCGTCCATGAAGTGCAGCAGCTTTTCCGACAAGTCCACGCCTGCCGCCAGCCGGTATGCCTGCCCCAGTTTCCCGAACAGGTAAACGAAAATCAGGTACGGGAGATTGGACAGGATCAGTTTTTTTACCTCTGGTTTCACAATGACAGCCCCCTTTCCTTGACTTTCTCCTTGGCCCGCTGCTGCGTCTTGGCCTCAGCCTTTTGTTTCAGGGCAGATAGGGTCTTTCGGATTGAGGGCCGTTCCTCCCGGCTTAACTTCTTGGCCGTGAACTCCTTGAACGCCTGTTCCAGATTGTCGGCCTGCTTGGTCTTGAAAATCACGATATAACGCGGCGGGTGGGTGGAACTGTCTTTCCGCAGCGTGTAGTCAATATCGTATTTCTTGGCGCAGGGCTTGAACAGGCCAATATTCGCGTCGGTGATCTCGATGTTGGAGAGGGCCGAACCGTCCTTTTTGAGCTGCCGCAGGCTTTGGTGGCCGTGGTGGGGCTTGACTTTGCCCTTTTGCCGGGCGGCCAGAAATTTCTTCATGGCCGCCTGCAATACTTGGCCGGTCAGCTTCCCGGTTTTCACCGCTAACGCTATGGTTTTCTGGTCTACTTCTTCCTGCAACTGCTATCCCTCCTTTGGAAGTCCAGCAGGCAGGCGGCGGGATGGCTTAAATCCGCACCCGCAGGCCGGAAAGGTCGTCGGCGCGGACGCCTACCAGATACCAGTCCTCGGCCATCTCAATGCGGGTGGGCTTCCACCTGCCGCCCACCATCACGTCAAAGGTTTCCCCACAGTGCAGCCCGCCGTAGTAGTCTGCCAGATCAAAGCGGATGTCGTAGCGGTCTGCCTGCTCGTCAAAAATCAATGCACCCTGTTTCATAGGGCCGTCCTCCTTTCAGATTTTGCCGGTCGCCATATCGTGTGCCACCAGCGACGAATAGTAATTCCCGATCGTGGACGGGGCATTGAACAGCACCGCCAGCAGGTATTTCTTGATGTTGCGGATTTCCGTGGTGTTCCTGTTCAGGCAATCCAGCACAAAGCGGATATGTTCGCTGTCCAGCTTCATAAACTTGGATTTCACCAGCTCCGCCGGATAGTCGTCACCGGCAATGCGGATGGTCTTGCGCCGGGTGCAGACGGTTTCCAGCATCAGGTCTACAATCTCGTCCAGACGGTCACCGTCATAGGGCAGATCGGTTTTCAGGATGTCATAGCTGATGTTGTCCTTGATAATTTCCTCATACACCCGGTATGCCTCATTCGCTTCCTTTCGCTTCCGTTCCGGCGGCTGTGCCGCCCTGCCCTCCGCAGGAGAGGGGTTTGGGGAAAGGATAGGAATGGAATGGGTACTTGATGGATCAGTAGTTAATGGGTCTTTAGTTTGTATATCTTTATTTAATTGCGTTGGATTTCCCGATACCGGGTTTTCCGACGTTGGATTATCCGATGTTGGATTTTCCAACACCGGGTTTTCCAATCCCGGCTGTTCTTCCTCCGCTGCCTCTGGCCGGGGCTGCGGCTGCTCGTAGATGGTATAAACCATGTCGGCCATCTTGCCCTTGCCGTCCCGGTTCTGCTGGCGGGTGATGTACCCGGCCTTTTCCAGCTCCCACACCGCCGTCCGTATGGCGTCGATGCTTTCCCGGTTGATAAGGGACAAGCCTTTCAGCGTATAGTCCCAATCTTCCGGCAGGGACAGCATTTGCGAAAGCAGGCCCTTGGCTTTCAGGGACAGGTCTTTATTCCGTAGGTGGTGGTTGCTCATTACCGTGTAGCCCCGGTTCTTCTCCACACGAAAAACTGCCATTTCGTCGTCAACTCCTTTCACTTGGAATTTCACCGCGTCAAGGACGGTGAGCTTGCCCGGCTGGTAGGGACACTCTGCGTAAACGCAAAACTGATATTTCCAGTCGGGACGGTAAAAGCGGCAGTCGCCGCAATCCTCCGGCGCTCCGGCGTCTCCGCTGTCGTAATGGTCGAAGCCGGGCTTGCCTTGCATAAGGCTTTCAAAAGCGCGGTCGCTGCCGGAAGTGAAATACATGGCGTCGCCTCCTTTCGGCTCTGGAAATAAAAAAGACGCCTTTCTCGTTGCAGACTAACGAAAAAAAGCGTCTTAGTGTGATTATAGAGCCGTTTAATTGTCTTTAGATTTTTTGAAAAGTCCCGTATTTATGCGGGTTTGCGCCGGTTGTGCTAATGGGAACGAGGCTACGTCCTATACAGATCCGGAAAACGAGGCGGTCATCCAGTCGGCACTGGGAAGGCTGGTGCGGGGCAAGACGCTGCTGGTCATTGCCCACCGGCTGTCCACCATTGCGGACGCCGATCAGATCATTGTTGTCAATCAAGGCAAGATCGAAGCGACCGGCACGCAGGCGGAGCTTCTTGCGTCCTGCCCCCTTTATCAAACCATGTGGGAGGCCCACATCAGCGTCAAAGACGACGGGGAGGTGGCGTAATGCTCAAGACACTGAAAAAATTTTTTGCCTTCTGCGGGGTGGACAACCGCAGGCTGTTTATAACATCTATCTGGCTGGGCGTGGTCAGCGCCATTTGCTCTGCCATGCGTATTCCGGCAGCCGCCATCGTCATTCAGGCGCTGCTGGAAAGGAACGTCACTATGGCAACCTTATGGACGAGCCTCGGCATCATCGTGATCTCATTGATCATTACGATTGCCATCAACATGAAGGCCACCATGCTGCAAACCATAGGCGGCTACCGAGCCTGCGCCAACAAACGCATCGAGATCGCCGAGCACCTGCGCTACCTGCCTATGGGCTGGTTCAATGACAACAGCCTCGGCGAGGTCACGTCCGTCACCACCAACACCATGGAAAACATGGCGAATGTGGCTACCCGCGTCGTCATGGTCACGACCCGCGGCTTTCTGACCTCCGGCATCATCGCAGCGATGATGTTCCTCTTTGACTGGCGCATGGGGCTGATCACACTGACGGGACTGGTGCTGTTCTTTGCCGTCAACGCCGCCATGCAGCGGGCGGAGCAGACCCTTTCCCAGCGGAAGTTCAATGCCGATGAGCGCCTTGTGTCCAAGGTGCTGGAATATGTGCAGGGCATCGCCGAGGTCAAGAATTTCGACCTGACCCACGACTCTGCCACGCAGGTACACGGCGCTGTGGAGGAATCGCGCAGGGCGTCGTTTGCCATGGAGCTGCCATCGGTGCTTTATATGCTGGCGCAGTTCGTCGTCAACAAGCTCACCGGTGTCGCCGTCTGCGCGGCCGCCATCGTCTTTTACTTCGGCGGTACCATGGAGCTGACAAACTGCCTTTTGATGCTGATCTGCTCGTTCATCCTTTTTGAACAGCTGGATTCTGCCGGAAGCTTTTCGTCCCTGTTCCGCTCCATTGATATCGGCGTAGATAAGGCAAGCGCAATTCTGCGCGTAGAACCCATGGACATTGACGGGGAGGAGCTTTCGCCGGAACGGGAGGACATCACCCTGTCCCATGTAGATTTCTCCTATGACAGCAAGCCCATCCTGCACGATGTGTCCCTGACCATCCCGGAGAAAACCACCGTGGCCATCGTCGGTCCGTCCGGAAGTGGCAAGACCACGCTGTGCAATCTCATGGCGCGGTTCTGGGACGTGCAGGGCGGCAGCGTGCGCCTCGGCGGACGGGATGTGCGGGAGTACAGCTACGACAGCCTCATCCGCAATTTCTCCTTTGTGTTTCAGCGGGTCTATCTGTTCTCCGACACCATCGCCAACAATATCCGCTTTGGCAAGCCCGACGCCTCCATGGAGGAGGTGCAGGCCGCCGCGAAAAAAGCCCGCTGCTACGACTTTATCATGGCATTGCCGAACGGCTTTGACACCGTCATCGGCGAAGGCGGTGCTACGCTTTCGGGCGGCGAACGTCAGCGAATTTCCATTGCGCGCGCCATCATGAAGGACGCACCCATCATCATTCTGGACGAAGCCACCGCCAATGTCGACCCCGAAAATGAAAAGGAGCTGATGGAGGCCGTTGCGGAATTGACCCATGATAAGACGGTCATCATGATCGCCCACCGGCTGAAAACCGTGCGCCATGCCGACCAAATTTTTGTGGTCGATCACGGCGAGATCGTTCAGCAGGGCACCCATGACGAGCTGGTTGCTGTTGACGGGCTCTACCGCCGCTTCGTGGTGGAGCGGCAGCAGGCCGCCGGGTGGAAGGTCTGAAGAAACACAATCTAAAAAATATGAAAAGAAGCTCGTATCAGCTATTGACCGATACGAGCTTCTCCGTTTATTCTCTGTTTCCGGTAATAAAGTAGTCGCAATACTCTCCGCCATTCGCCAGCGTCTGTTTTCTGTGCAGCACGCCGTGCTGAAGCGTGATCATCACTTCATCAAGTTCGCAGAACAACGGCATGAGTTCGGAAACACCGAGTTTCTCCGCGTAAATGCAAATCGGGCAGCGGGTAATGCGGTAGTAACAGGCACCCTCATACGGCTGCCCGACAAAATCCACCTTGAAGGAGGTCGGGTATTTCGCTTCCTTTTCGGGCGTGTACCATTTGGCGTATTTGACAACGCTCTTTTTGTTCTCCGCCTTGCCCTTGTCGGTATTCAAGTCGGTCTTTGCAAAATACCACTTGATATGATAGAGTGAGCGGCGCATCATTTCCTGCACGGCCGTTGGTGGAATTTTCTTTTCGCTTGCCACATAGGGCGCAACGAAGGCAAGGGCGAACAACTCGTTGTATGCCATAGGGTTATCGTCACCGATGTCGTCTGCTTTCTCGACAAGCTCACGATAGACCTTTTTGCTCTTTTTCATAATGTCGGCGGCATATTCCCTGCCGTACTTCTCTGCCAGAACCTTTTTCATCGGGCTTTTGAACATCCAGAAATAAAAACCGTTGTATTTCATATCACTTTTTCTCCCGTGATTTATTTACAGGCTCGAGAAACGCAACCCAGTCACCGAAGTGATAGCCCTTCATCGCGTCCATATATCGCGCGGCAGTCTTGCGGTCGGTGCATTCCACCATGATCCGGCGGTAGCTGTCAAACTGTGCGGAGATCAGCTTCCTCTGATGCCGCGCCGATTACTTTCGCCCCACCAGCAACGTCGAGCCGCGAAGCATCAGACGTTTGGCCTCCTTCGGTGTCATGAAGCTGCCGTCGGTCGTGTCGATCAGCTCTACACGCTCATAGCCCATATCCCTGAGCTTTTGGACAAACGCCTGCATATCGCCGTATCTACCGGGCGACATCAGGTCGTGGATAGCAAATGTTCCGCCCTTTTTCAGCACGCGCAGCGTTTCCAGCAGAAGCTGCTGCTTGTCCTTTCCCGTGATATTATGATAGACATAGTTGCTGGTCACCGCGTCGAAGCTCTCGTCGGGGAAATCCAGCTTTACGGCGTTCCCGCGCCTGAACAAAGCGTTCTTCACGCCCTCCGCAGCGGCGTTTTTTTCGCACAGCGGCAGGGTGAAGGAGGCGTATTCCTTGCCCCAGCGATCGATACCGATCATTTTTCCCTGGGGATTGCGCTTCGCGCAGGCAATGGTCAGCGCACCGCTGCCGCAGCCGATGTCCAGTCCCACGCCGCCCTCCGGCAGCGTGATATGCTCCGCCGTGCCGTCAATGATCTGCTTTGAGAGCTTGCGCTCGCCGTCATAGGAAAAGCTCCGATAGGCATACACGCACCACTGGGTGTACTTTGCACAAACGACAAAGGCAATGCCGAACACCACTCCCAGCACGACGCGCAGCTTTCCGCTCACACAAACACCGAATACGCCGAAAACCAGCAGCAGCGCAAGGGACAGCACCGTTCCCGCGATGAGCGAAACCAGCATTCCCTTGGGGATCCAGTTTTTGTAGTCAGGCTTCATATTCAAGACTCCTTTTTTATTAAGTGTGATTTCTCTCATAAACCGCAGCCGCGATGCACCAGATCACGATGGCGGTATTGGTACTGCTCTGGCTCATTACGGACATCCATGTGGCTGTCGGCACCTGCATGGCCTGTGCAATATCAGGAACAGCAACCAGCAGAAGATTCCATGTGACCGGATGGAAAACGAGCATCCGCCTGGGATAACGGGTTTTACCGACAAGCAGCATCACGAAATGGATCCCAAAAAACAATAGCATCGGAACATACATGGGGAGGATTGCGGGGAGCATGTCATCCTGATAGGCTGTGACCGCTGTGATGGCGGCCTCCGCTCCGATACGCGGCCCCAGATAGGTGGAAAACCACGCCAGAGTAGCCGCCCAGAGATGGATCGACAAGGCTACCACAACCGTAAATAACCCGCAAAAATACTGGATAGCTTTTGTTCTCGTATACCTTGCGTCAATATCCGTATTCAGTGCCTTCACCATGAAGGAGTAGAGGAAGCACCCAAGCGCTCCCATTCCGACGACCAATGCAGGCTTCCACAAGGCGTAGGCGCCGGACAGATAACAGGCTCTGTTGAACATTCCGGTGTCCGTCTTCTGCAGCGGAACGCATCCCAGCAGCCAATCGCCGGCAGCCATCAATATCCCGCCGATTGCGCCAAGAATATAGCATTGGATAAACGGTTTCTTTTCTTCCTTCTTCATCTTCTTCATTCCTGTGCATTTATTTCATGATCTTCATGCAAAAGTCGCAGCGGTCATCGCCGCGCCCCAGCGTTTTTGTTCGATGCCAAATGAGCTTCGGATGAAGACCGGTGTAGCTGATGTCGTCGCTGTCGCAAAAGCAGCAGCACAGCTCAGGGCATCCGTATGCCACGCAGGTGTCATGATATGGACATTTCATCATATCCACACGCCATATACCGTTGCCGACCTGCAGCTCCTTTGAGTCAAAGCCCGCCGCCGGGCCGAAAACGCTCCGTGTGGATTTGACAAAAACGCCGGGGACAAGGCGGTAAAGCCCCGGTATGTGCAGCAGGGCTGCAAGCTGTTTGTGGCTCGTTCTCGCCAGCTCCTTGTGGCTCGTTCTCGCCAGCTCCTCCACATAGCCATGAACGGTTTGCAGAGCCTCCTCTTTCGGCATGACCCGCTGCAAGGTTTCGTAGGCCGCAACGCCCGGTAATATTTGTCGCTGGAGGTGGTATTGCTTCTCCTTGCTTGCATCTGCATTTTCAGCCAGCAGCACATTCAACCGCGCATCAAAAAATGCATTCAGCTCCTTGGCCTGCGAGGGAAAGCACTGTGCCGCAGTCTCCCGAAAATCACGGGAGAGATAGGTTTCCTTCATCGTCCTGCCTCCGTCCCAGCTTTCACGAAGCTCTTCTTTTTATACCCGCAGTCGCAGTATGGGCCGCCGGAGACGAGGGTGTACTGCCGCACAAAGTCGGTCACGCCGCCGGCTTCGCTCATGGTGTAGTCCAGGTGGCACAGGGCGGGGGTCAAATCGTACAGCCCCAGCTTTTTCATCAGCACACAGATACCGCATTTGGTGAAGCGTCCCTCGTAGCCGCTGTCATCGGGATATTCGTAAAGCTCCATATTCCATGAGTAGGGGTTGCGGTCAGCGGCTTTCAAGGTGGCGGTCGCCTTCATGCCGGAAATATCTTTGGGGGTAAACTTGTTTTTTCCGCTCTTGCGGCAAAACCATTTCATGGGCTTTGTCATCATGGATTTTGCATAATACTCCGTCAGCCGCTCCACATCCGGGTGTTCCGGCATGGAGAGGATGAACGCACCGATCATCGCGCAGTTGACGATGTTCATCTTGAAGCGATCGCCTTTTTCAAATTCGGGCAGCTCGGAGATGATCTCCCTGTATTTCGGCTTTGCTTTTTTCGTGATGGCTTTTGCCGTATCGACATCATAGCCGAATACTACCGTCAGCTGTTTTTGGAATGAGCCTGCAAACATCGTCCACATGCCGAAAGGCATTCCCAAATAGGTCACTTTTTGTCCCTCCAATCGCATATCACGCGGGTCATGCGGCGGTCAATGTCAATGCGAGCCGTTTTACACTCCCTGGGATATTTCTTTGCAGCGCTGAACGCCAGCTTGACAAACAGTGCCGAGCCGACGGGAAGCATGGTCTTGAGCATACCGTCGGGGAAAACAAAATGCGTGCCGTGCTCATATACGACCGCCTCGACTTCGCAGGAGTGCGGTTTCTCCGCAAGGCGTTTTTCCATGCGGCGGATATATTTTGCGGTGTCCCAAAGTGCGTCGTCCTCTGCGCCGACAAGAAACAGCTTGCCGCGGATATTCTCGACCTTTATGAATTCCTCCTCGGTAATCGGATGCGCCGCTTCAGAGTCGTCAAACAGCTTGCGGGAGGCAATCATATTGCCGGTGCGTTTGGACTCCTCCAAGATTATGCGCCAATAGTCAGGGTGCTGATAGCAAAACGGCATGTATGGCAAGGGCTTTCCCTTGTAAGAAAAGAGTGATTCTCCCACCATTGGCCATTCCTTGCAGCCATCCTTTTTGCCCTGCATGAACCCCTGCCACACAAAGTCGCTGGGTGTCATTGCAATGGTTAGAGAAATGTCGCTGAATATCGATGCTGCCGTCAGGGCGAGGGTACCTGTCGTTGAGGCTCCCGCAATGCCTATTTTTTCGTTTCCGTGTAATTTGAGCCATGCCATTGCTTTTTCGATGCGTTCAAGGGGATAGTTGTGATGACCGTAGTCCTTTTTCCCGGGCGACATAGTCAATACGTTCACACCGAGGCGAATCAGCCACTTCACCGCAGAGCGCGCCATATAATCCTCGGGGTCGTCGCCGAGCATGGCGATGACGGTGCAGTCCGATCTGTCCTTGCACGCCCAATACGCGCCGTAAAAGCCATCGCTTTCAACATCAAAGTGGATGTGTTTCATTCAAAACGCCTCTTTCAAAAGTTGATCTTTACAATCTGCATCTTCATCATTCCGTCGCCGATTTTGGCGAGAAAACGGAAAAAGCCGCTGACGGATGGGTCTTTCAAATCGGTGTAGCCCAGCATATAGCCTCGGCTGGTGACCTGCAAGCGGCTATCCCACGCACTGATCTCTTGGGGAGCGTCCGAAACTGCGAAATACGCGCCCACATCTTGAATCTTCGCACTTTTAAGCCATGTTTTTGCGATCATCTTCACCGCCGTCCGATTTGCAGCGTCAAACACCAGCACACCGCCGGGGAAGGCGTCTGCCATACCCTGCACAAGAGCTTTGACCTGCTCGGTCAGGAAGTAATAGAACACGCCGGAGGCAAAGAATACCGCGCCGTTTGAAGAGTCAATTTTTCCAAACCATTCGGTATTGTTCAAATCGCATGGGATATTTTCCTCACGCTCCCCGGCGGGCAAAAGCTCGTTACGCACGGCTATGACATCGGGAAAGTCCAGATTGTAAATTTTACAGCTGCCGTTGTCGCAACTTCTCCCGGTGCTGTCCAGCCCGCAGCCCAGATTGACCACCGCCGCATTGGGGTGAGATTTCAGATAATCCCGCACCTCAAAAGCAAGGTCATTCTGCCGCACGGCCACCTCCAGTGAACCGAAACGCTGCATCAGGCCGCGGGAGTTTTTCTCCGCCTCTGAAAAATCGTAGTCGATCTCGTCAATCAGGCGAACCGCTGTTTCGTCCCGGTAAAGATTCGGGTATAGTTCTGAGCAGACCTTCCGCGCATACAGCGGAATGATCAGCGTCTCCTGTACGGTGTTTTTCTCGATTTTGTATTTCATGGGTATCACTCACTTTCTGATAAATGGAAGTTCCGGCATACAGTCACGCTCGGCGATGTGTGCCAGCATTTCGGCGAACCCCTTTGGATCGCGTATCTGATATTGCATATGATTGTATCCCTCAAACACGGGATAATGGCCGCAGGGGTAGGCTTCCATCACTGCTTGACGGTATTTGAAATGCTCCTCTTTGCTGCCGAACTCGAAATAAGTATGCTTTTGCAGCTTCTCGGGAAGCGGCGGAAAGGGCTTGTCCTCCAGACTGTCCGCCATCTGGCGGCGCAAATTTGTATAGGTCAGATTTTTCCCTGCGTCTATAAAATACGACTTTATGGAATCGTCGTCACACCACAGTATCTTTTTCAGCGTACCGCCCTTCGACCAATATAGACTCTTGATGGCAAAATACAGAAACGGCGTCATGATACGGCGCGTGCCCTTTCCGATTTGGGCGAACTGCCCGCCGTCAAAGAAAGCGTGCTCCACGGGCAGCTTCGTCTGCGTCAGAAACGCCATGGCAAGGTCTGCACCGATGGAAGAAGCGACCACCATCGCCAGCCGCTCCACGCCCTGCCGATGCAGAAAGTCCTCCACCTGCCGTATTTCGTCCAGCTTGCTGACATATTTCTGCCCCTCGCAGTAAACGGTGGAGGTGGGCAAGATGCAGAAATATCGATCCTGCAAATACCTCGCAATCGGTTCGCTGCTCGCTCCTGTCACACCCATTGCATGAAAGAACAGCACGGCAGGATTCCTCCTGTCGCCGTATGTTTGAAACAGCATTTCTATCGCCTCAGCTTTCCATAAAAAGCATCATGATTGCCGCCAGTGCTGCCGAAATGACCGCCATACCAACTGTGCCGAACAGCCACTTTTTGCCCTTATCCTTGGCTGTAATGTAGGGTTTCAGGTCTTCCGTCCCCGGAATTTCCCATGCGTTCGTATGTCCTACCCAATAGCCGTCAACCCAAAATCGGTCTATGAGATTCATAACGGACAGTATGACCAGCAGCTGCCAAAAGCCCGCAAGAAAACCCCGCGCACCGTTCACCGCATAGACGCAGACCAGCACATAGGCGATGTAACCGGGAACGCAGACGGCTTTGAAAATCAAAGCGTTCCGCTTTATTTTTTTGTATGTTGTAAGCCCCAGCTTTACGCACCTATCCTGAACTTCAGGGCTGTAAAGATGCACCATGCCCACCGCGCCCTTGCGGATACCGATGGCGCAAACCAGAATGAGCAGAACGCCAAGTCCTATGCCTTCCAAAATCACCTGTAAAATCATTACCGATTCCTCCTGAAGCCCGCCTCATCCCGGTATTCGGGATGTTCCTTCAAGTATGGGTCTTTATCGCCGCAGATGGTATAGTCGCACCGGCAGCCGTTCACGCAGATGGTCGTCCGTATAAGCCTTGCATGGAGCAGTTCCATGGACGCATAATCCACATTGCACAGGGCGGGCATAATATCCGTAAGACCGTGCCGGATGGCGAACTCCGCCGCCGGACACGACGTAAACTCATAATAAATAGGCTTGCCGTTTTCGTAAGGCGCAACCGTCATCTCGTAATCGTGCCATTTGTCGCAGCCGCTTTTCGCACGAACAAACGCCTTGTACATCAGCTTCCTCCAGAACGGCTTGTTGCAGTCCACAAATTTCAGCTTGCGGAAAGTCGGAAGAATCAGATTTTCCTCTATCTCTTCGATTTCACGGAACGAAGTAACTGCTTTGCAGACCACATAATAGCTCATGATGGCGATACAGTCGTAGGTGCCGCCTACGCCGTTGTGGAAGTTCTTCTTGCCGCCGAGGTCGGTGCGCCAGTCGGAAAGAAGCTCTGCGTATCTCAGCTGCACCTGCTCCCAGACCGCCTCGCGCTCCGCCTCCGGATAGTGCAGGGCGATTTTCGCCAGGATTTCTTTCTTGCAAGGCTTTGAATACAGCACATGGCTTTTGTGGTCGAATGGAAGCTCGTCGTCCTTCATCTGATTGCCTCCCTCCTGTGCATGAGACCATTTCAGATTTAACTCGCTTTTCGGCAGACAAACCATGCCATGCTTTTCAGGTTTCCCATGTCCACATCCGTATACATTCCATTCAGCCGTGCTTTCAGACCGGAAATCGTCTCATAGGGCGGTGTGAAAAACCCTGTCTTTTCATAAATGTGCCGGACGAACCAATCCGTTCGCTTATGCTCGCCCTTCACATAAAAGCAGCCACAGAAGGTTCCGCCGGGCTTCAAAACCCGTGAAACCTCCCGATAGGCGGCCTCCTTGTCCGGAAAAGCATGAAAGCCATTCAGCGACAAAACGATGTCGAAGGTGTCGTCTTCATAGGGAAGCGCCCCCACATCTCCCTGCCGGAAGGTTACATTTTTCAGGTGCAGGCGGTCAGCCTTTTCCCGTGCCTGCCTCATCATATCAGGCGAATAATCGAGACAGGTAATGTCCGCCTCCGGCATAGTCTGATAAACCGGCATGGTCAGAATCCCTTTTCCCACCGGCACTTCCAGCAGCTTGCCGGAGAAATGCTCCGGAATACCGGACAGCGCCTTTTCCAGATAGGCGTTGTTTTCCGTCTTGTTCATTGCCCACACCAAGCGGCACACCGCTTTCCCGCTCAGAGTAGAGCAGGTGATCATGCCGTCATAAAAGTTGTTTCCGCCCGTCATTCGGTACGCACCGCGAATGACTTCTTTTCGTTCCATGGTTCTTCCTCCGTGTTTCAATCAACACACGACCGTTTCCGATCTCATTTTTTCAAAATGTCCACGATTTTCGCAAAACCCTCCTTTGCCTCCTTGAAGATCGGCAGCATACAGTAGCAATGCACCATCTTCGGGCGGGCAGACACCGTATAGGGGACATTTGCCCGTTTGCAAGCGTTTTCAAAATCGGGCAAAGCACCGTAGAGCACTTCGTCGGCAGAATAGAAGAAGTGGATATCGCCTACGCCGGTAAAATCTCCCCGGGAGCCGGAGAGCATATAGTCCGGCACATTCTTGCAGCCGTGCCGCATGAACTTCTCCACCGTCACCATAAAGGCATAGTCGATGGAAACGTCCCGTTCATTGAGTGCCTGCATCCGCGCTCTTTCCGCATCGTTCCACGGCACCTCGCCGGGGGATACAACGACGATGTGTCTCGGCTGCGGCAGCGGCTCGGGCTGCGCGTTGTTGTGCGCCGCGATCC
>OJQP01000640.1_pt1 | contig 12335 bp, 10 predicted proteins | sample 1598871 | NCBI WGS metagenome assembly OJQP01 (sample SAMN03922520, study PRJEB24848) | human gut metagenome | isolation source: stool sample | host: Homo sapiens | place: Germany | collected 2010-02
GGCCTGAACATGGGCATCGCGGGCATCCCCTGGTGGACCACGGACATCGGCGGCTTTGCCGGCGGCGACCCGAAGGACGAGGGCTTCCGCGAGCTGATCGTCCGCTGGTTCCAGTGGGGCGCGTTCTGCCCGGTCATGCGCCTGCACGGCAACCGCGTGCCCGACGAGCGCGTGTTCCGCAAGACCGGCGAAGAGCTCCTGCCCAGCGGCGCGGACAACGAGATCTGGTCCTTTGGGGACAAGGCCTACGAGATCCTCAAGAACCTCATCGACTTCCGCGAGACCATGCGCCCCTATGTGCGCGCCCTCATGCAGGAGGCGCACGAGGACGGCGCGCCCGTCATGCGCACCATGTTCTTTGCCTTCCCCGAGGACGAGGCCACCTGGGACCTGCGCGACCAGTACATGTTCGGCCCGGACGTGCTCGTGGCGCCGGTCCTGGACGCCGGCGCCGTGCAGCGCGCGGTCTACCTGCCCAAGGGCGCGCAGTGGACCGACCTGCACACCGGCAAGACCTACGCGGGCGGCCAGACCCTCGCCTGCGACGCGCCCCTGGAGCGCATCCCCGTCTTCCTCCGGGACGGCTCGCACCCGGACTGGATCGGAAAGATCTAACCCCCTTGGCGGCAAAGGCCCCGCGGACAGCGTCCGCGGGGCCGGTTTTTTTCTTCAGGAGGCGAGGGACTTGTCCCGATATTCCAAGGGCGTCATGCCCGTGTGCTTCTTGAATGTGGAGGAAAAGTACATGGGGTTCTGGTAGCCGATCTGCGCGGCGATTTCGCTCACGCGCAGGCTGGTGTTGCGCAGCAGGTCCTTGGCCCGCTCGATGCGCAGCCGCGTCTGGTAGGCCAGGGGCGAATACCCCACCTGCGCCTTGAACGTGCGGATGAAGTGCGAGGCGCTCATCTGCAAACTGCGCGCCATCTCCTCCACGTCCAGCGGGCGGGCAAGGTCGCTCTGTATGACGTGGACCGCGTAGGCCAGCGCCGCCGTGCGGCAGGGGGGTTCCACCGCCGGGGGCTCCGCTTCCGCGGGCGCCGGGGAGGCCGAGGGCGCGTCCGGCGCGTCGGCCAGCAGCTGCGCCGGGTGCGGCACGGCCGCCGCCAGCAGCTGTAGGAACAGCCCCATGCTGGTGAGGCTGCGCCGCGCCGCGTCGGCGAGGGCCGGCATGGCCTGGCGCAGTATCCCCTCAAAGAGGTGCGACAGCTCCGCGCCCTGCCGCATCGGCAGGCACAGCCGCCCGTTGAGCCCCGCCCCCTCCAGCAGGCGCGCGCAGCCGTAGCCGCCGAAGGACAGCCAGTAGGCGGCGGTCTCGCTCTCCTCCACAAAGTGCAGGTGGTATTCCTCCGCCGGCGGCAGGAGCAGGAGGCTCTCCCCGGCGTACATGGCCTCCACGCGGTTGCGCACCAGGTACAGCGTCCCCTCCCGAAGGTAGAGCAGCCGGTACTCGGGCTGCGCCGCGAGGGTGTGCGCATAGGCCTCCTCCCGAAGCTGAAGAAAGGCGATGCCGCTAAGGCGCAGATAGTCTCCCCATGCGCCGGCCGCATCGGCCAGGCGGTGTTGAATGAGCAGCTTCACGATGGATTCACCTCCGTTGTGTGTCCCCTTAACCATGTATATGCCACAGGGGTGCAAAACAGTCCCCGCGAAAATCAATTTTGTATATGGTTTTGGAGGCATACCTCTGCGTTTTGTGCCGAAACGTACACATTTTGCTCTTCATCCGTTATATACAATTTTATCACAAATAATTTACAATTTCAAGGGATTTGCGATTGAAAAATTTACATAAATTCCCAACTGCAAAACGTGTACATAACGGCACAGGAGAAGAAACGCCCTCGCGCCCGAGAAAAAATGCAAAACCGCCGAAGCACACCGGCGGCATTTTTTTGCCGGAAAATTCAAAAAATACGAGAAAAACGGAAAGGAAACCTGTGATTTATTCGCATCAATTTCCTGAATAAAATCATAGTTTTGCGCATTGCTCTCTTTTTTTATCCATATTATCATGGAATATAGAAGAGCTGCCGGCGCGAGGCGAGTGGGGAGGAACGCAAGGCGCGCCCGCGGCAGAAAACAAGCGGAGAGAAAAGGAGATGTGCGTATGAAGAAGACCAAGTTGGCTGCGTTGTTCCTGGCCCTGGCGATGCTCATCGCCGCGCTCGCGGGCTGTACGAACACCACCCCTGCCGACTCCGGCGAGCCGGCGGACCCGGCCGCCCCGGCCGCCCCGGCCGAGGAGCCCGCGGCGGAGCCCGACGCGGAAGAACCCGCGGCCGAGGGCGCGACGGTGCAGCTCAAGCTCTACATGCTGCCGCAGGACGACGATTCGGACATTGTAAAGCAGCGCTTTGAGTTCATCCGCGAAAAGGTGGAGACCACCTTCCCCAACTATGAGATCGAGTGGACGCGCATGGCGCCCGGCACCGACTACCGCCAGCAGTACGACAAGCTCCTGATGTCCGGCGACGGTCCCACGCTGTGGAACTCCCTGCCGTTTGTCGACATCCAGACCCGCATGCGCAACGGCACCATCGCCGAGATCACGGACTACGTGGTCAACTGGGACCTGCGCAACGAGGGCAAGGTCAACCCCTCCATCGAGGAGGCGCTCCACGATGAGGAAGGCCGCTGGTACGCGGTTCCCTACGCGCCCTACATCATGGGCATGCTCTACAACAAGACCGCCATCGAGGCCGGCGGCGGCAGTACCGAGACCGTGCCCGAGACCTGGGATGAGTTTGCGCAGGTTGCGCAGTCCCTGACGGATAAGGACGTGCCGCGCTTCGGCTACACGCTGCTGGGTTCGGACTTCTGCGCGTGGCCGCTGACGCCGTGGGTCTGGTCCGCGGGCGGCGAGATGGTCATCCCCAACGGCGACGGAACCTACTCCATCGGCTTTAACCAGGAAGCCGGCGTGGACGCCATCATGTACATGCACGACCTGGTGCACAAGTACGGCGTGACGCAGACGGACCTTCTGGAGAGCTATGACGACTACATGTCCAACATGACGGTCGGCTACGCCTGCTACGGCTGGGGCCTGCCCACCTCCCTGGACAAGGAGAAGCTGGCGGCTTACGACGAGGTGCAGGAGAACTTCGGCGTCATCCCGATCCCCGGCAAGGAAGCCGGTCAGGCCGTGGGCTTTGCCGGCGGCGAGACCTGGACCATGCATCCCCAGGCCACCAAGGAGCAGATGGACGCCTCCTGGGAGATCCTGAACCTGATCTCCTATGACGAGGAGTTCCTGCGCGAGCTCTGGCAGCTGGAGAACGAGCTGGGCCTGCTGGATCCCAAGCCCTCCACCCGTCAGGACCTGGTTGAGGTCAAGTACTCCTATGCGACCAACTGGCCCGAGCACTGGAAGGAAGAGTTCGCGGCGCTGAACGCCATCGCGCGGCCGGAGCCCTTCTGCAACGAGTGGAACTCGCTCAAGGACTACATCGTGCAGCCCTTCCAGCAGATCATCGGCGATCCGGACATCACCCGCGAGGAGGCGCAGGCCCTGCTGGACGAGTGTGCAGAGCGCCTCTACACCGACTTCCCGGAGGCTTACAAAAAGCCCGCATAAGGGAAGGGGACGTTAAAGAGACCGTTTGCAAAAAAATGGAAGGGGGGCGGGCAGGCAACTGCCCGCCCCCTGTCCCGAATTTGGAGAAACAAAGGGCAAGGAAAGGGGGAAATCGACGTGATCCGCCACCGGTTCAGCAGAGACATCTTCAAGCGCGATGTATTGCCGTGGTTCTTCTTGATTCCCGCGATCGTGAGCTTTGCGCTCTTTAAGTACTATCCGATCCTGTTGGGGTTCTTCGTCTCGCTCTTCGAGGTCAACATCGTGGACCTGCCGGGAACCTTCATCGGCTTTGACAACTATATCCGCGCCTTCCAGGACAAGGATTTTCTCAACGCCATCGTCAACACCTTCCAGTTCCTGGTGATTTCCCTGCTCATCAACTTCTGGGTGCCGATCCTGCTGGCCACGCTCATCAACGAGGTGCGCCGCGGCAAGACCTTCGTGCGCACGATGTACTTCATCCCGGCCGTGGCGCCCGGCATCGCCATGAGCGTCCTGTGGAAGTACATCTGGCAGCCCGACTACGGCCTGGCCAACTACCTGATGAAGGTGCTGGGCCTGCCGACGCAGAGGTGGCTCAACGACCCCGTCCTGGTCAAGTGGTGCATGCAGTTCCCGGGGCTGATCATCGGCGGCGGATTGACGATGGTCATCTACCTGGCGGCGCTGCAGGACGTGCCCGAGGAGCAGCACGAGTCCGCGCTGCTGGACGGGGCGGGATTCCTGCGCCGCATCTTCTGCATCTCGCTTCCGCAGATCAAGCCCATCGTGCTGACGATGCTCGTGCTCTCGGTCATCGACGTGTTCAACATGTTCGACAACGTCCAGATCATGACCGGCGGCGGCCCCTCGGGCGCGACGGAGACCATGGTGCTCTACGCCTACGACCAGGCCTATACGTTCCTGAACTACGGATACGCCATCACGCTGAGCTGCCTGACCTTCCTGTGCGTGTTCATCCTGACGGCGATCCAGATGTCCATCGGCGGCGACAACATCCTCTCCCGCAAGGACAAAAAGAAGGTGCGGCGCCTGCGCCTGCGCGCGTCCCAGCTCAAGGCAAAGGAGGAGTGATCTTATGCCCGCTCTGCAGAGAGTTGAACTCAAGTCCAAGAAGGGAAAGCTGACCTACGGGCTGATCTGGGCCATCCTGGGCATCGGGATCCCGGTGCAGATCTTCCCCTATGTCTGGATTCTCCTGTCCATGTTCAAGGCGAACAAGGAGGTCCGCGCCATCCCGCCGACCTTCTTCCCCAGCGAGTGGCACTGGGAAAACATCCCGGAGACCTTCAGCAAGTATCACCTGGAGCAGAACCTGCTCAACTCCTTCCTGCTCTGCGCGGGGGTCATCCTGCTGCAGGTGACCATCTCCACGCTGGCGGCCTTTGCGCTCTCCAAGCTGCGGCCCAAGGGCAGCAAGTGGGTCATGACCTTTTTCCTGGGAACCATGATGATCAATTCCCAGGCGCTGGCCTGGCCGACCTACATCATGTTCACAAATTTTTTTGGCATCCGGCTGATCGACAACCTTTGGTCGCTGATTCTCTCTTTTTCCGCCTGGGCCTGGGCAATCTTCATCCTCAAGAGCTTTTTTGACGGCCTGCCGCAGGATTTGTTGGAATCCGCACGCATAGATGGCGCGAGCAACTCAAGAATTTTGCTTTCCATCATCTTGCCCCTTTCCAAGCCGGTTTACGCGGTGGTTATTCTCAATACGTTCATGGCGTGCTATAATCAATTCATCTACCCGCTGATCCTTTTGCCCGATTCCAAGAACTGGACCATCATGGTGCGCATCTTTGCCATCCAGGGCTCCAGCTCCGCCACCTGGAACCAGATCATGGTGCTGCTCGGCTGCGCCACGCTTCCGGTCTTGATCTGCTACGTATTTGCGCAGAAGTACATCGTCCAGGGCATCAGCATGTCCGGCCTGAAGGGGTGAGAGCATGATCTTCTACATGTACGCGCTGCGAAGGTTCGGCCGGCAGATCTGGCGCGAGCCGCACACGGTCATGGGCGCCTCGCTCCTGATGCTCCTGCTCTCCCTGCCGGTTGTGACGGCAGGCCTTGCGCTCTGCGCGGGCGTGCAGTACATGCACGACAAGGAGCGCGGCATCGGCGTCACCTGGCGCGGGGCGGTGCAGAGCGTGCGCCCCTGCATGGGCAAGGCCATCGCCATGGGGATTGTGGACCTGTGCTGCCTGGTCGCCTGCGTGAGCGCGGTGGCCTGGCTGGTGGCCGGGCGGGACTTTGCGCTGACGCTGCTGAGCACGGTGTTCCTGTACCTGGCGCTGTTCTACCTCTCCACGGCGCTCTACCGCTACCCGATCCTCGTGCTGAACCCCTCGCTGCCGCTGACGCAGGTGGCCCTCTGCGCGACGGGGATCGCGCTGAAAAACCTCGGGTACGTCTTCCTCTACTGGTGCGTGCTGCTGCTGGCGCTGATGATCTGCGCGGTGACGGGCGTGGGGCTGGTGCTGCTGCTGCCCGGCGCGAGCGCCCTGCTGATGGCCACGGCCTGGAGCGAATCGCTCAAGCGGGATGAATACAAGCGGACAAACGCCGCATGACGGCGAAAACTCCGATACACACAAAAAGGAAAGGGTGACACAATGAGGACGGAAATTGTAAACACGCTCCTGGAAGCGCGCATCACCGCCATCGTGCGGGGCATCGCGCCGGAAAAGCTCCGGCGCACGGCCGACGCGCTCTGTGAAGGCGGCGTCAGGACCATCGAGGTCACGTTCGACACGCCGGGCGCGGCGGACATGATCCGCCTGCTCAAGAAGGAGTACGCGGACAGGATGCTCGTGGGCGCGGGGACGGTGCTGGACACCGAGACCTGCCGCACCGCGATCCTCGCCGGCGCGGATTTCGTGCTCGCGCCGACGCTCAACACCGAGGTCATCAAGATGTGCAACCGCTACGGCCGGGCCGCGGTCCCCGGGGTCATGACGCCCACGGAGATCCTGACCGCGCTGGAGGCGGGCGCGGACATCGTCAAGGTCTTCCCCGCCGGGGCGCTGGGCCCGGGCTACGTCAAGGACGTCATGGGGCCGCTCAAGCAGGCCACCATCATGGTCGTGGGCGGCGTGAGCCTGGAGAACATCGCGGACTTCTTCCGCGCGGGCGCGGCGTGCGCCGGCATCGCTTCCAACCTTGTCAGCAAGCCGCTCGTCGACGCGGACGACTACGCAGCCATCGCCGAGCGCGCGGCCGCGTTCGTCCAGGCGGCGAAGCGCTGAATCCATACGCCACAGACAGAGAAAACGAAACGGGGGTAAACGACATGAGCCGGAAAATCGCACTGGTGACGGGTGCGGGCCGCGGCATCGGCAAGGGCATCGCCCTGCAGCTGGCCAAGGCCGGGTATGACCTGGGCATCCACTACTCCACCACCGCCGACGGCGCGCTGGACGCCGCCGAGAAGGCGCGCGCGCTCGGCGCCAGGGCCGAGGTCTTCCACGCGGACATCCGAAACTACGACGAGATCCAGGAGATGTTCCAGGCGTTCTTCGCGGTCTACGACCACGTGGACCTCATGGTCAACAACGCGGGCATCACGCGCTTCCAGCCCTTCCTGGAGGCCACGCCCGAGCTCTTTGACACGGTGGTCGGCACGGACCTTCGCGGCACGTATTTCTGCGCGCAGGCCGCGGCCCGCAACATGGTGGAAAAGGGCGTGCGCGGCGTCATCATCAACATCTCCTCCAACCATGCCCTGGGCTGCTGGCCCAACGCCACGGTCTATGCCGCGGCCAAGGCCGGCCTGGACAAGCTCGGCAAGAACATGGCCATGGAGCTGGCGCCGCACGGCATCCGCGTGGTCACCATCGCGCCCGGCTATACGCAGCTGCCCGAGCGCAAGCGCCCGGACACGCCCGAGGCGAACGCGCGCTTCAAGGCCCTGACGGACCGCATCCCCGGCGGCCGCTTTGCCGAGCCCTGGGAAATCGGCGACGCGGTGGTGTTCCTGGCGTCCGAGAGCGCGGGCTACATCACCGGCACGACCCTCAACATCGACGGCGGTTCGCTCCTGCCGGTCCTTGCGGAAAACACGTTTCTCAAGTGATTGTTTCTCCCGATAAAGACGATTCACAGAAAGGGGAAGATCAACCATGAAAATCACAAAGCTCGAAACCTTCCACGTAAAGCCCCGGTGGATGTTCCTGAAGATCTCCACGGACGAGGGGATCTGCGGCTGGGGCGAGCCGGTCGTCGAGGGCCGCGCCCGCACGGTCGAGATGGCCATCAACGAGCTTCGCCCCGTGCTCATCGGCGCGGACCCCATGCGCATCGAGCATCTGTGGCAGACCATGTACTGCACGACGTTCTACCGGGGCGGCCCGATCCTGACCTCCTGCATCAGCGGCATTGAGCAGGCCCTCTGGGACATCAAGGGCAAGAAGCTCGGCGCGCCCGTGTACGAGCTGATCGGCGGCCGCGTGCGCGACAAGATCCGCATGTACAGCCACACCGGCGGCGACACCCCGGAGCAGGCCGCGGCCAACGCCAAGAAGCGCGTCGAGCAGGGCTTTGACGCCGTCAAGATCAGCCCCGACGCGCCGGTCAAGCACATCGACCACCTCTCCTACGTCGACGCGCTGGCGGAGAAGTTCTGCGCCATCCGCGAGGCCGTGGGCAAGGGCGTGGACATCGCCATCGACTTCCATGGCCGCATCCACGCGGGCATGGCCAGCCGCCTGATCGACGCCATCGCCCCCTATTACCCCATGTTCGTCGAGGAGCCGGTCCTGCCCGAGAACGTCGAGGTCATGGCCAGCATCGCGGCCAAGACCAGCGTGCCCATCGCCACCGGCGAGCGCCTCTTCACCAAGTGGGCCTTCCGCAACGTGCTCGAGGAGCATGCGGCGGTCGTCCTCCAGCCCGATACCTGCCATTGCGGCGGCATCTTCGAGGTGCGCAAGATCGCCTCCATGGCCGAGATGTACTACGCCTCCGTCGCGCCGCACAACCCCCTGGGCCCGATCTCCCTGGCGGCCTGCCTCCAGGTGGACGCCTGCACGCCCAACTTCCTCATCCAGGAGCACCCCGGCATGGCCGAGGGCTGGGACCGCGGCGTCGGCTACCTCAAGAAGCCCTTTGAGATCGTGAACTCCTACATCGACGTGCCCACCGCGCCGGGCCTGGGCATCGAGGTGAACGAGGACTTTGTGCGCGAGAATTCCTACAGCGGCGACTGGGACACCCCGCGCCTCTTCTACGAGGACGGCTCCGTCGCGCAGTGGTAAGACCGCTCTCCACCCGAGAACGAAGAGGATGAGGTACACAATGAAGCGAGTCATCACATTCGGCGAGATCATGCTCCGCCTCTCCCCGCCGGGGTTCCAGCGCTTTGCCCAGGCCCGCAGCTTTGACGTGGTCTACGGCGGCGCGGAGTCCAACGCGGCCGTCTCCCTGGCCAACTACGGCCTGGATTCCGCCTTTGTCACGCTCCTGCCCGCAAACCCCATCGGCGACGCCGCCGTCAACGAGCTGCGCTCCTTTGGCGTGGACACGAGCGGGATCGCGCGCAAGGGCAGCCGCGTGGGCATCTACTTCTACGAAAAGGGCGTCTCCATGCGCCCGTCCAAGGTCGTCTATGACCGCAAGGGTTCCGCCATCGCGGAGATCGCCCCGGGGGACCTGGATTGGGACGCGGTGTTCGCCGGCGCGGATTGGTTCCACTTCACCGGCATCACCCCGGCGCTCTCCGAGGGCGCGGCCCGGGAGACGCTCGCCGCGGTCAAGGCCGCAAAGGCCCACGGCGTCACCGTGTCCTGCGACCTCAACTACCGCAAAAACCTCTGGAGCCGCGAGGAGGCCGGCCGCGTCATGGGCGAGATCGTGCCCATGGTCGACGTCCTGATCGCCAACGAGGAGGACGCGGCGGACGTGTTCGGCATCCACGCCGCGGAAACGGACATCTCGGCCGGCAAGCTCAACGTCGAGGGCTATCGCTCCGTGGCGAGCCAGCTCGTGGAGCGCTTCGGCTGCAAGCTCGTGGCCATCACCCTGCGCGAGAGCATCTCCGCCTCGGACAACAACTGGTCCGGCATGCTCTACGACGGGGCGGACGGGGAGATGTACGTCTCCAAGAAGTACGCCATCCGCCTGGTGGACCGCCTGGGCGGCGGCGACTCCTTCGGCTCCGGCCTGATCTACGCGCTCCTGAGCGGCTACAGCCGCCAGGAGGCCGTGGAGTACGCCGCGGCGGCCTCTGCGCTCAAGCAGACCATCGAGGGCGACGTCAACCGCGTCAGCGTCGCGGAGGTTCGCTCCCTCATGGGCGGAAACGCCTCCGGCCGCGTGCAGCGCTGACCATTTAGACGAGAAGCGGGCGCAGGTCCTGAGGGATCTGCGCCCGCTTTCAATTGCCGGCAGGGCTTTGGCCCCTTTCGGTTCCCTCCGCGGCGGCGCGTGCGCCTCAGGCGGTGCGGCGCAGCTGGCAGGCGAGCGCGCGATAGAGCTGCGCGGGCTCGATGGGCTTTGCCAGGTGGTCGTTCATCCCGGCGGCCAGGGCCCGCTGCACGTCCGCGCCAGAGGCGTCCGCCGTCATGGCCAGGATGGGCACGGCGCGGGCGTCCGGCCGGTCGAGCGCGCGGATGCGGCTCGCGGCGGACAGGCCGTCCATCTCCGGCATCCGGATGTCCATCAGGACCGCGTCAAAGTGGCCCATGGGCGACTCGCGGAAGCGCTCGACCGCGATGCGGCCGTTCTCCGCGCGCTCTACGCGCACGCCCTCCTGCTCCAGCAGGCGGGTGGTGATCCTGGCGTTTGTCGCGTTGTCCTCGGCCAGCAGCACGCGGCAGTCTTTCAGCGCGCCGGGCGGGATGGAGGCCGCAGCCGGCGTGGCGGGCGCCTGCATGGCGGCAAGGAGCTCCAGGTGCACGGAGAACGCGCTCCCCTGCCCCAGCTCGCTGCGCACCGCGATGCGGCCGCCCATCCGGTCCACGATGGCCTTGACGATCGCAAGGCCGAGCCCCGAACCCTGCGTGCCCTGCTCGTAGGCCGAGGCATCCCGGGAATAGGGCTCGAACAGGTGGGCGAGATACTCCTGACTGATGCCGATGCCCGTGTCCCGCACGCAGCCCTCCAAGGAGAGGCGGCCGTTGGCCAGCGCGGCGATGCGCACCTCGAAGTCCACGGACCCGCCCTCCGGCGTGTACTTGACCGCGTTGGAGAGCAGGTTGAAGAAGATCTGGTTGAAGCGCACGCGGTCCACGAAGAGCGTCGGCCATTCCTTGGAGTGCATGAAGGTGAAGCGCTGCTTCTTCTCCGCGCACAGGGGAACGGCCAGGGCGCGCACCGCCTCTTCAAACTCCGAGAGCGGATACGGAGCCGGGTGCAGCTCCAGCTCGCCGCTCTCGATGCGGGAGATGTCCAGCACATCGCCGGCCAGGCTCTGCAGGTACTTTGCGGACGAGGCGATCTGCGAAAGATACGCGCCCGTCGCGGCGGGGTTGCCCGGCTCGTCCTGCGCCAGCGCGGTGAGCCCGACGATCGCGTTGAGGGGCGTGCGCATGTCGTGGCTCATGCGCGCCAGAAAGTCGGATTGCGCGGAGAGAAGCTGCTGGACGGTCTGGATCTGCTCGCGGCTCTGGCGCAGGCGGATCGCGAGCGCCAGGGACAGGGAGCTGAGCGCGGCCAGAAAAAGCGCTGCCACGAGCAGAGGCAGCGATGCGGCACGAGGAGAAGCGGCGCTCCCTGCGCCGGCGAGCAGGAAAAGGACGGGGAAGGGCAGCGCCATGGCGAGGACGAAGAGGGAGGATTTTTCCTTTCGGCTGGGAGGGGTGGACATAACAACGACTCCTTGCATGGAAAATCTTTCACACACACATAGTATAGCAATAAAAGCCTGTAAGTACAACAAAAAACCCCGATTTCCGGGAAAAAAGAGGGCGACAAAATTCGACATCTTCCCGCCCGCAGCGTGTGTCTCCGGGTGCAGAAAGCGCCGCGGCGCCCTTGCCTGCGGAGGTGGAGCATGGTAAACTAGGGAAAAAGGGAGGGATGTGCATGGGCGGAGAGATTCGATTTGCCTGCCCGGTTGCTTCGCGCTGCGGCGGATGCCAGATGGCGCATTTGCCCTATGCGGAGCAGCTTCGGAGAAAGCAGGCGTGGGTGCGCGAGCTCCTCTCGCCGTTCTGCCCGGTGGAGGACATCGTGGGGATGGAGAATCCCTTCCACTACCGTAACAAGACGCATGCGGTCCTTGCCGGGGACCGCAGCGGCAACGTGATCTCGGGCGTCTACCGCATGGGGACGCATCAGGTCGTGCCCGTGGACAAGTGCCTGATCCAAAACGAGAAGGCGGACGCGATCATCGCGACGGTCCGGCGGCTGCTGCGCGAATTCAAGATCCGGCCGTACCGGGAGGACGCGCGCGCAGGCCTGATGCGGCACATCCTGATCCGGACGGCGCGGGCGACGGGCCAAATCCTGGTGGTGCTGGTCGCGGTCCAGCCGATTCTGCCGCGCAAGAACGACTTTGTGCGGGCGCTGCTCGCAGCGCACCCGGAGATCACTTCCGTTGTCCTCAACGTCAACGACCGCGCGACCTCCATGGTCCTGGGCAAGCGCGACATCGTCCTCTACGGCCCGGGAACCATAGAGGACGTGCTCTGCGGCAAGACGTTCCGCATCTCGCCGCAATCCTTTTATCAGGTCAATTCGGAGCAGACCGAGCGCCTCTATGCGCGCGCCCTGGACTACGCCGGCCTCCGGGGGACGGAGACGGTCCTGGACGCCTATT
>OJQP01000641.1_pt1 | contig 12323 bp, 10 predicted proteins | sample 1598871 | NCBI WGS metagenome assembly OJQP01 (sample SAMN03922520, study PRJEB24848) | human gut metagenome | isolation source: stool sample | host: Homo sapiens | place: Germany | collected 2010-02
ATAAAAGCGATACCCTCATCTACGATTGTCGGGAAACATTCCTCAAACTTAAAGGAGCGCGACATCTCTCCGTTACGCCACCAAACGCCCCGTTCCCAATAAATATCATTCTCGTTCGTATGTTTACGATCCCAAGCGTAAACCGTCTCATCCTGTTTCTTCGGATAAGCGTCCGCCGTCAAGATGACATCCGGGTCCACGACACGGTCATTACGCACGAACGCATAAGGCGGCATATCCAAGGAAGCCGGAAGGATGAAAGAATAGTCAAACCCTAATTCCGTAGGGCCTCTTTTTACAGGGGCGGAGAAATCCGTATTCGTATAACCAAATTTCTTAGGGGTAAGAATCTGTGGTTTCGAGTCATCTTTCAACTGCCAGTCGAGCCCTAGATGCCATTTCCCGACACAAGCGGTCGTATAGCCGGCATTACGCATCAAGGAACCGATCGTCAAACGCTCCGGTTCGATATATGGAGACAAGTACCCCCAATACTCGGACTTCTTCGGCGTACGGAAAAAATAACGTCCTGTCACTAAACCGTAGCGGGAAGGCCCACTCAACGCACCCGCGGAATGGGCATCCGTAAAACGGATACCGTTCCGGGCCAATTGATCGATGGCCGGCGTACGTACCCTAGCATATGGATTATTGCATCCAACATCCCCGTAGCCCATATCATCCGCCAGAATGATCACGACATTGGGGTGCTTTTGGGCGAACACCACCGGCACATATAGTAAACCGGTGGCTAATAAAGACAACTTGATCTTCATATATTATTTTCTATTCGTTAATAACCTTGATTCTGAGTCAGGTTCGGATTCGCCTGCCGTTCGCTTAATGGAATCGGGAACAATAGCTGGGTTTCCGTATACACCTTACCCCAATTCGTCTTATAGCCGATAAAGTCCACATATTCCCCGGATTTATCATCCCGGATCTTACGGGTGCGTAGCATATCAAACCACATCTTATTCTCATAACATAGGTCAAAGTAACGTTGGTTCCAGACTTCCTTCAAGAAAGCGTTCGCATTGGTCTGCCTGAACGGTGCTAATCCGGCCCTTCCTCGTATTTGGTTCACGATATCGATGGATTGCTGGTTCGGAGTACCATCCGCGTTCACTTGCGCTTCCGCATACATTAATAATACATCCGTGTAACGATATACACTCCAGTTCAAGTCCGACTTCGCCGTATTATCAATAGCCACTTGATCAAAAAACTTATAGATATAATAGCCATTCAAATCCATAAACTCCAACTCTGCCGCTCCCGGAGAGAACTTACTCGGATGCCCCTTGTAGTTTGTAAAGAAATATTGCTTCTCTTCCGTACGCTTATCTCCTTTCTCAAAGCTTTCCACGAATTCTTTGGTAGGGATCAGGCTACCATATTCCAAATCGTAGGCGGAAATGCCGGAACGAGAAGGTAAAAAGATACGTACTGACTCGTTATGCCGCTTGTTCAAGGAGAACTGAACTTGATAAATAAACTCTCCCTTATTATTCTGCGACGGAAGCCGTAGGCTCTCATAATCCGTGAAGAGCGTATACTCATTCGATTTTATAACCTCCAATGAACGTTTAGCTGATTCTGCGTAATAAGATTTACCTCCTTGCAAAGGATAACCGGCATACGTAAGATAGACATCCGCAAGAAGCGCTTTCACCGCTCCCATCGAGACACGCCCTGTATGATCGCTAAAAGTCAGATCCGATTGCTCGGCCTCCAACAAATCCGGAATAATGATCTCATCATAGATTTCCTTTACCGGGGTACGAGATACTTGCAGCTCTCCCAACTCCGACTGTACGGTCGTAATCTTAGGGACATCGCCAAAGATACGTACCAAATAGAAATAATACAAGGCCCTCATAAACTTCACCTCGGCCATGTAGCCATTAATCAAGGAAGCATCCAGATTCTCGAACTCCCCGAGTTTTTGAAGCGCGAGGTTACAGTTCGCGATACCGGCATAACAATCTTGCCACCAGTTCTCGATATATAAAGAACGATCACTCACCAGTAGATCCTGAAAGTCCTTATAATTCGATTGGGAATTCTCGGAAGTAGCTTTGCCAGTCATATATTCGAGCAATAAGATCGTATTACATCCCCAACCCGGGGTCATCTTATTAAAGACCGTATTCTTCAAATAAGCCGAATTCGTCAAGGCCAAAGCGGACTCCTTACTTGTCAACTTTGAATCGGTAGTCATTGTACCGGTAGGTTGCTCATCCAAGAAATTATTACAAGAAGACAAGAATAACGCACATAATGAGACGATATAGATTTTATTTATTTTCATAACTCAATCGCATTAGAATTTAACATTTAAACCAAAAGTAAAAGTACGTGCCTTAGGCTCGCTGAAGTCGTCGATACCTTGTCCGAAAGCAGCATCCTCATAGGTCGTAACCTCCGGATCATAGCCTTTGTACTTCGTGATACAGAACAAGTTCTGAGCACTCGCGTAGATTCTCAAATCCTGTAACTTTATCTTCTGGAGCAAGCTCTTGCTGAAAGTATATCCCAAGACGAAGTTCTGCCCCCGAACGAAAGAACCGTTCTGCATCCAATGTGAATCCGGAAAAGAATCATAATACGATTTCATCGGACGACGCTGGGCGACCATCGTATGCTGGTTTTGCGGAGTCCAAGCGTTCAAATTCGACTTGAAGCCATTCGCTACACCCGACCGGTCTTCAGCATTATGAGTAGCGCAATTCACGACATCATTCCCGAACACGAAGCGGAGATCGAACGAGAAATCGAAGTTCTTATAAAGAAACGTATTAGAGATCGTCATGGTCCAGTCCGGGGAGGTACAGCCGATAATCGTATTATCCTCGCTATTGATCTTCCCGTCGCCATTCAAGTCCTCATACTTCACGTCTCCCGGAAGGCGGTTGTATTTAGCCGCTTCAGCGGCCTCGTCCTCCCCCCAAGTTCCCAGACGACGCAATCCCCATAGCGAACCAACAGGTTCACCGACACGCAGGATCAGCATATCCCCTTGCGCATGGCGGGGTTTCGGATAAATATCCTCATCATTCTCGCCTAAGTTCAATATCTTATTACGGTTTACGTTAAATAATACTGTAGACATCCAGTTGAAATTATCCGTTTGGATATTATGCGTATTTAAGGTCAACTCAAAACCTTGGTTCTGCACGGAGCCGATGTTCCGCATGATCGTATTCAATCCAGAAGTTCCCGGGATCGGGGCCTCCAATAATAAGTCGCTCGTCTTTTTATAATAATAATCCAAAGACAGATCGATACGCTGATTCAATACACTCACATCGACACCGGCATCCCATTGCAAGGTCTTCTCCCATTTCAAGTCCGGGTTACCGAACGTACTGCGGTATAGAGCCGTATAATAGTCATTACCAAAAATGGTATTCTCCGAGCCTAGCTTCTGGTAGAAAGCGTAATTGCCGATCTCTTGGTTTCCGGTCTCGCCGATACTAGTACGTACCTTTAAATTATTCAGCCAATTGACACCTTTCAAGAAGCTTTCCTCCGAGGCTCTCCACGCAAAGGCGAAAGAGGGGAAGAATGCGTATTTATTATTCTTTCCGAATTTGGACGATCCGTCGTAACGGCCTGTGGCCGTAAATAGATAGCGGTCTTTCAAGGTATAATTGATACGCGCGAAATAAGAGTTGATAGACCAACCGTAATCTTCCGATTTCGACGGAATCGTCACCGTTCCCGCTCCCAGATTATGCCATTGGTAAAAATCATCGCTGAAATTCTGCGAGGTAGCTTCCACGCTTTCGGCAACTCGCTGCTGCCAGCTTAATCCAAGCATCACATTCATGCGATTGTTTTTATTAAACTCCTTATTATAATTAAAGTAGTTCTCATTCTGCCAATACATTTCCTTCAAAGTCTCTATCGTAGCGATACCTCCCGCCGTCTTACTGAACTGGATCAGATCCTTACCCGAATAATAATTACGTTTCCTATTACTGGCATCTACGGCGAAAGTAGACTTAAAGTTCAAGTCGTCCGTGATCTTGAAATCCAGATATAGGTCGGCGATCGTCTGGATATTGGAAGTCTCGTTCACCATCTCTTCCAGATACCGGGAAGGTGTATCCTGTACCGCACCGGGGAAATCACGGTTGCTTCCCCAAGAGCCATCGGGATATTTTACGGGAATCAACGGAATTGCTTCCTGTACCAAACGCTTTACTCCATAACTTTTGTAATTATCGTTTCCCTTATTATAATTGAACGACATATTGGCACCCATTTTCAACCAATCCCGAAGCTGGGAATCCAAGTTGATCCTACCGCTATACCGGTCTAGGAAACCGTTACGCATCAAGGCATCCTTATGCATATATCCCAAATGCACGCTATACAAGGTCTTATCGGCTCCGCCCCGGATGCTGACTTGGTGATTATGGTTGATAGCCGTTTGATAAGCCTCATCCTGCCAATCGGTATCATACAACGGGTTACCATTAGCATCGAACAAATTCGGCAGATCCGCCGGCGTCACTTTCTTGTACTTGCCTTGCGCATACCCTTCCGGATCATATTTCTGCCCGTTATCCATCGTGGTATTGTAATTCTGCCACCACTCGGAAGCGTTCATCAAGTCCAGTTTCTTCGCCATCTTACCGATAGAGACATAACCGTCGTACGAGATCTGCGCTTTCTCGTTCTTGATACCTCGTTTCGTCGTAATCATGATCACGCCATTCGCTCCACGGGCACCATAGATAGCCGTGGCGGAGGCATCCTTCAATACCTCCAAGGATTCGATCTCACTAGGATTCAACAGATTGATATTGCTTACGCCAATCACGCCATCTACCACATACAGAGGCTCATTCGATGAGTTGATAGAGTTATTACCACGGATACGCACCCGTACTTTCCCGTCCGGCGTACCGCCATTCTCAAAGATCTCCACACCGGAAGCCTTTCCCGCCAAGGCCTGCCCAACATTCACCACCGGCTTGCTCAACAGCTTCTCCGCCTTTACGTTGGTAACCGATCCGGTCAAGTCGCTCTTCTTCATCGTTCCATAACCTACGACTACCACCTCATCCAATGTCTGTGTATTCTCGCCCAGCTTGATAGAGAAACTCGTCTTTCCGTTCGCCGAAACCTCTTGCGTATTATAGCCGATATAGGAAACTTGAAGGACAGAGTTGTCATTTACCTCTAGCGTAAACTTTCCGTCGAGATCGGTAATCGTACCGTTGGTAGTTCCTTTCTCCACCACGTTCGCCCCGATCACAGGATCGCCGTTCGTATCGACAATCACACCCGATACTTGCTTTTTCCCCTTGACAGTCTTGACCTCTTCCGGCACGATGATCACATAATTCCCGTTTATTTTATACGTGTATCCCGTATTCTTTAACAGCTGTGATAAGACCTGCAATACTTCCATGTCTTTCTGATCCATCGAGACCTTTCTCGACACGTCCAATTGGCTATCATTATAAGCTATCTTATAAGCAGAGCTCGACTCTAGTTTCTCAAACGCCTGTTTCAATGAGATCGAACCTTCATGGAAGGTCACTTTCTGCGCATCGATAGGCAAGCTCCCAGCCATAGCGAGGCTCAGGCAAAGAATAGCGACACGTATAGATTTATTCCTGTTCATGCGATATTAGATTTTTTAGTTAAACATTTATATCTCCTTTGTAGTACGTACTCGCTATTAGGACAAGGGAAACGAGGAGCGCACCCAACGGAAAAACGTTAACGAATTATAAAAACCTAATATCTCCTTAACTCAATCAATATAGATCCCATCCTCTTTGATCTGATACTCCAAGCCGGGTATCATCTCCTTGACCAACATCATGATGTTCTCCAACGACTCATGCTTATTGAAATGGATCGTAAGTCGGTTGGAATGATAAGCGGAAGTACGCAAATGCACCTTCACGTTGTAGACACGTTCCAAGGTTTTCAAGATTTCCTCGAAAGAGTCGTTGTTAAACAACAAGCCTCCCTCTTTCCAATCCGAGTAATCCGAGGCCACCACCTGCCGCAAGTCTATCTTTCCCCGGGAAGGGATATAGACGAGTTGCTCGTTAGGCCTCAATATACATGGAGCCACCGAGGGATCATCGGGAAGGATCTTCAAGGAACCTTCCTCCAAGGTCGTTGTTATTTTCTCTTGGTCCGGGTAGGCGGATAAATTGAACTCGGTGCCCAGCACTTGTACCCGCATCGCTTTCGTCCGCACGATGAAAGGCTGCTCGGGGCGTTTTCGCACCTTGAAATATCCCTCTCCCACCAGATAGATCTCCCGCTTATCCCCAATAAAGCCAGATGGATAAAGCAGCAAGGTACCGGAATTCAACCAAACCTCGCTACCATCGGGCAAGGTGATCCGCTCCCGCTTGCCGGAAGGTACGAACTGTTCCATAAAAGCCAGTTTCTTGACATCCCGCGCATCCCTGTATAGATAATAAGAAACACCCAACGACAACAAAGGAATCAGCCAGATAGCGGCGATACGTACCCACGCCGGGATACGCAGACGGCGGCGGGGCCTCACGCCCAATGTATTCTCCAACCGGGCGAAAGCCATCTCGCTCCGCTTATCCGCCTCCGGGAAACCGATCTCATTCCAGATATCCCGTAAAGCCTCTTCCTTTTCCCGCTCGTCTCCCGGCTCCGCCAATCGCTGATGTACCCGATCCACCATCTCCCCGGAGAACGAATGATGGAAAAAGTATTTTAATATCTTTTTTATAGGACTCATTCCTGCTTTTCTATTTTATCTTGTTTATAGGACCTCCTTTTCCCGCTTTACCCCCAAGCCATTAACACATCATAACAAGAAGGAAAGTCAATACCGCGTTCCGCAATTCCTTTAGCGCTAGGTTCAAGTGGTTTTCCACGGTCTTTTTCGAGAGTTGTAGATTCTCAGCGATCTCTGTGTTCGACAAACCCTCGTCGCGGCTCATCCGGTAGATCATCTTCCGCTGTGGCGGCATGGTCTCCACGATCATATCCACTAGCAACCGTAAATCCTTGGCAACTAAATCCTCGTAAGGCGTATCACTTCGTTCCCCGTCTTCCTCCCCGGCTCTCTCCAAGCTCACGAGATTCACCCGGCGGGATTCGATATAATTGAACGCCGTATGCTTCGCCAGCACATAGAGGTAGGAACCGAACGTCCTCACTTCCGTGAAACGACTCCGATGTGTCCAAAGCTTTAGGAAAATCTCTTGGGTCAAGTCCTCGGCATCGCTCTCGGACTTCACGAGTCCCAGCACGAAATAATAGACTTTCAGATGGTAACGCATGAACAATTCCCGGAAAGCGGTATGATTTCCAACGGCAAATTGTTCTAAAATGGATTTTTCATCTGTCATCTCGATTAACTCCTTTCACGATACGGTGGGAGCAAATAAAGTAATAATAACCGGCCGTAAGAACGTTTTTTTGTTAATAAACACAAAATTGAAAGGAATCCACTGTATATCAAGCCCTCCCTTCCCGAAGATTTAAGGCTTCTAAAGGCATTCTTTAGCCGTTTTTTCCGTACCTATTCATCTTCTACCATCCGTTGTATGATCATCCACCAACTGTTAGAAGATCATGCAACAGATGGTGGATGATCATACAACGGCTGATAGAATATGAAAGTCTACGCTCGAAATCCTTTAAATGTAGGTTTCTTTCGCCTAATGTGTGATGAAGAATCGCTTACCGCTTCCTTATGTTCTTTTTTTTGTCTAAGTTTGTTCCTTCAATGACATTCAATATGTATTGGTTACATCATTCTATCAATTTACTCAAGATCGTGCCCTTTTTGGGCGGTTGGTTATCCGACCGGTTGCTGGGAGACCCGGAAGGTTGGCCCCATCCTATCGTATGGTTTGGCAAAGCGATCAGCGCCGGAGAGAAAGAGTTGAATAAAGGCTCCGAGCGGGTCCTAAAAGGCGGCATACTGGCAGTCGTGCTTATCCTTGGCGTGTATTTAATCTGCGAGTGGATATTGTCGTGGGCTTGGATCATACATCCGCAGTTCAGTGGGTTGCTGACGGCTGTCGGCGTATTTTATTGCCTATCCGGAAAGACGCTTATCAAGGAAGTGAAGGCGGTGTTCGAGGCCGTGGACCGTAGCACGGAAGAAGGACGGCGGCAAGTGGCACGGATCGTGGGGAGGGATACCTCGAACTTGTCGCCGCAAGAGATACGGGCGGCGGCGTTGGAGACCTTGTCCGAGAACTTAAGCGACGGCGTGATCGCCCCGATGTTTTGGTTTGCCCTGCTGGGGTTGCCGGGGATGATGGCTTACAAGATGGTGAATACACTGGACTCGATGATCGGTTATAAGAATGAACGTTACCTTGAGTTCGGACGGATAGCGGCGCAAATCGACGATATCGCCAATTACATCCCGGCCCGCCTCACGGCCTATTTGATGTTGCTGGTCTCCAATAATTGGGGGAAAAGGGATTTCGTACGGCGTTTCGGCCCTGAACACGCAAGCCCTAATTCCGGTTATCCAGAAGCGGCCTTGGCGGCGGTCTTGGACTGCCAGTTCGGGGGGACGCACGATTATTTCGGCAAACCGGTGGAGAAGCCTTATATTGGGACGAACGCGAGGCCTTTCACGACCGAGGATATGCGTATCGCCATTCAAGTGAATAGCAATACGGAACTGTTGATGGGTGTGATCGTCACCCTTATTTTACTAATAATATAATATTAATAATATGGAAATTAGATTAAACAAACTGATAAGCGAAGCCGGTGTTTGCTCACGCCGGGAAGCGGACAATTTCATCGAGATGGAACGGGTAACCGTAAACGGCAAGCAACCGCACGTAGGCCAGAAGGTCACGGCAGAGGATGTCGTATTGGTGGACGGTGAACGCTTGAACGTAGAGAAATATATCCGCCTGCAAGAGGAGGAGAAAAAGGAGGTGCAGCAAGAAAAAGAATTACTCGGCACGCTCCGGAAAGCGAAACCCGAGAACAAGGGAGGCCATGAAGGCGCTAAAATGGAGAAGTTCGGAAAGTTCAATAAATACGCTGCCGCCCGTAAGGCGCAGAAAGAGGGAGGCTGGAAATCCAAGACCGCCAAGCTTACCGACGAGGAGAAGTTATTGCGGGATGCCTTACGCCCCAAGTTCGGAAAGGCACTGAGCAAATCGGCGGTGGCGCAGCGGATCGCCGCCAACCCGAAATCGGCCGCCCTTCGGAAGACGAGCAAGAACAATCCGATCAACAAGGCTAAACGTGCCGCCCACCGGAAAAACAGGAATCACGAAGGCGATGAGTAAGAAAGTGATCTTAGTGACTGGAGGACAGCGGTCCGGCAAGAGCGGATACGCACAGAGGCTCGCCTTATCGCTGTCGCCCAAACCGGTTTACCTAGCTACCTCCCGAATCTGGGACGAGGAGTTCCGGAAGCGGGTGGAACGCCACCAGCGAGACCGTGGACCCGAGTGGACCAATATAGAGGAGGAGAAATACCTAAGTTGTCATGATCTTACCGGTCGTGTCGTGGTGATCGATTGTGTAACCCTTTGGGGGACGAACTTCTTCTTCGATAATCAAAGCGACGTGGAATTATCCCTCTCCCTCCTCAAAGCGGAGTTCGATAAACTCTCCCGGCAAGATGCCTACCTGATCTTCGTGACGAACGAGCTGGGTATGGGAGGCGTGCCGATAGACGAGGTGCAACGTAAATTTACCGATATGCAAGGCTGGCTCAACCAATATATCGCCTCTAAAGCGGACGAGGTTGTCTTGATGGTCAGCGGAATCCCCGTCAAGATCAAGGAATAAGAACAACGACTTATATAAAATACTACTATCATGATACAATTTCACATCGAGGCCTCGGACAAAGGGCTGGAGGCCGCTTTACAAGACAAGATCGATAATCTGACAAAGCCGAAAGGCTCATTGGGAACGCTCGAGGCGCTCGCCCTGCAAGTGGGATTGATCCAGCAGACCTTATCGCCTGTCTTGCGTCATCCCGTGAACGTAATCTATGCATCGGATCACGGCATCGCCGACGAGGGCGTAAGCAAATCTCCCAAGGAGGTAACTCGCCAAGTGATCCATAATTTCTTGAACGGAGGAGCGGGAGTTTGCTACCTTGCCCGCCAGCATGGGTTTGAGTTGAAGATCGTGGATGGCGGCGTGGATTTCGATTTCCCCGTTATCCCCCAACTTATCGACCGCAAGGTGCGCAAGGGAGGAACCCGTAACTTTCTTCACGAGGCGGCCATGACCGTGGAGGAAATGGAGAAAGCCCTTCAATACGGAGCCGATATCGTGACGGATTGTTACAACGAAGGCTGTAACGTGATCAGTTTCGGAGAGATGGGTATCGGGAATACGGCGGCTTCCAGCATGTGGATGACTTGCCTCACGCAAATCCCATTGATCGACTGTGTGGGGGCCGGTAGCGGACTGGACAGCGAAGGCGTACGGCATAAATACAACGTACTGAAACGCTCGTTGGAGAATTACAAAGGGGATGGAAGCGCCTTGGATGTAATGCGCTACTTCGGAGGGTATGAGATGGTTATGGCTGTAGGAGGCATGTTGCGTGCCGCCGAACTGAAGATGATTATCCTCGTGGATGGTTTTATCATGACGAATTGCGTATTGGTGGCTTCCCGCTTATATCCGGAAATGCAATCGTATTGCGTATTCGGGCATTGCGGCGACGAGGCCGGACATAAACGGATACTGGATTTCTTGGGGGCAAAAGCATTGCTCGATCTAGGGCTACGGCTGGGAGAAGGTTCCGGCTCGGTATGCGCTTACCCGATACTCGACTCCGCCGTTCGCATGATCAACGAGATGCATAGTTTCAAGCAAGCGGCAATCACTAAATATTTCTGATATGTTGCGGATACTCGCTGCGTTTATATTCTTTACTCGGTTCCCGTTCTGGCGGTTGGCGGAGGTTCCGGCGGCCTGTTTCAAGAATATCGTGAGCCATTGGGCGTTGGTCGGTTGGCTGACGGCTGGTTTGTCGGTATTGGTCTTGTACGCTACCTCCTTGATTCTTCCGCCATCCGTGGCGATCTTATGCGCCATGATTGCCCGATTGCTGATAACTGGCTGCCTGCATGAGGACGGGCTGGCGGATTTCTTCGACGGTTTCGGCGGCGGCACGAGCCGGGTACGCATATTGGCGATCATGAAAGACTCGCATATAGGCAGCTATGGGGTAATCGGACTGATTTTCTACTTCGGACTGTTCTACCTACTAGTAAGCAGTCTCCCGATCGAGCTAGCGGGATGTGCCATACTGGCTGGAGATCCTTTTTGCAAAGGCGTCTCCAGCATGATCATCAATCGCCTGCCTTACGCGAGGAAAGAGGAGGAAGCCAAGAACAAGACCGTATATAGCCGAATGACCTCTCGAGAATATGTATTTAGCATCATTTGTGCTTTCTTACCATTATTATGGCTTCCCCAACCTGTTTACTTACTAGCGGGTATATTCCCGGTTATCACTTGGTACTTCCTCACCTCTTTCATGAAGAGAAAGATACAAGGATATACGGGAGACTGCTGTGGAGCGACTTTTCTTCTTTGTGAGTTAAGCTTCTATATGGGTTTCGTGATCATCTATCAAACTATATAATTATGGAGATTTATTTAATCAGACATACCTCTGTCGATGTTCCCGCCGGCTACGCCTACGGGCAAACCGATGTTCCATTGAAACCGACCTTCGAGGAAGAGGCGGAAGAGGTAAAAAAAGGCTTGAGCGATCATACGTTCGATAAGGTTTGGACAAGTCCCCTTACCCGCTGCGTGCGCTTAGCTAATTATTGCGGCTTTCCGGAGGCGGAGAGAGAAGACCGTATCAAGGAGGTGAATTTCGGGGAGTGGGAAATGAAGTCATGGAATGAGCTATCCTCCGATCCCCGCTCAGAGGCTTGGTTTAAGGATTGGGTTAATAACCCGACTCCAAATGGTGAATCCCTACAAGATCAATACGACCGGGTTAGCGACTTCTTGAATGAGCTTCGCAAAAGCGGGCTGCAAAAGGTATGCCTGTTCGCGCATGGCGGGGTATTGACTTGTGCCCGGGTCTACGCTGGCGAATATCCTTTGCAAGACGCTTTTAAGAACGTACCCTCTTACGGGGCTATCGTAAAATTAGTGCTGGATTAACCAAAATCCGGCACATTTCGAAAGGATAAAATGCGGCCACGCCACATCTCTACAACGGATGGTGTATATAAAAAAAAGGAGCCAATCTTTCGACTGACTCCTTTCACCTAAGACGGCGGCTACCTACTCTTCCACTGTTACGCAGTACCATCGGCGTGACGAGG
>OJQP01000659.1_pt1 | contig 11542 bp, 14 predicted proteins | sample 1598871 | NCBI WGS metagenome assembly OJQP01 (sample SAMN03922520, study PRJEB24848) | human gut metagenome | isolation source: stool sample | host: Homo sapiens | place: Germany | collected 2010-02
GGCTGGAAAGTCAAGGAAGCGTCGTTCAACTGCAATTTCTCCAATGACGCACGAAGGTTCTCGAAATCCTCGCTATCAATTGGATAGACACCGGCGAAGACCATCGGCTTCACCTCCTCAAAACCGGCGATCGCGTCTTTAGCCGGGCGAGACACATGAGTGATCGTATCACCGACACGCACCTCCCGGGACGTCTTGATACCGGAAATGATATATCCTACGTCTCCCGTCCGGATCTCCTCACGGGGGCACATATCTAATTTCAATATACCTACCTCGTCGGCGTCATACTCTTTTCCTGTAGCGATAAACTTCACATGGTCACCTTTACGGATCACGCCGTTTACCACCTTGAAGTAAGCGATAATACCACGGAACGGATTAAAAACGGAGTCAAAAATCAGACACTGCAACGGGGCCTCCGGATCACCTTTCGGGGCCGGGACCTTCTCCACGATCGTATTCAAGATCTCAGTCACTCCCTCACCTGTCTTTCCGCTCGCCCGTAAGATATCCTCACGAGGGCAGCCCAACAGTTCCACGATCTGGTCCTCTACCTCCTCCGGCATGGCGCTAGGCAGGTCGATCTTGTTCATCACCGGAATAATCTCTAAGTCATTCTCTATCGCCATATACAGGTTAGAGATGGTTTGCGCCTGAATACCTTGGGCCGCATCCACGATCAGCAACGCACCCTCGCAGGCGGCGATAGAACGGGAAACCTCATACGAGAAGTCCACGTGCCCCGGAGTATCGATCAGGTTCAGTATATATTCTTCACCCTTATAATTATACTTCATCTGGATCGCATGGCTCTTGATCGTAATACCACGCTCACGCTCTAAATCCATGTCGTCAAGGACTTGAGCTTGCATGTCTTTACCTTCTACTGTCTTGGTATACTCAAGCAAACGGTCTGCCAAGGTACTTTTCCCATGGTCAATATGAGCAATAATACAGAAATTGCGGATATTCTTCATCTGCTAAATTTATTTTTAGGTACGCGAAGATAGGAAATTTAGCCTAAATACTATACTTTTGGCATACCATTTGTTGTTAATAGTATATGACAATACAAGAAATAAATAAAGCATACAACCGAATTATCGGTTCATTAGACGAAAAGGAGCTAAAGAACGCGTTCGATTTTCTCCAAAGTCTAATAGCGGGAATACGTGAGTACTCATTCCAAGACAGGTTGAACGAGCTACAAGATACTTATAAATATATGTTGCGATACCGGATCGAGGGGGCTAAAGATCCGATGCAAGACCAGATATACAACAACTTGATCGCATCCAGCTATGAGTTCGCGGATATAGTGAAGCACAAGGCCTTATCGGTAGATTCGCCTCTCTCCTATTATAGCCGTAGGCGAATGATGCAAAAGGAGCTTACCAACTATGACCAGCTCCACAAGGTCTTGAGAAACGCCTCTCTGGTGAAGATAGAGACTCCGACCGGAACCATCACGGAGCAGCAGCAAATCGAATCCGCCACGATCCTATTATTCAATAAGATCTGGACCTCGAATCCTCTCAATAAGGAAGAAATAGCCTCCATCAGGAACCTATTGAATGACCAAGAGTTGCCTTTTATCATCGGTAGCCAAATCGTATCGGCATTAATGTTGGGATTGCAAGCCGCTTTCGATAAGGAGAAACTGCTATTATTATTCGATGCGGCCAATCTCCAAGAAGATGAGATTCGTTACCGCGCGTTGATCGGGATTCTCTTGACGCTCTATACCTATAGGAAACGTACGGCGTTATATCCGCAGATAGCGGATCGACTAGCGGCTTTATCCGAGGGATTTCCTAATTTCACGAAAGCGATCCGCACGATTACCCTTCGTTTTATCCTAGCCCGTGAGACAGAGAAGATCACCCGTAAGCTACAAGACGAGATCATTCCGGAGATGATCAAGCTAGGCCCTAAAATCAGTCAAAAGATAAACTTAAAGGATATCAATCCGGAACTTCTCGGAAACGAGATGAATCCGGAGTGGCAGAATATGTTATCGAACAGTTCCTTAGGGAAGAAAATGGAGGAGTTCAGCGAACTGCAACAAGAAGGCGCGGACGTAATGCACTCTACTTTCGTGCATCTAAAGCATTTCCCCTTTTTCCGGGAACTGGGTAACTGGTTCATGCCATTCACGACCGAGCATTCCGCTTTTGGCAATCAGTTGAGCAAGAATCAAACGGAAAAGGATATGCTAGATTCCATGACTCTTGCGGCATTCATGTGTAATTCCGATAAATATTCCTTATATTTCAGTATGATGCAATTGCCGGATCAAGCCCGTCAAATGATGATGGGACAGTTTGGTAGTCAAGCCTCCGAGATGATTCAGCAAACAAAGGAGGAATTAATCAGTAAACGGGGAAAACTGGAAATCATATCCGGACAGTACATACAGGACTTGTATCGTTTCTTCAAACTTTATCCGGGACATCTGGATTTTGATGACATATTTACATCTGCGCTAGACTTTCATAACCTGCCAATTTTGCAGCCTTACGTCAGTGATGAGGAAAGTTTGACAACTATAGCGGAGTATTATCTCCGGAAGAATTACTTCCTTGACGCACTCACGATCTACAATCGCTTATCCGACGCAAATCAAGAAAGTGATATCTTATTCCAGAAAATCGGTTACTGCAAACAAATGAATGGCGATATACAAGGCGCCTTGGAGGCTTATTTACATGCGGATCTTATCAATCCAGACAGTAAATGGGTTATTCGCCGGATCGCCGGTTGTTACCGTACCTTAAAGCAACCGGAAGAAGCGTTGAAATACTATCATCGTTACGAGGCTTTCAATCCGGATGATTTATCGATCCAAATATGTATCGGCCACTGCCATCTTGAACTCAAGAATTATAATGAGGCGCTGAAATATTATTTCAAGGTAGATTATCTGGACAATAAAAGTACGAAGGCTTGGCGTCCAATAGCTTGGTGTTCTTTCTTGACCGGTAAATACGATCAGGCCCGTAATTATTACAAAAAGATCATGGATAATCAACCCAACACCCAAGATTTCTTGAATGCGGGACATACGGAATGGGCATTACAGAATATCAAGGGAGCGCTTGCTTTTTATAAAAAAGCCGTGGAGAAAGAGTCCGGTGATTTCTCGAAGTTCCAAGAGCAGTTCAATCAAGATATTCCCGATCTTCTTGTAGCGGGAATCGAGGAGGCGGAAGTGCCGTTGATGATGGATCAACTCCGGTATTCCTTGAGCGATATATTCTAACTAGTCATCCAACAATTTGAGAAGACAAAAAGAAATATCGTATGAAAGAGATGATATTAGAGACAAAGCGACTCCTATTAAGGGAATTAAAACAAGATGATTTTAATAATATCTGTAAGCTTTTACAAGATCCGATTGTAATGTACGCTTACGAGGGAGCGTTCAGTAAAAAAGAGGTACAAGAATGGCTTGATAAGCAATTAAGGAGGTATCAAAACGATGGTTTTGGTTTATGGGGGATGATAGAGAAAGACAGCGGAGAGCTTATCGGTCAATGTGGTCTCACCTATCAAGAATTCAATGGTCAACAGGTTCCGGAGATCGGTTATTTGCTTAGGGCGGAATACTGGCATAAAGGTTATGCTACCGAAGCCGCCATAGCTTGTAAGGAATACGCCTTCAATATCCTTAACTTCGACAAAGTATACTCCATCATACGGGACACAAATATCCCCTCTCAAAAAGTAGCACTAAGAAACGATATGAGGGAAATCGCAAATTTCATAAAACATTATCGCAATATCGATATGCTTCATTTAGTATTCTGCGTGAATAAGTTATAGTTATCAAGCGGAAAGACTGGGATTCGAACCCAGGGAGCGGTTACCCGCTCACCGCATTTCGAGTGCGGATAATACAATTTGATTATCAATTTGTTACAACAGATACTGTAAATACATAGTAAAAACGACATTTATAGTCGTCTTTTTTGATGCAGGTCTATCATCCAGTTAGCCCATTCATCCGTCCCGTAAGCAGGAATATCGAACCACTCCTTTTCGCTCAAATGAGGCAAGAGTTGCATGATCCGCTCCAACTCATTCCGGAACCGGAAAATATCCTCTTCCGTCAGCTTTACCGAATAATGCTTCTTGCATTCCTTTAATCCCGGAAAAGACTGGAGCAATCCCATAATCTCGGAGAAAGCGGAAGACTTGCCCTTGTCGATTTTTAATGTGATTCCGGACATGTTGCATTTTCTTATTTTCCCATCAAAGCTACTATTTGAGGCATACTATACAAGCTTCATTATCCTGTTCTTGTCGCTCCATAGGACGATTTCCAGTTGGGATTTCCCACTCATGAACTCCAGATAAGGGGCTATTTTGTCCATTTTATAACCGGATGCCATGTCGTTTACCAGGGCTATCTTTTTGTCAATAAAATCCGTCATTCCTGATTTCTCGATGATTTCAAAGTTCATATTGGTTTTACCGATACTGTTGATAAAATTGTAATCAGTTGAACCGGTTATGTAATTGACCAAAGACAGCCTATTGTTATTCTTGATTACGGCATTAAACTTGACCCTGCTGTACCTTTCATGAATGGACTTGCCAAAATCGACCTGCTCCTTGCTTTTAAAAGAGGCAATAAAGCTGTCCGCATGTTTTCGGAATCTTCTGATTGCGTCAGCCTCTTTCTTTGATTCAAACTGGATGAAAGAGGAACTTACGATTGCAGATATGAAATTAGCGACCTCATAAACCAAATTGGGTATCATCGCCCAGTTAGTTGTCTTTTTATAATAGAATAGTCTTTCCTTTGCCTCGATGGTAGATATGTTGTATTGCGTCAGATAATATTCGTACAATCTGTTGAAATGGTTGTCTTCCAAATCAATCAAGTCGTTGTAATACTTTTCGGAAATCCACCCTCCGTCTGTTACGACAAACTCATCGCCTCTCTGTGTAAGAAAGACGGAAACGAAACTGTCGCTTGTCGTGAAGCAAGGTGTGATAATTTCGACTGTTTCCCCTCTTTGCTTGAAATTCCAGAGCCGACTGTGTACTTCCACGATATTATTTAAAATACTTGTATCCATTTCAATTTCATGTCAATTAAAAGTTTATACCACTCAAAGGATCGATATCGCTTTCGTAAACAAAAGGCAGAGTTCCAGGTGACTGCACTTCTATTTCGGGTGTATCTGCGCTATTGCCCTTCGTGTTTGACTCCGTGCAAAAATGAGCGATGCACAAAGATACATCTTCCAGCACTTCCGCTTGCTTTTGGTCTTTCAAAACTTCCGTTTTGTATGCAATTTCTTCGCCCGTCTGCATAAATTTGTGAAAATGCGGTGTAGGCACTCGCTGCTGGTCAATGGGGACATCAAGGCCTGAATTGCGATGACATGCGCCCGCTGAGTCATATCTGAAAAAGTAGCTGTTGTCGAATGCCGGACATTTGAGTTTGAACTTAAAGTCAGTCGGGTCGTCCGCCTTTATTTGTACAACAAATTCAAGATCCTTTTCCAGTGACTCATGTTTTGCCTGTACGACCTTTTCCTTGATTGTTTTGTGATTGCTCTTTGTCTGGTCTACTACAATAGGTGAGACAAGAATGGTTTTGCCTCCTTCTACGAGCACTTTATATGTGTCATAATTGGATTTTATGTTGTTATTTATCTTTACCTTTGCCATATATTATCGTATTTATCACTATTACCCTATTTCTGTTATCTGCATTAATGTCTCTTTCACAAAATCCTTTAGTTCCATAATTAAAAATTTTCAATCATTATTTCCTTGTGAAAGCATAAGCCAACATTAACCAAGAAACTTATCCTTTATTGCTAAAGTTATCATTATAAGTATTATTTTACATGGTTAAAAAGGCACATCGTTATCTTTAAAGATCTGATCAACAAGATTTTTAATAGCGAAATTATCCTTCTGATTGAATTCTTCATATTCATCAAATTTGAAAAATTCTCTTTTAAACTTCAATCGAACATCTCCAATAGAACCCATACGATTTTTTGCAACAATAAACTCTGCCAAACCTATTAAGGAGTTTCCTCGTTCATCCTCTGTTATATGATAATATTCAGGTCGATGAATGAAACATGCAACATCTACATCATCGCATATTGTACCACTATCACGATAATCAGTCAATTGTGGCCTTTTACCATATATTCCATTTCGATCTTCTAAATTTCTATTTAATTGTGAAGTTACTACAATAGGAATATTTAGCTCTCTTGCTAAAACTTTCAGCTCTCTTGTTATGTAATTTATTTCAGCATATCTTGTATCAAAAGATTTATTATCAACAAAAAGCAATTGTAAATAATCAACAAAAATAATTTTCACACCTTGTTCATAAACTAATCGTTCTGCCTTATTACACAAATCACAAATACTTAAACGAGGTGTATCATCAATCATTATTGGAGCATATTTCAATTCCTCTATGTTCTTGTCTAATCGTTCCCATTCAAAAGATTCCAAATAACCACTTGATAATTTTTGATAAGGAATCTCACAAATATTTGCAATCAAAGCATTCGTTATTTGAATCTGATTCATTTCTTGCGAGAACAAAGCAACCGGTATTGGACTTTCTCTTAGGGCAATATTTTTTATCATGGATAGTATTAATTCTGTTTTTCCCATCGCAGGACGTCCTCCAATTACAATAAGCTGACCATTTTGCCACCCACCAATCAAATTATTCAGTTCATCAAAACCAGTATTTATCCCAAAGATAAAACCCTTTACATTTGCAGCACATTGAATCTTATCAATAGTTTCTTTTAGAATCTCATTTATCTTTTGAGGTTCTCGGCTATAGCTCACACTTTTACCTTGATTTTCCATAATATCGAATTTATAAAACAAAAGTTCTTATTTAGATTTAAAGTTGATTTCTTCTTAACTTTCCTGCAACCTTATAAAGGAATAAGATTTCACTCTTAGCAATATCCCGGTCTGGGAACTTACGACGGCCATCAGGGTTCAGTTCCATATTGTATGAAACCATTGTAATATAGCCATCACCTTTAGAGCTCTCATAAAGATTCTTTATATATCGATCTTCTTGGGTTATGACAACGTAACACTGGCCATAGTCTATATCATCCCGACTTTCGATCCTACGAACAAATATGATATCGCCAGATTTATATTTATCATACATACTATCACCAAATACCATAATCCCTCGGCATCCTTTAAATGCTGGGATGGAAACCCATTCAGTTATTTTGTTCTCGTCCCCCTCTAAACCTATACCGTTCCCCGCACAAACACGAATATCAAGAATTGGTTGTCGGTCATTGTAGATATTAGTATCTACATCTTTATTCCGACCAGAAATAATATAGTCTATGTCAAAATCAGTATATACTTCTGAGATTTTTTTTAATGTTTCCTTGCTTGTTGAATCGGAATATTGAGCTACAGAACCATTTGGAAGCCCTACAGACGCCTCAAAAGCTCTAACACTAAGTCCTTTTGATAAAATAAAAGCCTTGACTCTATCTCTTAATTGACTTACTTCTTGCTTTGCCATAGATAATTTGTTAAATAGATAAAATTATCTACATATAGTTTTGTTTGTAGATAAATATATCTATATTTGCACTTGTAATAATTAATACAACATCAAAGGTAAAGAAATTAGAACATATATAATAATGTAAGGAGGCAAAAATGGAAAAATTAAACCTACAAGGTCATGAGACTGGCGCTCGTTCGTTCAGAGAGATCTACTTCTCCATGGACAACACGCCGCCTAAGAAGGCTTTCATCCAAAAGATAGCCACCATTACCAAACGATCTGAATCGGCCGTCAGATGTTGGGTAGCGGGAGTCTACCAACCGGACGCATTAGCCCAAGAAGTGATAGAAAGAGAACTTGGCATTCCTGCCAGTGAGTTATTCCCAAAGGAGGATAAGGTATGCGCGCAATAGAATTCTATACCACCCCCTCCGGCGAAGTAACTATCAAAGAGCAGGGACAGCCGGAACGCCAACTGAAAGAGTCCGATACGGATTTCATTCAAAGTTTCCTTGAGATTTTGGAAGAGTTCTATCCGGAGGCTTATGCGGCACTCCGCAAGTATTACGCCCGCTACGACGGGAATAAATGCTACCGGGATTTCTTGGCTGTACGTAGGTTTATCAAATGCAACTTCGGGTTGTACGATAACATGATAGACGTGGATGAGAACTGGAATTTCAAATTCGAGTTTGTCGGCTGCCCTCTACGAGGAGAATGTGACGGGTTTAAGAAAATCTGTGAACCGAAGTTCAACAGTACATTATCAGACAGCCAGCTTCGGGTGATGGAGCTTTGCTACTATGGAAAGAAAGACGAAGAGATCGCGGAAACGCTTTTCATCTCGTCCCACACCGTAAAGAACCACCGGAAGAACGTTTTCCGGAAACTCTCGATACACTCCATGGCGGAGTTCATGCGATACGCGAACGAAAAGAATCTATTTAAGGGCGAATAATCATGCCAACCGAAAACACCTATCAAAGCATACCTTCTTTACGAAAAATCGAGATCGAATACCTTGCTTGGCAAATCACAAGGATGCAAGCGGGTATCCGGGAATTTATCGGGCAAAAGGAAGCGCACCTCCGTTTCGGGAGGCAGAACGTGGAAAGATGGGTCTCGGAAGGTAGGCTACAACGTTACAAGCGACCGGGCAAAATCGAGTACAGGCTGGAAAACCTGTATAAGTGCGCCCTGGATCCATACGACTATTAAATGAATCATTAACATAGCAAGGCACCTTGGCAAGGCGTTGCAAAAGGAAGTTTACGATACCCATCCAACTCGCTATTTCACGGACGGTAAACCGCATTGCTAATAAATCATTGACGTATGAAAACAGATTACTGGAAACTCGCCCAAGCGGTGAGGTGGGGATTTTACATCCTTTTCGGAACGCTCGCCATACTTGGAATCGTGGCTATTTGCCTAGGACATTTCCTGCATATCATCACGACGTCCGGATGTGCGGCAATGGCTTACATGATAGCTAAACATTGGTAACTAACATTTAAAAACATAACATCATGTCGAATCTAATTCAGATCAAAGTAGCTGAGTTGAATCAGCTAAATCCGCTCATGATAGCGGAAGATAACAGGGTAGAACAAAAGTTCATCCAAATGTATAACGCGATCTGGGGTACCGCCCAAGGAGCGCAAATCTACGAGAAAGAGAAATTCAACTTCCGGAAGATATTACAAGACAAGCCGGAACTCCAAAGATGCACACCGTTATCCCTCTATGGATGCTTTTTGGATATAGCGGTCAACGGCCTGTCACTTGACCCAACAGGACGGCCGCACTGTTATATTCTTCCCCGTAGCACGAAGACCGGCTATAAGGATAACAACGGTAGCGATATCTACGAACTACGTGCTTATCTCTCTATCACCGGATATGGCGAGTTAGTCATGCGGCAACGTGCCGGACAAGTCCGTTACGTGGATAATCCCGTGGTTTGCTATGAGGGCGATACCTTCTCCCCCGGGTTGATCGACGGCGTAAAGACCGTGACCTACCAAGCGGCATGCCCCCGAAAGTCCAACAAGGTGATAGGTGGTTTCTTACGTATCGTACGCTCCGACGGTACCGTGGACTGGCACTGGATGATGGAAGGCGATATCAAGCGATTGGAAGCGTACAGCTTTAAGAACAACCAGAAATGGAACCCGCAAACCCGGCAGAAAGAAGGGAAGGCCAATGCCCTTTATACCTCTAGCGAAGGAGGTATTGATCCGGGATTCTTGGAAAGCAAGCTTATCAAGCACGCTTTCGACGGATATCCCAAGGTACGCACGGGACAGTTCTCCTCATTCGAGACACAGGAGGAACCGCAAGAGATCGACTACGGACTGGAAGAAACAACCGTTATCCAGCCCAATCAAGCCGGACAGCAACCGCAAGCCCTCCAGCCCCAATCGGAAAATCCTTTACAAGGATTCGGAGAGCAACCGCAAGCGGAACCGGTACCCGTATCTGGTATAACAGCCCAAATATCACAAGAAGATGAAGAAGCCGGATTTTAAGAGTTCAATATCAACATTCAAAATTTTATCGACATGGATACACAGAATAACAATTTACCTTTCAAGGCTAACGAGGTCATTAGCATCTTACAGACAGCCCCGGATATTCTCGCCCGCAATGAGGCGTCGGTCTCAGCTTGCACGAACGCAGGGAAAACCCTCTTGGACACGATTGAGGGAAATGGAGGTATCGGCACGGACGAGATCGACACTGCGGTACAAGAATACCTTGCGAAGTCAAAGAAGACCGTAGAGAACATGAACAACCGCCGGAAGCCGTTAACCCAAATGCTAACGGCCATATCCAAACGTTTCACGACACTAGAGGGTTCCATAGACGCCAAATCCAAGGGAACCATCCCTTATCTGCTACAGATGGAGCGTAACAAATACGCCGCCAAGAAGTTGGAAGAGCAAAAACGCCGTGAGGAAGAGGCCCGGCAAAGACAATTGGCGGAGAACGAGAAAGCCCAATACCGGGCCGACATAACGGTCTTGCTTGATACCACGTACGCCGCCTACGTCGAGAAGCATATCAACGCCTTGAACGGGATTTTCAATCGTGCCTCCCTAGCCACGTATGGGGACGTATGCCGGCAGATCACGCAAACAAGCACCGGTTTCTCATGGACGGATTTCGTGAAAAACGTCGTGGATAACAAACAGACATTCTATATGGACGGTGAGACCCGCAAAGCGATCAAGAACGAGATAGCCATCCTAAAGAAAAAAGAATATTCCGACCGATACGCTTTCGAGATCGAGGGACTGAAACAATCCTTGGTCGACCGCCTCCCATCCCTCCGGAAACAACTGGAGGAGCAAGAGGAAATTCGCAAGACCAACGCAATCGAGGCGGCACGGCTGGAGGAGGAGCGCAAACGGAAAGAGGCGGAAAAACGTCAAAAGGCCGAACTGGAACGCAAGCGCAAGGAAGAGGAAGCAAGAGCCAAGGCGGAGGCAGAGAAAGCCACCGCGGAAGTACAGGCAGCCTTCGATTTCAGTGCCGCCAGTATGTCTCCTACCCCTACCAAGGCGAAGATCAAGAAAAAGATCCAAGTCACCAATCCACAAGGATTCATGCAGGTATACCAGATGTGGTTCATGCGTGAGGGTATCAACATGAGCATGGAGGATCTTGAGAAGATCCACAAGAAGATGATCTCCTACTGCGAGAAGGTCGTGAATAAGGACGGTGAGCGAATCCAGTCCGCTTTCGTGAGATATGTCGATGACGTAATAGCCAAATGATATGAGAAAGCTATATCTGTCCTCATGGATAAACTTCGGGAAATACAGGCGTACACCGAGTAACCTAAAAAAGATCCTTGATACGGAAGAGGGCCGCAAATGGTTCCGGTGGCTGATGGATAACACTTACGATTTTGAATTTGACTTTGCGGTCATTGAATACTTAAAACTCAAGGAAGAAGATGCAAGATACGTATTACCAACGGTC
>OJQP01000664.1_pt1 | contig 11421 bp, 3 predicted proteins | sample 1598871 | NCBI WGS metagenome assembly OJQP01 (sample SAMN03922520, study PRJEB24848) | human gut metagenome | isolation source: stool sample | host: Homo sapiens | place: Germany | collected 2010-02
TTGTTCAACGCAATTGTCTCAACCTCTTCCGTACGGAAAAACTTACTTAAACCTTTGATCTTAATCATGGCTGTATTTGTTTTAATTTATTATACTCAAATCCATCTAATAATATTCAAATAACGTGCCAAACTACATATCAAACTAATATTCAATAAATTAATTCTCAATTCATAAAACAGAAGTGTCCAATAATTGGACACCATTGTACAATTATTGGACACATACTTTTCTATGAAAACAGCAATATGATTCTACAAAAATCTTCTACTCATTCTTAATACTATGTACTGGATTCTCATTCGCCGCATGCCAGTTTTGGAAAGTGACAGTCAATATTGTGATAACCGCTATGATAGCAAAAGCGATCAAATACACCCACCAATACATCGGTGTCTTATAAGCGAAATTCTCCAACCAGCGGCTCACCGCATAACCCGCAACCGGAGCGCCCAATACGAAACAAACACATAAAATACGTATATACGTCTTGTTGAACATCACGATAATCTCGCCCGTGGTAGAACCCAGCACCTTACGAACACCAATTTCTTTCTTCCGATACTCGCTATCGAATACTACCAAACCAAAGACTCCTACGATAGAGATGAAAATAGCGCATAGCCCGAACAAGGTAATCAAGGAACTCAGATTCCCCTCTTTCTTATACAAATCATTCAACACCTGATTGAAAAAACGGATATTGAAGGGATACTCCGGATCGAATGTTCGCACGGCCGATCGCACATGATCCATGGCTGCCCGCAAGTCTGATCCCGCCTTTACCTTGATATATGCCCAGTTAGGACGACTCCCCCAATTACGTGTTCCCCATACGAAAAACGCCATGGGCGCTATCTCCGTACGGAAAGAGGCGAATTTCACGTCCGGTATGAAACCGACGATTTTTGTGCTGTCAATCATCGCATCTACCTCCATTTCATAGGCGGCACGCGCACGCTCATTAAAAATATAAGCCCCATAAGGATTATTAGCGTCTTCCTCCCGAAAGTCGCGGCCTTCATTTACTTGTATCCCTAACACCTTTAGGAAAGAAGGATCTACCGGCAGGCATTGAAAACTGATCTCTCTGCCTTGATACTCACGTCCCCACCCCATGTACTGGTCACTGCTGGAGAGAAGAGGCTCGGCGAACGTCACGTCATCGATGCCCGAGAAAGATTTCACCTGGCTCACGAAAGCCTCATGGCTTTTCCAGAGTTTAGAGTTCAGATCGGTAACGATAATCTCATCCTTATCATAGCCTAACGGGGCGTGCTGCATATAATAATTCTGCAAATACATGAATACCGCCCCAATAATCAACCCAAATGAAGCCACATACTGCACGCCAATCAAGACATTACGCATCTGGCGGCCTTTTGGTGACAGACCGAAACTTCCTTTCAATACCAAGGCCGGAGAAAAAGATGTCATATAATAAGCGGGATACAACCCGGCGCACAAACCGGTAGCAATCGCGATCAATGCCGTAGCCCCCAACAACAACGGATAATCCATCAAGGCAATCCGAGCGTCGATAAGCGCGGATAAGGTTGTGCTGGAAAACAAAGAGACCCAAAGCAACGCCAACAGGAAAGAGATAACACTGATAACGATAGCCTCCAAAATCAGAGACATACGGATCACCGAGACCTCGCCACCCAATACTTTTTGCGTATTTATGCTCTTGATACGCATGGGCGTAAGCGCCGTACTGAAGTTCGTGAAATTAATACCGGCAATCACTACGATCACGATGGCGATCGCAAATAAGACAAGCATAGTAGATTTACTTGCCTTCGGAGCATTATCGTAAGTGACCCCGGAGTCGAAATGCACCTCCGTCAGAGGGTTCAGAACCAAAGACATTCCACCTCCTTCCCAAGAGAAATCTTTCGATAAGGTAGATACATCGAAATGCGCTTTGAAATTCTCGAACAAGCCGGAAGCGTTCGCTGGATCATCCAAACGGACGTAGAACATATAATTCCAATTGCCAAAGTTCTGGAAATTCTCTTTCGGATTTAATTGGTAATAGATACTATTCCCCACAGATGAGTTATCCGGGAAATCCCGATACACTCCTCCAATGGTGAAAACACCTTTCGAATTAACCATATGCAACTGCTTACCCACCGCGGATTGATTGCCGAAAAGCTTGTTCGATAGACTTAGCGGAAGTAATACCATATTGGGTTCTTTCAATTTATCGGCGCTGCCGTCCAACATATCAAACGTAAATATATCCGCATACTCAGGAAATACACGCATCCATCGCTCCTTGAAATTATTCCGAACACCGTTCTCCTCCGTATAAAAGAAAGCGCCCTCTCCCCAAGGATCCAATAACGAACCGGCCAGAATATGCGGTGATGATCGGATAAAAGCTTCCGCTAACGGACGGTTTATAATAGCCTGTTTCGTACCACTTTCATAAGCCACCTCTACCCGGAATATCCGATCCACATCCTTTATGCCTCGGTCAAAATTCCGGTCATAGTCCACTTGCATCATAATCAAGATGAAAGCAGAAAAAGCCACAGATAGTCCTAATACATTTAAAAGTGTCGCCATCTTGAAACGGCACAATACACTCAAGAGATTCCTCAAAATAGTTTTCATACGTAATTTTATATTACCTGTTATATTATTCGTTCTTAATGCTACGGACCGGATTCTCATTGGCGATATTCCAAGATTTCAGGATCACGCATCCCCAAATGATCGCTAGAACCAGTAGAGCCGTAGATATGAAAATAAAAACAGTCAGCGGTATCTTATCCGCGAATTGCCTCAACCAGCTCTCTCCCACGACTCGTGAGGCTATCACTCCTAAAAGGATAGCCGGGAAAGCCGTGATCAAAACATCCTTAGATAAAAGACGTAAAATATTCGGGGCCGTCGCTCCATTCACCTTGCGAATCGCTATCTCCTTGCTCCTACGGTGCATCTCGTCCGTAATATATCCGAATAATCCCATTAAGGTGATCAGCAAGATAGCGATCGAGGCAACAAAGACGCCGTCACGGAAATGACGGGTTCCCTCATACTGAGACTCTATGATCGTTTTCAGCACCGTAAAACCGACATCCTCATTCGGAAATAGTTCCGCGATCTTATCATTCATTTCCCGTAAATATTCCGGAGTTAGCTCGGAGACACGAACCGTAAAGTTACAATAACTCATCCGGTCACTACCAAACATGATGACCGGTAACTGGGGAGTGAAGAAGGAATTCACCATGAAATCACGGGTTACACCCACTATTTTTCCTTTTAAATTACCCTCATCATCATAAATATATTTACCGATCGCAGCATCCGTCCACCCACGTTTACTCACGAATGACTCATTCACTAAAATATCCCCGTCACCTTTTAGTGGTTGCCCCTCAAGCAAGGGGATTTTCATCAGAGAGAGATAATCGGCATCATAGTTTACCTGTCGGGCCGTGAACAGCCAGTTTTTCTCATTATCCAGAATAGGGAAACCACCATAACCACTTAGAATGTCCATTGACGAAAGCCCCGTAGCCGTGACATAAGGTAACTTCTTGAACTCGGCGGTAAGTTTGGCCGTTTCCGGATCATCCATATTATTCAAGGGGGCATACACTATATTTTCCGGATCATATCCTAAATCATTATTCATTAGCCGATCATATTGCAATAACACGATCACCAATAATGTAATGACAAACGCAATTCCCCCAAACTGGATAAAGAGCAAACTCCGCTTCCATCCCTGCTTACCCGAAGTAGATACCCGGAATACTTGGGTAACCGGGATAACGCTGAACAAACGGGCCGGTAGCAAGGCGGACAAAATGAATATAGCCAAGATCATGATCGCAGGAAGCCATATAGTCTGCGCATTCAATAAAGTGCCCAAAGTAGGAACAGCCGCCATATCCGCTACATATTCCCGGAAAGCGAATAAAAGCAATGCCATACATACAAGAGCCACAACAAATAAAGCCGCCGTCTCAAACAAGAACATATTGAAAATGTCCTTGCTGGAAGCTCCATTACATTTATGTACTCCTACGGATCTCGCCCGGATCGGCAGAGAAGATACCGAGTTCAAGATATAATTCATCGCCGCCACGAATAACAAAGCGAAAGCCAGTACGCTCATGATCACCACCATCCGCTTCACCTCGGTACTTTGCGTATATATCTCCGAGACCGGCTTGATATAAAGCTCCATATCAAAACCTTGTTTCCTCTCTCTTTCTACATCTATATATTTAGGCAATAAAGCCGGTATTTTCTGATTGATTTGTTCCGGGAACACACCCGGTTTCAGGCGGATATAGCCCAGATAACTATCGTCGGCACCCCAACCGGCATAGGCACCGAACTGGGTTTTCATATTAATGAAAGAAGCGACAGCGTCAAAACGTAAATGACTATTTTCCGGTATGTCACGGAATATCCCGGCCACCGTATAAGGATAGTTTTTTCCGTACAGCAGTTGTTTCCCGATCGGATCTTCCTTGCCAAATATACGTTCAGCCATTTTTTCCGATAAGAAAACTTGATCTTCGATTCCCAACAAACGGTCATCCCCTCTTAGCACCTTGATTCCCATCGTACGGAAAAAGAGGGAATCCGCCATCATCAAACGGGGCTTGAACCGATCCTCACCATGATACAATACGGCTCCGTATCTTCTCCGGCAAACCGTCGCATACTGTATCTCGGGGAACTCTTGCCGCAAAGCCTCCGGGATCGGGGCAAATAGGATACGAGACCCATCTTCCTCTCCCGTTTTATCATCATTGTATCGCACATGCACGCTATACAAATCTTCCACTTGGTCAAAGAATGTATCGAAGCTCAATTCAAAAGCGACCCTAGCGAACAGGATCAATCCCACTCCAAGTCCTAGTGTCAAGGACAGAACCTTGATCACATTTCCCCCTCGGCCTCGAAGTAAATAACGGATTGTATAATATAGCTGTCTCATCGATTTGTATTTAAGTTAAATTGAAAGCTAACCGACCTTCACAGGCCAATTAGCTTATAAAAAACTCTTGTGTGTATGTGTTTATGTCATGTTGACTAAATAAATTCACTAACGGAAGAAACAACGCTACCGTCGAATAAATTGATCACACGGTGAGCGAAACCCGCGTCGTGCTTGGAGTGCGTCACCATTACGATCGTCGTTCCCTCCTTATTCAGCTCGGTGAGCAGCTGCATAACCTCGGCACCGTTCTTGGAATCCAAGTTACCCGTTGGCTCATCGGCCAAGATTATCTTCGGGTTGGAAACTACCGCACGGGCGATCGCCACACGCTGTTGCTGACCTCCGGAGAGTTGCTGAGGGAAGTGAGCCGCACGGTGGCTGATATTCATCCGCTTCAAGATATCCGTTACCATCTGCTTACGCTCCGACGCCTTGATCTTTAGATAAGTCAACGGCAGCTCCACGTTCTCAAAAACGTTCAACTCGTCTATCAAGTTGAAGCTCTGGAACACGAAACCGATGTTTCCCTTACGGACCTGCGTACGCTCTTTCTCTTTCAAATGTCCTACCTCTTGGTCGCCCAAGTAATAATTTCCCTCGGAAGGGTTATCCAGCAAACCCAGAATATTCAACAACGTAGACTTACCGCAACCGGAAGGTCCCATGACAGCGACGAACTCGCCATCTTTTACCTCCAAAGAAACCTTATTCAACGCAATTGTCTCAACCTCTTCCGTACGGAAAAACTTACTTAAACCTTTGATCTTAATCATGGCTGTATTTGTTTTAATTTATTATACTCAAATCCATCTAATAATATTCAAATAACGTGCCAAACTACATATCAAACTAATATTCAATAAATTAATTCTCAATTCATAAAACAGAAGTGTCCAATAATTGGACACCATTGTACAATTATTGGACACATACTTTTCTATGAAAACAGCAATATGATTCTACAAAAATCTTCTACTCATTCTTAATACTATGTACTGGATTCTCATTCGCCGCATGCCAGTTTTGGAAAGTGACAGTCAATATTGTGATAACCGCTATGATAGCAAAAGCGATCAAATACACCCACCAATACATCGGTGTCTTATAAGCGAAATTCTCCAACCAGCGGCTCACCGCATAACCCGCAACCGGAGCGCCCAATACGAAACAAACACATAAAATACGTATATACGTCTTGTTGAACATCACGATAATCTCGCCCGTGGTAGAACCCAGCACCTTACGAACACCAATTTCTTTCTTCCGATACTCGCTATCGAATACTACCAAACCAAAGACTCCTACGATAGAGATGAAAATAGCGCATAGCCCGAACAAGGTAATCAAGGAACTCAGATTCCCCTCTTTCTTATACAAATCATTCAACACCTGATTGAAAAAACGGATATTGAAGGGATACTCCGGATCGAATGTTCGCACGGCCGATCGCACATGATCCATGGCTGCCCGCAAGTCTGATCCCGCCTTTACCTTGATATATGCCCAGTTAGGACGACTCCCCCAATTACGTGTTCCCCATACGAAAAACGCCATGGGCGCTATCTCCGTACGGAAAGAGGCGAATTTCACGTCCGGTATGAAACCGACGATTTTTGTGCTGTCAATCATCGCATCTACCTCCATTTCATAGGCGGCACGCGCACGCTCATTAAAAATATAAGCCCCATAAGGATTATTAGCGTCTTCCTCCCGAAAGTCGCGGCCTTCATTTACTTGTATCCCTAACACCTTTAGGAAAGAAGGATCTACCGGCAGGCATTGAAAACTGATCTCTCTGCCTTGATACTCACGTCCCCACCCCATGTACTGGTCACTGCTGGAGAGAAGAGGCTCGGCGAACGTCACGTCATCGATGCCCGAGAAAGATTTCACCTGGCTCACGAAAGCCTCATGGCTTTTCCAGAGTTTAGAGTTCAGATCGGTAACGATAATCTCATCCTTATCATAGCCTAACGGGGCGTGCTGCATATAATAATTCTGCAAATACATGAATACCGCCCCAATAATCAACCCAAATGAAGCCACATACTGCACGCCAATCAAGACATTACGCATCTGGCGGCCTTTTGGTGACAGACCGAAACTTCCTTTCAATACCAAGGCCGGAGAAAAAGATGTCATATAATAAGCGGGATACAACCCGGCGCACAAACCGGTAGCAATCGCGATCAATGCCGTAGCCCCCAACAACAACGGATAATCCATCAAGGCAATCCGAGCGTCGATAAGCGCGGATAAGGTTGTGCTGGAAAACAAAGAGACCCAAAGCAACGCCAACAGGAAAGAGATAACACTGATAACGATAGCCTCCAAAATCAGAGACATACGGATCACCGAGACCTCGCCACCCAATACTTTTTGCGTATTTATGCTCTTGATACGCATGGGCGTAAGCGCCGTACTGAAGTTCGTGAAATTAATACCGGCAATCACTACGATCACGATGGCGATCGCAAATAAGACAAGCATAGTAGATTTACTTGCCTTCGGAGCATTATCGTAAGTGACCCCGGAGTCGAAATGCACCTCCGTCAGAGGGTTCAGAACCAAAGACATTCCACCTCCTTCCCAAGAGAAATCTTTCGATAAGGTAGATACATCGAAATGCGCTTTGAAATTCTCGAACAAGCCGGAAGCGTTCGCTGGATCATCCAAACGGACGTAGAACATATAATTCCAATTGCCAAAGTTCTGGAAATTCTCTTTCGGATTTAATTGGTAATAGATACTATTCCCCACAGATGAGTTATCCGGGAAATCCCGATACACTCCTCCAATGGTGAAAACACCTTTCGAATTAACCATATGCAACTGCTTACCCACCGCGGATTGATTGCCGAAAAGCTTGTTCGATAGACTTAGCGGAAGTAATACCATATTGGGTTCTTTCAATTTATCGGCGCTGCCGTCCAACATATCAAACGTAAATATATCCGCATACTCAGGAAATACACGCATCCATCGCTCCTTGAAATTATTCCGAACACCGTTCTCCTCCGTATAAAAGAAAGCGCCCTCTCCCCAAGGATCCAATAACGAACCGGCCAGAATATGCGGTGATGATCGGATAAAAGCTTCCGCTAACGGACGGTTTATAATAGCCTGTTTCGTACCACTTTCATAAGCCACCTCTACCCGGAATATCCGATCCACATCCTTTATGCCTCGGTCAAAATTCCGGTCATAGTCCACTTGCATCATAATCAAGATGAAAGCAGAAAAAGCCACAGATAGTCCTAATACATTTAAAAGTGTCGCCATCTTGAAACGGCACAATACACTCAAGAGATTCCTCAAAATAGTTTTCATACGTAATTTTATATTACCTGTTATATTATTCGTTCTTAATGCTACGGACCGGATTCTCATTGGCGATATTCCAAGATTTCAGGATCACGCATCCCCAAATGATCGCTAGAACCAGTAGAGCCGTAGATATGAAAATAAAAACAGTCAGCGGTATCTTATCCGCGAATTGCCTCAACCAGCTCTCTCCCACGACTCGTGAGGCTATCACTCCTAAAAGGATAGCCGGGAAAGCCGTGATCAAAACATCCTTAGATAAAAGACGTAAAATATTCGGGGCCGTCGCTCCATTCACCTTGCGAATCGCTATCTCCTTGCTCCTACGGTGCATCTCGTCCGTAATATATCCGAATAATCCCATTAAGGTGATCAGCAAGATAGCGATCGAGGCAACAAAGACGCCGTCACGGAAATGACGGGTTCCCTCATACTGAGACTCTATGATCGTTTTCAGCACCGTAAAACCGACATCCTCATTCGGAAATAGTTCCGCGATCTTATCATTCATTTCCCGTAAATATTCCGGAGTTAGCTCGGAGACACGAACCGTAAAGTTACAATAACTCATCCGGTCACTACCAAACATGATGACCGGTAACTGGGGAGTGAAGAAGGAATTCACCATGAAATCACGGGTTACACCCACTATTTTTCCTTTTAAATTACCCTCATCATCATAAATATATTTACCGATCGCAGCATCCGTCCACCCACGTTTACTCACGAATGACTCATTCACTAAAATATCCCCGTCACCTTTTAGTGGTTGCCCCTCAAGCAAGGGGATTTTCATCAGAGAGAGATAATCGGCATCATAGTTTACCTGTCGGGCCGTGAACAGCCAGTTTTTCTCATTATCCAGAATAGGGAAACCACCATAACCACTTAGAATGTCCATTGACGAAAGCCCCGTAGCCGTGACATAAGGTAACTTCTTGAACTCGGCGGTAAGTTTGGCCGTTTCCGGATCATCCATATTATTCAAGGGGGCATACACTATATTTTCCGGATCATATCCTAAATCATTATTCATTAGCCGATCATATTGCAATAACACGATCACCAATAATGTAATGACAAACGCAATTCCCCCAAACTGGATAAAGAGCAAACTCCGCTTCCATCCCTGCTTACCCGAAGTAGATACCCGGAATACTTGGGTAACCGGGATAACGCTGAACAAACGGGCCGGTAGCAAGGCGGACAAAATGAATATAGCCAAGATCATGATCGCAGGAAGCCATATAGTCTGCGCATTCAATAAAGTGCCCAAAGTAGGAACAGCCGCCATATCCGCTACATATTCCCGGAAAGCGAATAAAAGCAATGCCATACATACAAGAGCCACAACAAATAAAGCCGCCGTCTCAAACAAGAACATATTGAAAATGTCCTTGCTGGAAGCTCCATTACATTTATGTACTCCTACGGATCTCGCCCGGATCGGCAGAGAAGATACCGAGTTCAAGATATAATTCATCGCCGCCACGAATAACAAAGCGAAAGCCAGTACGCTCATGATCACCACCATCCGCTTCACCTCGGTACTTTGCGTATATATCTCCGAGACCGGCTTGATATAAAGCTCCATATCAAAACCTTGTTTCCTCTCTCTTTCTACATCTATATATTTAGGCAATAAAGCCGGTATTTTCTGATTGATTTGTTCCGGGAACACACCCGGTTTCAGGCGGATATAGCCCAGATAACTATCGTCGGCACCCCAACCGGCATAGGCACCGAACTGGGTTTTCATATTAATGAAAGAAGCGACAGCGTCAAAACGTAAATGACTATTTTCCGGTATGTCACGGAATATCCCGGCCACCGTATAAGGATAGTTTTTTCCGTACAGCAGTTGTTTCCCGATCGGATCTTCCTTGCCAAATATACGTTCAGCCATTTTTTCCGATAAGAAAACTTGATCTTCGATTCCCAACAAACGGTCATCCCCTCTTAGCACCTTGATTCCCATCGTACGGAAAAAGAGGGAATCCGCCATCATCAAACGGGGCTTGAACCGATCCTCACCATGATACAATACGGCTCCGTATCTTCTCCGGCAAACCGTCGCATACTGTATCTCGGGGAACTCTTGCCGCAAAGCCTCCGGGATCGGGGCAAATAGGATACGAGACCCATCTTCCTCTCCCGTTTTATCATCATTGTATCGCACATGCACGCTATACAAATCTTCCACTTGGTCAAAGAATGTATCGAAGCTCAATTCAAAAGCGACCCTAGCGAACAGGATCAATCCCACTCCAAGTCCTAGTGTCAAGGACAGAACCTTGATCACATTTCCCCCTCGGCCTCGAAGTAAATAACGGATTGTATAATATAGCTGTCTCATCGATTTGTATTTAAGTTAAATTGAAAGCTAACCGACCTTCACAGGCCAATTAGCTTATAAAAAACTCTTGTGTGTATGTGTTTATGTCATGTTGACTAAATAAATTCACTAACGGAAGAAACAACGCTACCGTCGAATAAATTGATCACACGGTGAGCGAAACCCGCGTCGTGCTTGGAGTGCGTCACCATTACGATCGTCGTTCCCTCCTTATTCAGCTCGGTGAGCAGCTGCATAACCTCGGCACCGTTCTTGGAATCCAAGTTACCCGTTGGCTCATCGGCCAAGATTATCTTCGGGTTGGAAACTACCGCACGGGCGATCGCCACACGCTGTTGCTGACCTCCGGAGAGTTGCTGAGGGAAGTGAGCCGCACGGTGGCTGATATTCATCCGCTTCAAGATATCCGTTACCATCTGCTTACGCTCCGACGCCTTGATCTTTAGATAAGTCAACGGCAGCTCCACGTTCTCAAAAACGTTCAACTCGTCTATCAAGTTGAAGCTCTGGAACACGAAACCGATGTTTCCCTTACGGACCTGCGTACGCTCTTTCTCTTTCAAATGTCCTACCTCTTGGTCGCCCAAGTAATAATTTCCCTCGGAAGGGTTATCCAGCAAACCCAGAATATTCAACAACGTAGACTTACCGCAACCGGAAGGTCCCATGACAGCGACGAACTCGCCATCTTTTACCTCCAAAGAAACCTTATTCAACGCAATTGTCTCAACCTCTTCCGTACGGAAAAACTTACTTAAACCTT
>OJQP01000667.1_pt1 | contig 11346 bp, 6 predicted proteins | sample 1598871 | NCBI WGS metagenome assembly OJQP01 (sample SAMN03922520, study PRJEB24848) | human gut metagenome | isolation source: stool sample | host: Homo sapiens | place: Germany | collected 2010-02
GAAAGGCTGGCAATGCCAACGCCATCCTGCCCATCGGCGCCATTTTGCCCGGCCGCGCCATTTTGCCCGGCCGCGCCGGTGTCGCCCTTGTCGCCTTTATCGCCCTTGTCGCCCTTCATGCCCTGCAGGGCGGAAACGGCAATGAGGTTTTGCCAGGCGGTGTCGGGCTCTGTGCTGTATTTCCACTGGATATAGCCACCGCTGGTGCGCAGCTGCACTTCGCGGCCATCGGCGCCGTCCTGCCCGTCGCTGCCGGTAATGGCGGAAAGGGCCACCAGGTCGCGCCATGCGTCATCGCCCTCGCCCACATAGCGCCATTGAATGGCGGCGCCGTTGTTTCGCAGTTCGATTTCCCGGCCGTCCTGCCCCTGCAGATCGGAGAGGGCAAGCAGATTGTTCCACTGGGTATCGGTGTCGTACTTCCACTGGATATAGCCGTTTGCCACCTGAAGCTGAATTTCCCGGCCGTCCCCGCCGGTGATGGCAGAAAGGGCCACCAGGTCGCGCCATTCGGTATCGGCCTCGCCCTTATATTTCCACTGGATATAGGTGCCGTTGGTGCGAAGCTCCACCTCCCGGCCATCGGTGCCGCCGCCGTTTACCACTATAAGCTCCGCCGGGGTGCTGTAGCCCACTCTGCCACTGTCATCCGTTGCCACGCAGCGGAACCGGGCCTCCGCCGGTTCAAAGCTGCTGTCAACGCGGTAGCCATCTTCATCTGCCAAATAATATTTGTTATCCTGTTCCGCCCATGTGCCCGACACGTTGGAGAAAGGAAGGTTCGGCCCTTCGTGTTTGGATCCCACGAGGCCAAACTGATACCAAATGTCATACCACTCGCCGGTGTCCGGGTCGCTGCTTTTCGGCTGGGCCTGCCAGGTGTATGTGATCGCTTCGGCGCCGGTAGCCTCGGCGGTAAAGTTGGCAGATCTGCCCGCCTCTACGATCTGTTTCTGGGGATGCTGGGAGAACACGGGATCGGGGATGACCCTCAATTCCGCTGTTTCGCTGAGGGCCTCCCCATATAATGTGTGCACCCGACAGCGGAACCGGGCATCCGCCGGGTCAAAGATGACGTTGTCGCTATTGCGTAAAGCATAGCCGTTATCCTCCCAAGTACCCGATACATTGGAGAAAGTGATGGTGTTCTTATAATATGTTGTTGAATCGCTAAGATTCTCAATAACATACCACTCGCCGGTGTCCGGGTCGCTGCTTTTCGGCTGAGCCTGCCAGGTGTAGGTCATGCCCATTCCATACGCCTTGGCCTCGGCGCTAAAAGAAGCGGTGCCATTTTCGTCTACAATCTGATCCTGCGGGTGTTTAATGAATACAGGTACATCAATCACCTCCCGCTTCACATACAGGGCCGGGCGGATGGTACATTCAAAATTATTTTCAATAGAAACAAAATAAGGAGTCTGATTTCTCCAAAAATAAACACTCCAATTACTTGTACCAGTTATAGAAGACCACTTCCATTCAGCGCTCCGTAACCAGAAATCAACCTCAAATGATGTCAGATTTTCATTTAATCGCCACAGTGTCATTACTTCATCAGTACTAAGCGGCCAGAGGTACTGGTTATCTACTGAATCACCGCTTATATCGCTATCGCCTGCGACCAAGGTGCGGGGCTCAATGTTCTTTTTGTCCTCTCCGGAAAGGTTGTTTGCAATCTCCACCATTTTCTTTTGCAGGTCGCTGTCCTTATAATAAACGGAACTTTCCTGTTGGCCATCACCACTTTGTGCCTCCCGGAAGGTGGTGGAGCTGAATTCGTTGTCTTTAGCAAGCAGGGTGTAGCAACCATCCGGGGCGGTAACGCCGCCGTCTGCTTCATCGTCGGTGCCGATGATGTACCACTCATGCCCGGCAAACTCCACCGTTGTGCCGAGGGGAAGCCCTGCAGCGTATGCCGTCGTGCCCATGTTCGGCGCCAGCCCCGCCAGCAGGCACAGGCACAGCAGGGCCGCACAAAGCCGCCTTGCGGGGCGGCCGGCTTTGCCGCCTTTGCGTTCTGTGTGTGTGTTCATGTGGCTTCCTCCCTTTTCTTCAGCTTTTGGGCCCGCCATTGCGGGCCGGGGCCCCGGCTTTTGCGGCGGCCCGGGCAAGGGCCCTGCGGCGCTGAAAGCGGGCGGCCCGTTTTGGCCTGCCCGCCCGGGCGCCGCACACCGCGCCGCCCGCCCCACGGCCCATGCCCAAAGCGGCCGGGCCGCCCAAACGCAAAGGCGCGCCGCACCCACGGAACCCCCGTGGGCGCAGCGCGCCCCTTGCAATGGCGTGAACAAGCTGAAACAACGCGCAAAAAAGAAAGGCATGCCTGCCCTGCCTGCTTGCTTCATGATGGGGGCGGCGCCCCGTTTGTCAAGCCCGTTTGCGCAGTGTTTCATTCTGTGCCCCGCTTTTGCGGCAAAACCCGCTGTTTTCTTTTATTATACAAAAGAACAGCGGGCGTTTCCATCACCCGTTTTGCCCCCCAAAACGGGTGACCCCGGCGGGCCGTTTTGGGCCCCTGGCCTGCGCGGCGCACATGCCGTTTTGCCCCCTTGCGGGCCGGGCGCGCGGCGGCGCCGCCGCGCCTGCAAATGGCCCAAAAACCAAGGCGCCCGGCCGTTTTTTGGGGCCTGCGGCGCGCACAGGGCGCGGCGCGCGGGCGGCCTGTGCGGCGGCCCGGGCGCGGCCGTGGCGCAGGCAAAAAGGGCCAAAAAAACTCTACGGAAATTGGAAGAGAAACAGCCGGGGCCCCCGGCTGTTTTTTTTGCGTTTTGCCCGGCCTGCGGCCTGCGCTTGCCCCGGCGTGCGCAGGCCCGCGCAGGGCCTATGCCTGCCCGGCCTTCCGGCGCAAAATGGTGTAGGCCGGCAGGGGCGTTTCGCACGGCACGCGCACGGCCATTTTGGGGTGCGGCGCGGCCTCAATGGGCGCGCCCTCGCCGTCCTGCAGCCAGGCCGGCGTAAAACAAACCACATCGCCCTGCGGGGTAAGGGCCTCCAGCGGCTGCCCGGCGCAAAACTTGCCGCGCTGCTGGCAGGCCAGCACGCCGCCCTGCCAGCTTTGCACCACGGCGGCCACCTCGTAGGGCTTTTCATACCCGCCAAACACCACGTCCTGCGCGGCGGGGCCGCCCTGCAGAAAGCCGGTGGAATAGGTGCGGTGCGAGGTTTTTTCCAGCTCGCACAACACCTCGGGCGGGCAAACGTATTGCTGCGGGTTGCGCAGGCACACGTCCAGCGCCCTGCGGTAGGCCGCGGCGGTGCTGGCCGCATAGTAAAAGGTTTTGGCGCGGCCCTCTATTTTCAGGCTGGTGACGCCCGCCTGCACCAGCTGGCCCAACAGGGGCGCGGCGCACAAATCGTTTGCGTTCAAAATATAGCTGCCGCCCTCGTCTTCGGCCACGTCAAAGCAGCGCGCGGCAAATTTGGCGCCGCGGGCGGCCAGCTCTTGCGCGCTGGGGGCGTCCACCGTCTGCCATTTCCAGCGGCAGGGCTGCGTGCAGGCGCCGCGGTTTGCGTCGCGCGCCGTAAAATAGTTCGATAACAGGCACCGCCCCGAAAACGACATGCACATTGCCCCGTGCACAAACACTTCCAATTCCAGCTCTGGCGGGGTGTTGCGGCGGATGGCCTCTATCTCTTTGATGGAAAGCTCGCGCGCCAGCACCACCCGCTTTGCGCCCAGCTCGTATGCAAAGCAGGCCGCGCCCCAGTTGGCCACGCCCGCCTGGGTGGAAACGTGCACCGGCATGTGCGGCGTGCACTGCTTTACACAGCGCAGCACGCCCCAATCGGCCACAATAAAGGCGTCTGCCCCGGCGGCCCGGGCCTGCTGCAGAAAGGCGGGCAGGGCCGCAAGCTCTTCGTTGGTGGGCACGGTGTTCAGCGCCACATACAGCTTTTTGCCCCGGGCGTGCGCAAAGGCCGCGCCCTCGGCCAGCGCCTGCGGCGTAAAGTTTTTGGGCGCGCTGCGCATGCCAAAGCTTTCGCCCGCGGCATACACGGCGTCCGCCCCATACAGCACGGCAAATTTCAGCCGCTCCAAATCGCCCGCCGGGCAAAGCAGCTCTACCTGCGGCAAGGCACATCTCCCCTTTCCAAAAACGGCCGCGCCGCCCCTGCACGGGCAGCGCGGCCTGGTTCTGTTTGCAATTTGCGGCGGCCGCGCCTTACCCCGGGAACAGCCCGTTGGCTTTCAGCTCGTCCACCTGGGCCTCGTGGGCCTCGGCTGTCTGGTTGAAATAATAGTTGCCGTTGATGTCGGTGACAAAGAAGTAATAGCCGTTGCCGTAATACTGGCTTTCGGCATACCGGGTGGTGTTCAGCAGCGCGTCCAGCCCCGGGTTGGAAATGGGCCCCACGGGCAGGCCCTCGCGCGAATAGGTGTCATAGCCGTCAATGACCTCCTGGGGGATGTTCTCCCACCCGCCCAGCACCTTTGCCACGGTGTTGTTCAAATAGTTGTTGTCGTTGTCGTTTTGAATATAGCTGGAGGTGTTGCTTTCCAGCCGGGGCACGGGCGAGCCCTCGGCCATGCGGTTCATGAAAATGGCCGCCACATCGGCCTGGTGCTCGGCGCCGCCGGCCTCTTCCTGCACCAGCGAGGCAAGGGTGACATACTGCGTCAGGGTAAAGCCCATGGCCTCGGCCTTGCCCTGCAGGTCGTTCTCCAGATATTTTGTGTTGAACTCCTGATAAATGCGGGCCACCATATTGTACACATCGTCGCCCACAAAGAAATCGTACGTGTCGGGGAACAGGTAGCCCTCGCTTTTCATAAACTGGGCGGGGTCTTCGTCGCGGTGCGCCCAGAACTCGAACTGGCTGAAATCGGCATTGTTTGCCACGTCCAAAAATTCATCGGCCGTGCACAGCCCCGCCTCTTCCATGCGCGCGGCAAACTGCGTGGCCGTAATGCCCTCGGGGAAGGTGACGCGCACGGTTTCGCGGTCGTCCTGCGTTTGCTGCAGGGCCGTGATAATTTCGTCATAGCTCATGGCGCTGGAAAGCTCGAACGTGCCGTATTGCAGCGTGTCGGCCACGCCCTGCTGGCGCACATACAGCCGGAAAATTTGGGCCGAGCGGATGATGCCCTGCTGCTGCAGCGCCCTGCCAATGGTAAGCGGGCCCGAGCCCTGCTCGATGGTGACGGTGGCGGTGTAGCTGTTTTGCCCGCGGTTGCCGTTTATTTCGTTGAAATACCAGCTGATGCCAAAGCTGGCCGCGGCCACCAGCACAAGAAACACGGCAATTACGGCAACCAGGCAGCCCGGGCCCTTGCGCTTTTTCTTTTTGGCCTTTTTTGTTTTCACGGGCACGTCCTCTTCTTCCTCTTCTTCCTCTTCCCATTCCCCGGGCCGGGGTGCGGCGGGCGCGGCGGCCTGCTTTTCCATGGGCCCCTCGCTGGGCGTGGCCGCCGCTTCGCTTTGGGCCGCCGCCTGGCTTTGGGCAGGCGTTTCGCCCTGCGCGGGCGCCTGGGCCGGGCCCTGCACGGGCGGCTGGGCCTGCGCGCCCTGCATGCGGGCCATGTGGCCCGCCACGGCCTGCCGCTGGGCAGGCGTAAGGCGCGCAAGGTGCTTTTGCACCTCGGCTATTTTATCGGCATATTTTTCCTTTTCCTGCGCAGACATGGCGCGGATGCGCACTTCCAGCTTGGCCAGCTGAAACAGATATTCCTCTTCCTGCGGGCGCTGTGCGCCGGTATTCTCCTGCTGCATACTACACCTCCGTCACAATCGCCTGCGCCAGGCGCAGCACGTCTGCGTGAATGGCCTGCCTGGTGCGCATGGCCCCGCCCTGTGTGCAGGGCACGCGCTTCCAGCCGTATGCTTCGGCACAATAGGCGCCCGCCATGCGGCTGTGGCGCAGGTAATCCACGTCTTTTTCATGAATGTCCTTTTGGGCTTCGTCCCCGTGGTAGCGGCCCGTCATCAGCTTTTGCGAAACTTCGGGCGCCACATCTAAATATATTACCATATCCGGCGCGGGGATGGCAATTTTTTCATATTCAAAGTCGAACAGCCAGGCAAGGTATTCGTCCCACTGCTGTTTGGGCAGCTTGGCGCACTGGTGCACGGCGTTGGAGGTGGTGTAGCGGTCTGCCACCACAATGCCGCCCGCCTGGTAAAAGGCGCCCCACTGCGTTTTATAGCTGGCATAGCGGTCTACCGAATAAAAGCACGAGGCGGCATAGGCGTTTACGTCCTCGGGCCTGCTGCCAAACTCGCCCGCCAGGTATTGCTTTACCAGCGTGCTGGAGGGGTGCTGATAATCTGGAAACGTCACCTTGCGCACCGCAAGGCCCTGTGCGCACAGCGCCTCGTGCAGCAGCTGCGCCTGCGTGGCCTTTCCGCTGCCGTCCAGCCCTTCCAGCACAATCAGTTTGCCCTTCACGCCCCGGCCTCCCCTTTCAGCTTTTCATATTTTTCCCGCATCTGCGCCATTTTACCGCAGCTCATGGCGCCCTCGGGGCACGCGCCCGCCACGCAGCCCGGCCCGCTTTTGGCAAACAGGCTGGGCGCCACGGCGCACACCTGGCGCAGCATTTCGTCTGCCAGGGCGCGTATCTCCCACTGGGCGCGCTGGCAGCAGCGGTGGCGGAAAAAGTTGTTCAGGCTGCGGGCGTTCATGGTGACAATCATTTTGGTTTCGCAGGCGTTGGGCAACAAAAAGCGCGCGTCTTCAATGGCCTTTTTTTCCGCCAGGCGCGCGGCCGTCTTTTCATCGTGCCCTTCGGCCAGAAAAGCCGCCCTGTGGCGCGCCGCCAGCGCCCGGGCAAGCTGCTGGTACTGCTGCGCCTGCGCGTCCATGGCCGCGCGGAAGGCCGCCAGCGCATCTTCGTCCCCCTCTATTTCCGGCGGGGTAACATAGCGGAACTGATGCAGGTTTACATAGCGCTGGCTTTGCACGCTGTAAGAGGCAATGCGGTGGCGCGTAATTTGCGCCAGAAGCGAGCGCGACACGCCCTCGATGGCAAAGGTGAACGAGGCGTGCTCGGTGGGGCTTTCGTGCCCAAGGCTTGCCAGCTTTTGCACAAAGGCGCGGCTGTTTTCGGGCGTCAGGCCGTCCAGCAGGTCGTCTACCCCTGCGCTGGAATAGCACAGCTTGGCCGCCGCGGCCACCACCTTTTCCGGCTGGGGCGTGTGGGCAATCAGTTTCACTTTCAGCATAGTGGGCCCTCCTTTTTTGCAGCGGCGCTTAGCCCTGCACCTTTTTCAGCGGCGCGTAGTTTGCCATGGTTTTTTTCACGCCCGCCTTTTCAAAGCGTATTTCCACAATGGTGTCGCCCGCCACAGGCGTGGTTTTCAGCACCTGCCCGCGGCCAAACACCTTGTGCTCTACTATGTCGCCGGGCTTGTACACGGCGCCGGCCGCCTGGGCCGGGCGCGCCGCGCTGCCCGCCTGAATGCCGCTGCCCGCGCCAAAGCCGCCCGCCGCGCGGGCGGGCGCGGCCTGCCCGCCCAACGTAGAGCCGCCGCCCACATGGCGCTGCACGCCGCCGGCGCGGCCCGCAGGGCGCATGGGCGCGTTGTATTCGCGGTTTAAATAATTGCCGCGCACAGCACCCGCGCCATAGCCGCCCGCGGCATAGCCCGCGCCATAACCGGCGGGCTGCACGGCGCGCATGGCGGCCATGGGGCTTTGCTCGTATTCCAGCAGCTCGGGGCCTATTTCCATTAAAAAGCGCGAGGGCTTGTTGCGCTTTGTCTGCCCAAACATCATGCGCGAAGCCGCGCACGAAAGGTACAGCTCTTTTTTGGCGCGCGTAATGCCCACATAGCACAGGCGGCGCTCTTCCTCCAAATCTTCCTGGGAAAAGCGGCTCATCTCGCTGGGGAAAATGCCCTCTTCCAGCCCCAGCACAAACACATACGGAAACTCGAGGCCCTTGGCCGAGTGCAGCGTCATCATCACCACCACGTCGGCGTCCTCGTCGTAGCTGTCCAAATCGCTAATGAGGGCCACTTCTTCCAAAAAGCCCTCCAGGCTGGCCTCGGGGCCGCGCTGGTCGGCATACGTTTTCACGCTGGACACCAGCTGGCCAATGTTTTCCAGGCGCGTCTGCCCTTCTTCCCCGGCGTTTTCCAGCATGGCCCTGTAGCCGGTGAGGGTGACAAGCTCGTTCACAAACACATCCAGCGGCAGCGTGTCGTGCGCCTGGCACAGGGCGTTGTAAATGCGCACAAAGCCGCCCAGCGCCGAAGAGGCGCGCGCCAGCGAGGGGTACTGCGGCAAATCCAGCAGCACGTCCAGCATGGCCACGCCGTCGGCGGCGGCCATGTCCGCCACGTTCTGCACCGTGGTGGCGCCTATTTTGCGCGCGGGCTCGTTGATGATGCGCCGCAGGCGCAAATCGTCGTTTTTGTTGGCCACAATGCTCATGTAGGCAAGAATGTCCTTAATTTCCTTGCGGTCGTAAAAGCGGTGGCCGCCCACAATTTTATACGGGATGCCCGCGCGGGCAAAGTAGGTTTCCACCGGGCCGGACTGCGCGTTCATGCGGTATAAAATGGCGTGGTCGCGCAGCTTGGCGCCGTTTTTCACGTTGCGGCCTATCACCTCGGCCACATGCGCGGCCTCGTCCAGCTCGGAATCGGCCTCATAGCAGGCAATTTTTGCGCCGCTGCCGTTGTCTGTCCACAGCGTTTTGCCCTTGCGCGCGGCGTTGTTGCGAATGACGCAGTTGGCCGCGTTCAAAATGTTGGAGGTAGAGCGGTAGTTCTGCTCCAGCCGGATGACCCTGGCGCCGCGGAAGTGCTGTTCAAAATTCAAAATATTCTCGATGGTGGCGCCGCGGAAGCGGTAGATGCTTTGGTCGTCGTCGCCCACCACGCACACGTTCTGTTCGGGGCCCGTCAAAAGGCGCACCAGCTCGAACTGGGCCACGCTGGTGTCCTGATATTCGTCCACCAGCACATAGCGAAAGCGGCGCTGGTAATCTTCCCGCACGTCTGCGTGCTCGCTCAGCAGCCTCACCGTCTGGTAAATCAGGCCGTCAAAATCCAGCGCGCCGGCGCTTTGCAGCCGCGCCTCGTAGGCCGAATACACCTTTGCCACCAGGTTGTCGCGCGTGGAGGCCGCGCTTTGGGCCGCCATATCGGGGCTTACCATGCGGTCTTTCAGGCGGCCAATGGCGTTCAGCGCCGTTTTCACGGGCAGAAATTTGTCGTCCACCTCCAGCGCGCGGTACACTTCCTTCATGGCGCGCTGGGCGTCGTCGGTGTCGTAGATGGTAAAGCTTTTGGGAATGCCCACATGCTCGCCATCGCGGCGCAAAATGCGCACGCAGGCCGAATGGAAGGTAGAGGCGTTCACGTCCTGCCCGGCCTGCCCCAGCATGGCGGAAAGCCGGTTTTTCAATTCGCCCGCGGCCTTGTTGGTAAAGGTGATGGCCAGAATGCGGTACGGCCAGACGGGCTGCTGCGCCAGCAGGGGCGCCAGCGCCTGGCTGGGCGCGCCGCCCGTCTGCACAAGCTGTTCCAGCTCGGCCACATGCGCGCCGGTAAGCCCCGCGGGCACAGACGAAGAATGGTATGCGCCGCCAAAGCGCACCAGGTTGGCAATGCGGTTTACCAGCACGGTGGTTTTGCCGCTGCCCGCGCCCGCCAGAATCAGCAGCGGCCCCTCGGTGTGAAACACCGCCTCGCGCTGCACATCGTTCAGCTTGCCAAACTGCCCCTCAATATATTGTTTTCGCAGCGCCAGAAAGCGCGCGGAAAGTTCCTGTTCCATGAAAGCCCTGCCTTTTTTGTTCTTTGCGCGGGGCCCTGCCCAGCGCAAGCTAAAACATTATAGCACGATTTGCCCCATAAAAAAAGCCGTTCGCGACGTTTTCCGCCCAATACCGCGCCTTTTTCGCCGCAGCCGCAACCCGCGCAGGGCGGCGGGGCGGCGGAATGTGCCTTGCCTGGCCCAAAGGCCAGGCAAGGGCCGCACGGCAGGCCGTGCGGCCGCCGCAAAGGGGTGTTGCCTGCTCTGTTGCCGAAACGGCCGCCCCGCTGCGGCGCAAAAAGCACAAAGGGCGCCTCTCTAAATAGAGAGGCGCCCTTTGTGTGGCAGAAAAATTTTACCCCAGCATGTTGATGAGGATGCCCGCCGCCACGGCAGAGCCGATAACGCCGGCCACGTTGGGGCCCATGGCGTGCATCAGAAGGAAGTTTTGCGGGTTTTCCTTCTGGCCCACCTTCTGCGCCACACGCGCGGCCATGGGCACGGCGGAAACACCGGCCGCGCCAATCAGCGGGTTCACCTTGCCGTGCGTGGCCCAGCACATCACCTTGCCCAGCAGCACGCCGCCGGCCGTGCCCAGCGCAAAGGCCGCAAGGCCCAGCAGGATGATTTTGGCGGTGTCCAGGTTGAAGAAGGTGTCTGCGTTGGTGGTGCAGCCCACAGAGATGCCAAGGAAGATGGTGATGATGTTCATCAGCTCGTTGCCGGCCGTCTTGTTGATGCGGTCTACCACGCCGGATTCCTTCATCAGGTTGCCCAGCATCAGCATGCCAATCAGCGGCACGCACGAGGGCAGAATCAGCGAGATGACGATGGTGCAGATGATGGGGAACAAGATTTTTTCCGTCTTGGACACCGTGCGCAGCTGCGTCATCACAATGCGCCGCTCGGCCTTGGTGGTAAGCGCCTTCATAATGGGCGGCTGAATCACCGGCACAAGGGCCATATAGCTGTAGGCCGCCACGGCAATGGCGCCCAGAAGCTCGGGCGCAAGGCGCGTGGTGACATAGATGGCGGTGGGGCCGTCCGCGCCGCCAATGATGCCGATAGAGGCCGCCTGCTGCGGCGTGAAGCCCAAAAAGCGCGCGCCCAGGTAGGTGGTGAAAATGCCAAGCTGGGCCGCCGCGCCCAAAAGCAGGCTTTTGGGGTTGGAAATAAGCGGGCCAAAGTCTGTCATGGTGCCGATGCCCAGGAAGATGAGCGGCGGGTAGACGCCCAGCTTCACGCCCAGGTACAGCATATCTGCCAGGCCGCCGTTGTGTAAAATCTCGCTGAACATGGGGTACAGCGAGGGGTCTGCCCCGGCGGGGGCTATGAAGTATTCCATATGGATGATTTCGCCAAAGGGCAGGTTGGCAAGCAGCATGCCGAAGGCGATGGGCAAAAGCAGCAACGGCTCGAACTGGCGCACAATGGCCAGATACAGCAGCACGCAGGCAATTACAATCATTACAAGGTAACCCGGGTTCTGCGCAATGCCCATAAAACCGGATTCATTTGCAATGCCGGTGACAGCGTCCAAAAAACCCTGCATGGGTGTTCACACTCCTATTACAATAAATTTGGACAGGAAAGCCGGGCAGCCAGTCCGGCTTTCTTTCCATCTCGTGCCTAAGCTACAAT
>OJQP01000680.1_pt1 | contig 11012 bp, 11 predicted proteins | sample 1598871 | NCBI WGS metagenome assembly OJQP01 (sample SAMN03922520, study PRJEB24848) | human gut metagenome | isolation source: stool sample | host: Homo sapiens | place: Germany | collected 2010-02
CCCCGCCCGGGCGTGCTCCGGGCCGCCTTCGACTATGTTTTTCTCTTCCATGAGCTGTCCTTTCTCCGGCCGGTCTGCCGGTTATGTCCCAAAATCATTCTCAACGTCCGCCTGGAACCGTATTTCACGTCCTGCCTCATTCACTGCGACGTGAGCGTTTGCCGCGCCTTCACAGCTTTTATCAGGCCCTGCCTGTCGGTTATGTACTCATCCGGGATTCGCTCCAGATATTCCTCGAGGCTTATCTGACCGGCGGCGAGCAGGTTGTCCAGCGTCTGCGCGCTGGCTATCTCGCTCCAGTAGGCGCTTGCGCCCACGTCAAGCTTGAGCAGCATGGGTATGTCCCGCAGCTGTGCAAAGTCGTATGGCACCACCAGCGTACCGCCCGCGCTCAGCGGCAGCGCGTCCCCGGCGAAGGCAAGCAGCTCTTCGGGCACCTCCTCGGCGGGGTCGACCTCAACCATGCGCACTCCGTAGTATCCCGCCATAAAGTCCAGGTAAATTGCGCCCAGCTCTTCGATACTCTGATACAGGCTCTGCCTTGTGAGCTCGTTCGGCGTGGCCGCCGCGCGCTGCAGAGCCACAATGGCGCTGGTGTTGTCCGGCCTTGCTTCGCCCAGCGCCACGCTCGTCGCGCCGAGGTTTGACTGCGTCATATCCTGCGTGAGCTCTATGAACTGCGCAATCTGCGGCGACACCTGCGCCGGGTCGAGGATGCGGGCCACGCCCGTCACGTCCCCGCCGTTGACGCCGATGGCCTTGCCGATGCCGTTGTCCCACTTCGGCACGCGGGTGCGGTCGTAGACCACCTTGGGATAGGCCGTAGTCATGAGTGAAATCATCGTCATGGCGAAAAGCTTGTTGATGTAAATCTGGTTCGGTATCAGGCCCGTGAGCATCGCCTGCCCGTGATAGCTGTCCTGCACATAATCCCAGCACAGCCAGGTGACGGGATAGAGCGTCAAGCCCAGATCCCAGGGCGGGCGCACCATCATGCCGCGCACGCACTCGCAGGCCCAGACCGTACCGGTGCCGTCGTCCTTCCAGAGCCGTAGGATGACGGTCGTCTTGTCGCCGGTCTCCTTGTAGCTGTCGGCGTACTGCTCGTCGGTGTCGGGGCGGATGTCCTCCCACCCTGCGCAGCCGAGCTCCCTTGCGCGCTTTTTGAGCTTTTCCGTCAGCTCCCGCCGCTTGATGAGTATGTACGGCTGGCTCTGCACACGCCTGTCGGCGCAGTTGCCGAAGCCCACGCGCGTGTTCGGCACTATCTCCGTCGCTATTGCGCCCCTGCCTCCGCCCGGCGCAGGCGCCTCGCTGTCCCAGTAGGTGTAGGTAGCCGCGTCGCCGTCCACGGCGGCGTTGCGCATAAACTCCTGAATCAGCGTGGGCAGCTTGTTGTGCTCGAAGAGCGCGTCAAACTCCGCGTTAACCACGTCCACGGCGCGTATGACCCGCCCGTCGCCAGAGTGCGAATCCACCGGCGAGGCGAGCAGCTTCACCCTGTCGCTGGTTATGCTCGCCACAGTGAAGAGCGTCACGCGCTTGAGGAAGTTGAAAACCGGCGTAGGCAGGCCGTTGGACTCCACGCCCTCCCACTGCTTGCCTACGAAGAAGTTCTCGTTCACGCGCACGGTGTCGTCGAGCTGTATGCTCTCGTTGTAGGCGAGCATCCTCTCGTACTCGCGCCACACGCTCTCCGCCGTGAGCTTGCCGTCCTTCTCAGCTTTCACTGCGCCTCACCCCTCCTTCTGAGCATTTCCCTCGTGCCGTAGGCCAGAATATTGGCCACGCCCTGCTCGTACCTCTCCTGCTCGGCGTTCCCGCGCCCAGTCTCGGCCGCAGATGACGTCACGGAGCTCAGCGCCCTGACCGAGGCCTCTAGCCTCTCAAGCACGCCCAGAACCTTCGCGCAGACGCGCACCGTCAGGAAAGCTCCCACGCAGCCTGCCGCCAAGAGGGAAAGGGCAATTATCTCCACCATCTCTGTACCTCCTTAATCTTCTCCGCCTTTTGTCCGTCTTTGCTGTGCAAAATACGCCGTACTAAAACCTCAGATACCCCGCCGTCGGCTCGCCTCCATGTATGAACTCGTCGTATTCCAGCCCGGCCTCCGCATCCCGGGTCCGCTCCGTCTCCAGCCCGGCGCTCTCCACGCGGGAGATACAGTAGTACCTCACAGCGTCCACCCTGTGCGTGACCTCGTGCGGCTCCTTCGCGCAGTCGTTGGGGTCCTGCTCGTCTGCCTGTATGTCTTTGAGGTCATCTATCGTCTGCCTGCAGTTTTCAAAGAACATAAGGCCCGGACGGCCGTCAGCCCGCTTGGCCAGCATCTCCTTGATGAGCATGTGGCCCTGCACGCGGGAGTTGTCCGCCTTGACTATGGGCACGCCGCAGTCGAGAAACAGCTCCGCCATAGTGCGGCCGGAGTCCTTCTGCCTCGACCACATGTCCGGCGGCGCGAAGGTGACCTCGATGCGCTCTCCCGGCAGCGTGCGCTCCAGCATTGCTCTCGCCGCCTCCTGGACAATCAAGCCGCTCTTGGAGTACTCCCGGTACATCCAGCTCCTGCCGGCCTCGTCCACGGCAAACCATGCGCAGGCGAACATATCCAGGCCGTAGTCGAAGGCCCTGTAGCGCTTCCAGTGCTTCGGTATGCTGAACACCGGCGAAACGTGCAGCGCCTCGCTCAGCTCCGGGAAGTAGTTCCCGCCGAGCGAGTCCCAGTCGCCGTACCTGTAGGCCCGGCGCAGGCCCTCCGGCATTGACGAGAGCATCCGCAGATAGCCCGGCGAGGACTTCAGCAGCACCGTGTTGTCCTCCACCGTCGCGGGGATGAACGCATAGTCGTCTGGGTTCTCGTTCTCCTCCGGGTTTTCGCGGTTTTGTATGTACTCCCGGTCTATGAACAGCCGCTTGACCCACCTGTGACCAACCCCGCCGGGGTTGCAGGTGACGTACATCCGCTTTGGTATGTCGTTCACGCCTCGCAGCAGCCCGCCGAGGAACTGGAAGGCCCTCCATGTAAACTGCGTGGCCTCGTCGAGGAAAATCCAGTCGTACTCCTGCCCGTTGTACTCCAGCTCGCTGGCCTCGCCCGACCAGTGCCCGAAGTGGATGACGCTGCCGTTGACGAAATAGATGGTGTGCAGCGAGCCGTTGTAGGCGGCCAGCTCCGGCCTGAGCAGCTTTATCATCGGCTCGATGTGGTTCGACTGCAGCTCCGGATAGGTCTTGCGCATTATCAGTATCCGGATGCCCGGATAGTTGTACGCGCCGAGCATGGCCTTTGTGCGCACGGCCCAGGTCTTGCCCCCGCCCTTGGCCCCTCCGTAGCCCGTGTAGAGCTTGCGCGAGGCGAAGAAAAGCTTCTGCTTGGGGTTGGCCTCGCCCGGGTCCCACTCGTAAACGGCGCTCACTCGGCCGCCCCGCTTCCCACGCCCTTGAGCTCAATTACCAGCTTCTGCTCCCTGGACGCCTGACTGCCCTTGTCTGCATAACCTCCGTTCTTCTCCTGCTTGAGCGCGTTCATGCAGCCCGTCGCCTTGCCCCCTTCCGTGACCATCTGGTTCTCCAGCCAGTCCATCCTCGCCAGCTTCGCCCGCTCGAACTCCCCGGAGTACAGCTTTTCGCCGCGCATCCGCTCGTACTCCTCCTCTCCCAGCTCCAGCGAGAGCAGCATCCCCGCCTCCGTCGGAAACCTACCCTGTTTTGTACGCTCGGCAAAGTACGCGTCTATTTTCCCCCTGAGCTCAAGCCGCCTCTGTCTGTTCGTTTTGGACACTTCCTCACCTCCACGCTCGCATTATACAATGTTTTGGATGATTTGTAAAGTATTTTGAGCTAAATTTTTGTATCTATCACAATATTCTGCGCTTTAAACAAATTTATCTCCTGTTTAGATATTTTACTGCCCTGATTTTTGTTCGTCTATGCGCTCAAATATCGTGTTTTTGTATTTAATCTGCTCTCTTCCGTCAAATGTCGCCCGATATTTTGTAATTATCGTTCTCTTGTGCACTATGCCATGTACTGCCGCCAGGCTGCGGCTCCGAGGCGTTTTTTGGGCGTCTGCCGGCGTTATCCGCTCGTTTCCCACTCTTTTTTGTACACGTCACACGCCTCAAAACAGTAAAAGCCGCCCCGGCGCACAAAGCGCCGGGGCGGCTCACAGTTTAATTTTTTCGTGTCGGGCTCTTACAGCTGCGGGTTATTCCTCGCCCTGCTCGCCGGTTTTGAAGCCGTAACGGCCCGTGCGACAGGCTCCGCACTTGGTGCAATCCCTGTTGCAGCCGCGTCTGCGGGGCCGTTTGAGGTAGCGCACGGCGATATAGGCCCACACCACCATTCCGAGAACTATCAGCACGTCAATCCACAAATCAAATCACCAACTGTCCAATCTGGTATACGGCGAAGGTCACTATCCAGGCCACGGCCAGCTGGAAGGCCGCGGTGAAGAGCATGTACTTTGTGCTGGACTCGCGTCTGACCGTCGCAAGCGCGGCTGTACATGGTATGTAGAGCAGGCAGAACACCATCAGGCACAGAGCGTTCAGGCTGCCGAAGCCTATCGAGCTCAACGCGGCGGAGAACTCGCTCATCCCCTCGGGCGAGGAGGCGTTCACGATGCCGAAGAGCACGGCGCAGCTGGACACGACTACCTCCTTCGCGGATATGCCCGCTATGAGCGCGACGGCAATCTGCCAGAAGCCCAGGCCTATCGGCACGAAGAAGGGTACCAGCCAGCGGCCAATCACAGCGCCGAAGCTCTCCGACATGTCCGTGACGTAGCCGTGTACGCCGAAGTTGAGCAGCAGCCAGATTATCAGGGTAGCAACGAAGATAGTGGTGCCCGCCTTGCCGAGGTAGTCCTTGACCTTTTCCCAGACGTAGATGGCCACAGTGCGCGAGTCGGGCAGCTTGTACTCCGGCAGCTCTATCATGAGGTAGTTTACGCTCTTCTTCCTGTCTATGAGGTGGATTATGGCCGAAACCACTATCGCAACGACGATGCCGATGAGGTACATCGAGTACGCCACAATCATCGCATTGTCGCCGAAGAACATCTCCGCGAAGAGTATGTAGATGGTCAGCCTGGCGTTGCAGCTCATAAAGGGCGTGACCAGCATGACCTTGTAGCGGTCGCGCTTGTTTTCTAGCGCGCGGGAGGCCATTATGGCGGGCACCGTGCAGCCGAAGCCCAGCAGCATCGGTATGAAGGCCCTGCCCGAGAGCCCGATGTGGCTCATAACGCCCTCCATGACATAAGCCACGCGGGCCATGTACCCGCTGTCCTCGAGCAGCGCCAGGCACAGGAAGAGTATCAGTATGTTCGGCAGGAAGGTCACAACCGTGCCGACGCCCGCTATTATGCCGTCAACTACGAGCGAAGTTATGACCCCGCTGGCTTTCACCGCCTCAAGCCCCGAGGCGACGGCTCCGCTGAGCCAGTCTATGCCCAGCTCGAGCCAGCCCTTGAGCCAGTCTCCCACGGTGAAGGTGAGCATAAAGATGACCGCCATAATGCACAGGAACACCGGTATGCCCCAGATTTTGCTGGTGAGCACGGCGTCCGCCTTCTCGGTCAGCACGTCCTGGCGCTGCTTGTGCAGCAGCACCTCGCTTATCACCTCGCCGATAAAGTCGTACTTCTGGTTGATTATGTCCGACTCGTAACTCCTGTCGAGCACATCCGGCAGGTTCACCGGGTACTTGGAGCAGACCTCCTTGTCGCTTTCGAGCAGCTTCAGCGCATGCCAGCGGTAATTCGTCAAATCCGGATACCTTCGCTTGAGCTCAGGCACTATCAGGTCTATCTTGTCCTCTATCGCGTCGGAGTAAACCATCGTGTACTCGCTGTGATGGTCGTGCTTATGATAGCTGACCTCGCTGTGCTCGTGTATCAGCGTGTCGGGATGTGTCTGGCCCCTGTGGTGTATCGCCGCATGCATCAGCGCATCCAGGCCGCGCCGCTTGCGCGCGGACACCGGCACTATTGGTATGCCCAGCATCTCCGGGAAGCGGTGCATATCTATCTCCATGCCGCGCTTCTCCACGATGTCCATCATGTTCAGCGCCATGACTACCGGCTTACCCAGCTCCAGCAGCTGCAAGGTGAGATAGAGGCTGCGCTCGAGCGCGCTCGCGTCCACGACGTTTATTATGACGTCCACATCGCCGCTGAGGATGAAGTTGCGGGAAACCGTCTCCTCCATTGTGTAGCTCGTCAGCGAGTAGGTGCCCGGCAAATCCACGAGGTGGATGTCCACGCCCTGGAAGCTCATATGCCCCTCTACCTTCTCGACCGTGACGCCCGGCCAGTTGGCCACCTTCAGGTTCGCGCCCGTGTAGGCGTTGAAGAGCGTCGTCTTGCCGCAGTTCGGGTTGCCGATGAAACCTATAGTCATCGTGCCCGCAGCCTCATTGGCCATCGCCCTTCGCCTCCTCCACTTCTATGCTGCGCGTAATGTTGTACCCCAGGGCAAAGCGCGTGCCCCTGAGTTTTATTATCATTATCCCCTTGCCCTTGCGGTTGAGGACGCTGACCTGCGTCCCGTTCGTCATGCCCAACGCCTCCAGGCGCCGCTCCAGCTCGAAGGGCAGGTTCAGCTTTTCCACCACGCATGTGTCGCCCGTCCGGACGTCCTTCAAATACATTGCGTTCCCCCTGCTTTCATCAGTAAGTCATCTCTAATATAATATAAAAATCGGCCGGATTAGTCAATCCACTTCCGGCCGATTTCGAGAATTAAGTTAGTAGAAATTAAGTTTACATAACTCCGTGAGCTTTGTCACCCGCCGTCACAGCTCAACCGTGCGGGTGGAGATGTTCTCGCGGAAGGCGGCGTCATGCTCCACGAAGAGCAGCGTGGGCTTAAAGCGCGCAATCAGGCGCTCCAGCTGCATGCGCGACCAGAGGTCTATGTAGTTCAGCGGCTCGTCCCAGACGTAGAGATGCGCCTTTTCACAGAGGCTGCGCGCCAGGAGCACCTTTTTCTTCTGGCCCCCGGACAGCTCCGACATGTCGCGCGCGAGCTGCGCGCGCTCGAAGCCCAGCTTGCGCAGTATGGTCTTGAGCAGGCTCTCATCCACGCCGTATTCGCGCGCGTAGTCGGACAAGCTGCCGCAAAGCCGCGAGGCGTCCTGTGGGACGTAAGACAGCAGCAGCCCGCTGCCTGCGCTTATTCTGCCCTCGTGAGGCACGTTTTCGCCGAGCAGCAGCTTTATCAGGCTGGACTTGCCGCTGCCGTTGCCGCCTGCGAGCGCTATCCGCTCGCCGCGCCTGATTTCAAAGCTCACCGGGCCGCAGACCCGCCTGCCGCCGTATACGACAGAGACGTCCTCCAGGCGCGCAAGCACCTCGGAGCGGTACTCAAGCGGAGAGAGCTTGAGCTCTTCTGCGTTCTCAACATCCTTGAGCAGGGTGCTTTTCTCCTCAACGGCGCGGTTCTGCCGGGCCTCGATGGACTTGGAGCGCTTCATCATTTTGGCCGCCTTGTGACCGACGTAACCCTTGTCCGCCGCCCCTTTCTTGGACGCCTCCACCTTGTCCGACCAGTTCGACGTGCGCTCCGCGGACTGCTTCAGCCTTGCTATATCCCTCTTGAGGCGGTCGTTGAGGGCCAGCTCCGAGGCCTGCCTCGCTTCAAAGTCCTCGAGCCAGGCCGAAAAGCTGCCCGCACGCAGCTCCACGCTTGAGCGGTTTAGGGACAGTATGTGGTCGACGCAGCCGTCCAGGAAGCGCCGGTCGTGCGACACCAGGATGAAGCCCCGCTTCCGGCTCAGGTACATGGCCACGCGGCGCCGCGCCTCGGCGTCCAGATGATTGGTGGGCTCGTCGATGAGCGGGAAGCCGCCCCGGTCTATAAACAGCGCCGCAAGCATGGCCTTGGTCTGCTCGCCGTTCGAGAGCGTGCCGTACGGCCGCTCCAAAGCCCCCTCGTCCACGCCCACCAGCCCCAGCTCTCGTTCAAGCTCCCAGTCCTCGGCGTCGGGACAGGTCTCTCGCAGCACTTCGGACAGCCGGCGCGAGGCGTCCGCCACCGGCTTTGGGAAGTACTCGAAGCGCACTCCGGCGCTTATCTTCCCCGAATACTCGTACTCGCCCGTCAGCAGCCGAAGCAGTGTGGTCTTGCCGCGTCCGTTGCGCCCGACAAAGCCCAGCCGCCAGTCGCTGTCCAGCTGCAAATTGAGCCCCTCGAACACGTTGTCCGCGCTGCCGAGATAGGCAAAGGTAAGGTTTTCTATTTTTATTATAGACATATGCGCACCTCCAAAAAAACAAAATGCCGCAGGAAGACAGACTTCCCGCAGCACATCAGCTGCCCGTACACATATACGCGCCGGGCTGTGCGCAAAGTATGAGCTTCCTGCAATGGGCGCACTACTGCCGCCCGTCTTTTTATTTGCAGGAAGTATTGGACATCTTTTCACCCTTTTCTCAGTTTCTGCCTACATGATAGCACAGCCGCGAGCAGATGTAAAGCTCCTCAGCGCATTTTGCGCCCAGGTCCATCATGTAAACTCTGGTTGCGCGATTTCCGTGTGGAATTTGCGGACTTCCCGCCCGCTGTGTGCTAAGCTATGTCCAAAGGGGAAGTGTGCATGACCTTCGGCGGAAAGCTCCTGAGGCCAGCTCCGCGCTGCCGGACACGAAGAACGCCGTCGCTCTCGACAGGCTCTTCGGCGTCACGACGGACTACCTGCTCTGCGAGGACGAAGGCGTCAGGCTCGCGGCAGGCGCGCGGGAGGACTCCGCGCGCGGCGAAAGCAGGAACATTTCAGTTGTGCTCGGCACCATACTGCTGGTTCTGGGATTTGCAGGGCCGCTGGCTCTCGGGATCGCCGCTTCCTTATTTGAGGCGATATATGTTGGAAACAGCCAGCAGTATCGGTATTTATCAGCCAAGCTTCGTGCAAATTATTTCCTGTTTCTGCTATTCATCCCGGCAATTGCCTCAGCCCTCACCGGCGCAGCGCCGCAGACGCGCGTACCCGGCTTGTACACTCGATGCTTCTGATACGCCTGGACTGGTATTCGCTCATGCCGCTTAAGTATTCGCGCTCATCACGCTGCTGCCGCCCGGCAGCGGTTCGGAATGACGACGGCCCGCCCGGTTTGACGCCGGGCGGACCGATTTTCATATCCGCTTGCTGAAATACACCATGTCTACGAGCTGCACTCCGCCCTCGAAAATGGGCCGCTCGTAGTTCTGCGTGAAGAAGTCCTTCACAACGTGCGAGCGCACGAAGCCGCAGTGCTCGTAGAACGGGACGGTGATCGGGCTGTCGCCGGTACCGACCTGCAGGGTGTGGTACTCCCCGGCGAACTCGCGCTCTATGTGCTCTATCAGCATGCGGCCGCAGCCGTGCTTCTGGTACGCGGGCACGACGGCGATGCTCTTTATCTCCAGCACCCCGCCGCCCTCGTCGGTGACGAGGCACTCGCCTATGGCCCTGCCCATGTCGCTGAGCACGAAGAGCTTCCCTCGCTCGATATATGTCTCAATCATGCGCGGCGACTCGTCCGCGAGCAGCAGCAAATCCATGTACTGCCGCCTGTCTCCGCCAACCTCGTATATATCCATTACTGCTGCTCTATCGTGACTCCATATCCGGCGGCCTTGAGGGCGTCAATCAGGGAACGGCCGTGCTCCTCGCCTCCGACCTCGCAGGCGACGTGGACAAGTATCTCGTTCGGCCCGAGCACACTCGACAGCCTGTCGTGGCCTATCTCCAGGATATTCGCGCCGCTGTCCGCCACGACCTGCAGCAGCTTTATCAGCCTGCCCGGGGCGTCCGGCATGCGCGTGGTGAACTTCATGCGGCGGTGGCGCGAAACGAGGCCCTGGTCTATCACGCGGTGGATGAAGCTCACGTCTATGTTGCCGCCGGAGAGCAGGCACACGGTCTTGCGCCCCACGGTGTCGACCTTGCCGCTGAGCACCGCCGCCAGGCTTGCCGCGCCGGCGGGCTCGACTATCAGCTTTGAGCGCTCCATGAGCAGGAGTATGGCCGAGGATATATCGTTGTCGCTGACCGTGACCATGTCGTCAACGTGCCTGAGTATCTCCGCAACGGTCTTTTCGCCCGGGTTGCCGACCGCTATGCCGTCGGCTATCGTGGACACTCCGTCGGTGGACATGTGCTCACGGGCCTTGAAGCTCCGGTACACCGCGCTCGCGCCCTCGGCCTGGACGCCGACCACCTTGACCCGCGGGTTCACCAGCTTGATGCAGGCCGCGACGCCGCTGATAAGCCCGCCGCCGCCGACAGGCACGACGACCGTGTCCACCGTGGGCAGCTCCCTGAGTATCTCCAGCGCAACCGTACCCTGCCCGGCCATGACCTCGTAGTCGTCGAAGGGGTGCAGGAAGGTGGCCCCCTCCTGCTCGCATATCTCCATCGCCTTTGCATAGGCCTCGTCATAGCAGTCGCCGTGGAGCACCACCTTGGCGCCGTAGCCCTCCGTGGCCTGGACCTTGGCAATCGGCGCGGCCTTGGGCATGACGATTGTCGCGGGGATGCCGTGGCTGTGCGCGGCATAGGCCACGCCCTGGGCGTGATTGCCCGCGCTGGACGCCACTACGGCGTTGACCTCGCCGCGCTCCACCAGTGCGCCTATCTTGTTCGCCGCGCCGCGAATCTTGAAGGAACCGGTTTTCTGCCGGTTCTCGCATTTGAGCCAGACCTCGCCGCCCGCCATCTCCGAGAAGGTGGTGCTGCACGCCAGCTCCGTCTTGTGTACTATGCCCTCGAGCCGCTTCTGCGCAAGCTCGAAGTCCTTCAGCGTAAGAGACATATCCATACCTCCCATGTCCGCTCGAAGCGGACTGAATCCTGAGACCATATTATACTTTTCAGCCGCGATAGTCAACACTTTCGCCCCAAAGCGCCTCAAACTTGTACTTTTGTGCGTGAGTTACGGACATACCGCCATTCTCTCCACGCGCAAAAGAGTATTCCCGCCCGGGCAAAAGCCCGGACGGGAATTTTTATGGAGAATGGTATGAAGC
>OJQP01000681.1_pt1 | contig 10999 bp, 13 predicted proteins | sample 1598871 | NCBI WGS metagenome assembly OJQP01 (sample SAMN03922520, study PRJEB24848) | human gut metagenome | isolation source: stool sample | host: Homo sapiens | place: Germany | collected 2010-02
CCTCTCTATTCGTCGGCAGCGTCAGATGTGTATAAGAGACAGTCATAAAACGAAGCAGTTTCATCCAAACAGGAACAATCTTACCATCAGCGGTAACATATACAGGTTTACCATTTTTTCCGGTGTTCATAATGTTAACAAAATTCTCAAAGAGAACACGCCAACCATTAATTACTTCGGTAGGATCTACGCTAACATATTCTCCATTATCGTCGAAATCCTCAAAAGCAAGAGTAAGAGCATCTTCTTGCTGTCCAGTCATAGGACTACCTTTAAGGAGATAAACATCAAGAATATGTTTCATGTAAGCCATGATGCGGTCAACCTGCCAAGCTTTAGAACCATTAGGAATAGTATCTACATTAGATTCAGCAGGCAAGAACTGCATAGTTACATAACGACGTTCAGTAGCAGCAGGATGATTACTTGCAAAAGTAAGAACAAGTTTCGGTACAGTCATTCCGTTAAAAGACGGCATACCAGTTGTTTCTTCACCAATAGTAATGTCCTTAACTTCAACACTTTCAAGATGACCTTGAAACAAACCATTAGCTTTATTAGCGTCACGAACATCATCAAACTTCAAACGACTTGTAGCACGAGTTTCATTGGAAATACCACGACGCTTCTTTTTGTTAGTAACTTCAGCGGGCTGGCCAGCAACCGCATTAGCAACTTTTTCTTCACTCATAGTTCTGTAAATTTTTAATTAAACGTTTAATTAGACAAAAATAGCCGGAGCAGTAGCATTATCACCACTACTCCGACTACAATTTAAGATACAATGAACGGATTACTCTTCAACAGCTTCTTCACCCTCACCTGCGGGCTTCTTAGCACCTACACGAACGGGCTTCTTGTCTTCCGACTCACCAAGGATAAGCATAGAAACTTCTACATCCTTGTAGCCGTCGTTAATCATACACTTCTGAATGTCATCAATATCAACAGAATAGATACGGTTAACAGTATCAGCGGCTTCACCAAGGTCAGCTTTAAGCTGTGCCCAAACATTCGAATCAGTAAACGTAAGGTTTACACCAAGACCCGTAACATTCGAAGGGCTGGCTGCTTTCGAACCCTTGAACTTGTTAACCTCGATAGGCTGAACAAAAGGACAAAGCAGATTCTTCTGCTCGGCCTCCGTAATACCATCACGGTTAAGAGCCTCAATAAGCTCCTCGTTGTCACTCTCAAGAGCAGCAGCAAGCATCTCATCGAAACGAGCTTCAACAAGACGAAGACGATCAGCCTGCGTAAGACGCTCTTTACCAAGAACTGGCAGACCCTTGCTGTCATACTCCTGAATACCCTTTGCAATAGCCCACATATCGAACTCTTTATGAATAGCGATAGCAGCTTCGGGAGTACCCCATTCCAGACCATTCTCTTCAACAAAAGCGACAAGCTCTTCAACCTTATTTGCAATAGCTTGGTCGATATTAGCAACGTTATTGATAAACATTACATAATCACCATGTTGAATACCCAGAATACGAGTAACAGGACCAGTAATACGGAAACCGCCCTCAGTAGAGGTAGCAATTACCTGCGGATCAGCAGTCATATTACGCTGGCCAGCAGCAACAACAGCAAAACCAAAACCCGAGCTTTTAACATTTCCAAAAGTTTTCATAATTCTTTGTGTTTAAAAAATTAATTGTTTGATTTATTTTTTGAGGAATAACTTTTTCCATTACTTGACTTCCTCAAAGTCAGCAATTTCAGTATCATTAAGTTCTTTACCCGAAATTATTTTAAGTTCAGTTGTTTCCATACAACCCATAATAACATCGGAAGCAATATCACGAGCACCATATGTAAATGCTCTATGACCAATAAGAACTTTAGGATATTTCTTATAAGTATCTTTTTCAAACATACCAGCAGTCATAGCTTCTGAAAAACTAAAACTACTAATAGCAGTAACTTCTTTGCCGTTTACTGTACGGCGGAACTCATATTCAGTAATATAATCGACTGCTTGATTAGGAATACGATAAATAGGACATTTCCCACTTTTAGTTATCGTGTCAACATCAGTCTTTGTAACCGCAATAGCAAAACGACTATCTAATTGATAACTCTTATAAATAGTCTTTCGCATATCACTATAAAACTGAACAGGATAAACATAAACTACATCTTTATCTTTAGAATTAATTTGTTTCTCTTCTGCCTCTTTACGACTTCTACATTTTTCAGTATAGTCCGGGAGAACATTATCAACATAAACATTAATGCCGTCTGTATATTCATACAGAGGTGAATAATTTTTAGTACAACGCCAAGTAACACCTGCCCTCGACAATAATGCTTTGATGATATGAATGTCAACACCTGTTTTACCATTAATAACATGGATATGTTCAAGGGAGGTACTGAAAGGAATATCGAGGTCTTTTGCTCTCATAAGAACAGCAAGACCCTCATTCACGGTCTTAATTCCACCTTTATCAGTTCTCATAATCTTATCGAGAAAATTCATTGCAGATGCAAGTTGTTTTTCGTCTAAAAGATTAAGAGAATTAATAGAACCACCATTAAAATTACTAACAGCAGTAACGGGTTGTTTAACATCCTCTTTGACTATTGCTACTTTGGCATTGTTAACAGTAGCTTCGTCATTCGGTTTGTTAGTTTGTTCCGTCATCATTGTATCAAAGAACGTTAATTGGTACTACAATTATAAGGATTAAATTCGAATTTACAAAATAATATCACCGGTATTTTCATCTATATATAAATTTTTTTGTTCATCCTCCACTATTGCGTGAATTGCGCTACCTTTTATTTTACTTATTGCAGTAGCTTCTAATGTACCATTACAATAAAGATTGTAAATGATATTAGGATTAGTGGTAAAATGTAGGTCGGCAAACCTACCTTTAATAGTACGAATATCTTCACATAATGGTGACGTAATAATCCACGCATCACACGTCAATTCCAGCCCGTTTAACGAGCTATTTTTTGTTGAAAGTATCTGAATATCACCGGAAATATATCGTCGTAAATTGGCCGTCGAAATGGCTTGTGAGCCTATGATTTTAGGCTCCCCCTTGTGAGCACCGGATTTAATAAGAATAGGGACTCCATCATCATCAATAGCAACAGCTTTCTCAATACAATCATGATAATCTCCACACTTAATACCATTAGTGTTAAGATGTTTTGTAATCAAAGCTGCAAACTCACCTCGTTTAGAAATAATAACGAATTTTTTATCAGGATTATCTTTAATAATATCTAATATATGAGAAAGTTTAGCTTCATTATCTGTAACTAAATCTCTTCGTTTTCTCATAACTTCATATACTGTACATGCTTTTTCATACAGTAGTGTAGGATTATATGCGCTATCCACTTCTTTATTAAAAGGAACAGACATATCAAGAGTTTCAGACCAACCATTAGCACGAGCAATTTTATCACGTACTTCAGCACCAGACAAACCTAATTGTTTATCACCATGTTTTATTCTGTCAATATTTTTAATATCACCAATAATAACCATAGTATTGCTAATATAAGCAGACTGTTTATCATATTCTGCTTTATCATCAGCAGAAATAGTAACTGCTATACGATGTTCTTCTACGGGGGAGCAAATAATAGCATTCTTTGCTTGTTGAACACTAATTTCTCCATTAATAGATGGAAGTATAATATAAACTTTACTTAAAGTTTGAGGAGCAAGAATTTTAGTATTAGTAAGTATATTCATAACAAATTTAGTACGATCACAAAACATTTGAATAATGCTAAAAGGTGTAACATCAATAAGCACTACCAAATCATAATTATACTTATAACTTGTTCTAATATAATTCTGACTAACACAAGTAATACGCGAATGATCAATTTTAAGTCTATCAAACTCAGATATAAGTTCTTTCCTCATATCAAAACTTTGTACGACTATAAATATACTCGCATCACCTCTTTTAGCTACAAATTTACCAATAGTGGTAACAGCTAAAGTGGCATAACTAAATGGCTTATTACAATGAATAGTACCTTTACCTTTATTGTTTCGCCATTTATCAATAACAGTTTCATAAAATTGATTAAGAACCTCCATCTTTATCAAATAGGGTTTGAGTTATTCCACTATATTTTTTAAGAAGAGCTTTACCACTTTTAGTTCTATGTATAGGATCACCTTTTTGAGATGGTGAAATACCAAGTTTAATAGGATTAATAATTTTCATAGCTTCATTAAAGTAATATTGATAATTAATATCTCTTAAAGAAATATCTTTATCATCAAGACTATTAAGAATTGTACAATTATAACCAGCACATAATTTGCTTCTAATATTAGCTAAAGGATTAACTTTTTCTATAACAGTACCACTATTAGAAACATAAAATCTACAATTTCGTTGAGAAATCTTATGAACAATATTACCATTTTCTACAACTGTTTCTTCAACATGAAATTGTTTACCAATATTTTGTGTTTTACAGAAATCAAGAATGTTCTTTGCTTTATACAAAGTATCCATTACAGGAGTTTTATAAAGAAAATAGTTAACTACTGCTTCAGCAACAATAGGCATATCGTAACCCTTTTTTAAATCTTCAAGATACATCTTTGGATTTAAAGCTCCTTTGGCAGTAATTTTACCGTTATATTCTTGAATGAAATAATTATTTATATCCCTATTAATATAGCATTTATATTCTTCGCTATCAGCATCAAGTCCAGTAAGTTGTTTCCAATTATTAGCAATAGTATTAAAAGTTTCGATTTTATCTTCATATAGTTTGACAACTATACCATCAGTATTAGCGCTAATTACTTTTATCCCATTCAATTCCAATTCTTCACATAGCATCATAATCATTAACTGCCCATTAATAGTAACTTTAAGTACTGCAAGTCTATCACATAAATCACCATGTTCAAAACCAAGTTTACCATAAATAGCGTTAATAACAATTTTAAGAACAGCGGCTAATACATTAGCTGGAACTCCATCAATATCTCCTTTGGTATGTTTAGCTGTAACGCGAGTATCTCTAATCCATTTGATAAGTTTAACAAAAACTTTCTGGTCAAGATGAGCAGGTGCTACACCATATTGTACCATTATTGACGGGTAGAAGCTGGAGATGTCCCAATGGACATATTTAAATCTTTTTAATGAAGCTTTTATTTGTTCCCCCGTAGAGGAAGCATCATCTGTCGGCCAATGACTATATAAAGCTCCCGGGATATCTTTGCTATGTAAACCACCAGTAGCAATAGTATAAACTCCATCATTAATAGAAATCTCTTTACTAAACGCATCTTTACCAATAGAAAATACTACTACCTCTTTCATTTCTCGTAACATCTTCTGTAAAGGCTCTGTCTTAAAATTAATAAAGTCAAATATAACTTTCTTAAAAGCCATAGCTTTACGTTCAGTCTTTCTACCTTTCCATTGAGAAGGATGAAGTCCACTCATTTCAGAATAGAACTTTTCAATAAAAGCATCAGAAATATTACTTCTACTCGCACTAAGCACATTTAGTCCATAAGAACGAGCAATATTATATCTCAAACGAATTTCATCAATATTAAGACGTATCATTTCACAACCAATAAAACAGTCGTTTTTATTATAATACATCATAGGAGGAATATATTCATCAATAATAAATCTTTCCCATTTAGTAATAAGAGAATTTAATTGAGGAATAGTCATTCCTTTATACCTATCAATAGTATGATAATAATGTACGTCTTTTTCACATATAGGCGGCAATTCAAACTCTAATAACTCGTACCATTGTAAATTAATAGATGTTTGTTTAAGACTTTTAGGAACAGGTTTACGTTCACCATTTTTATCTATAATAACACTTGCTTTATTTAAAGCAAATATTTGCATTATATCAATATCAGTATAAGGAAGTTTAAATTTATTCAAAGCATTAATATAAAAATCATTCTTATTATAAGATCGATCTTCATTTTGATTTTGAATAATCTTTTGTGAAGTTTCATATAATATTTTGATAAGTTCTTTAGTACCATTAACGTTATTATGGTGCATAAGCAAAGCTGCTATCATAAACTTATCATATTTGCCACTATTATAACCATACATATGAGTTGTAACAGGTATATCGTCACCGTTATCATTTTTCTCATAATGAGGTCTCATATCACTAATAGCTTTAAGCATAGAAAATAATTGACTATCATCAGTATCAGTGATATAATAACTTTCAAATTTAACTGAATCTAATCTTTCTTTAATTTCAGTAACAGTAAGTTTTTGAACAAGAGGTATTGGATTTCCTTTTTCATCACAAATATCTTTCATTGTTTCAAGATAGGAAGTAATATCTATAATAGTAATAGAAAAGAAATTCTTTAGAATTTCGACATCGTAAAACTTTGACCTTATCATATTATCTATTTAATAGTTGAACCATAAGTAAACCAAAGTGTTTTTTAAATATTTCCCATAATTGTTTATCAGTATAGAAAACATTAGGATTAATAAGACGATGAAGTCTTGCATAACCACATGTATCTTCATTACCTAATAAATTATGAGTATATGGTCCTAATAATACAATATCAGTAGGATGAATTTTATATAATTCATACTTTAGAATAGCTTTACATTGTTTATATGCTTCTGCAAAAGTATTATAATCATTTAATCTATGACATTTTGTAGCAAAAGTAATATAAACATCTTCAAACATATTTCTATTAGTATAAGAACTATATATAGCAGCTAATATATTTATTATGTTACTATTTTCAAAATATTGTTCTTCAATAGTAGGTAATACTAATACTGTATTTGTTACAATAGTTCCAGTACCAAATACAATAGTTTCCTCGTCTTTAGCAAAAAGTCTATTAGGGCATTTAGAACAATATTCACATCTGCTTTTAACGAGTTTAGTTTGGACAAAACTTATACCATCTCGTCCATATCTTTCAGCACTTGGTCCTCTCCTACCCATACTATTCTCCGTAACATAGTATTAATTCTTTACGAGCACGAGAACAAGCAACATATAATCTACGAAGAAGATCATCTTGGTTAGAATATGGAGCACCATATCTATCATAAACCATGTCATTAACATCCACAAAAACTGTATCATAAGTGGAGCCCTGACTCTTGTGACTTGTTATAGCAAAACCATAATCAATATCACGTGAAAATAATATCTTTCCGTCACGACCTACAATATTTGTAGCGAGTATATATTTTTTCTTAAAGTCATAGTATTGTCTCCATTTAGCTCCTCTATCTCCACTACGAGCAGTTTTAGCATCATTTATCAAACTTGTAATGACTTGATAATATTTCTGAATACTAAATTTATCTCTATGATTAATAATAAATAGAGGACGAGTAATCATACCGCCATGAACCATTTGGAACTTAACAAGAAATCCATTAAACCCATATGTAGCATCTACATAATCAACAATATCTTTAACCACATATTCTTCACTATTGTTAATAACAGTTTCCATGAACTCATTTACAATAGTTTCATACGACATGATTAAGTCATTTTTAGTAATAATACTTTTATCTGAGTCAGCAATAATAGAATGACGAATATAGTTATTCCAAGAAGTAACACAATTATTTGTATATGCTACAATTCTATACATATCTATATTCTTAGTATATAATTCATCATTAAATGATTTATCAATAAGTTCTTTAAATTTAGCTTTACCACAAACAATAAATCCCTCATTAAATTCATTGTAATTTGCAGCGCCTCGCATTCTACTAATATATTCAAGAAAACGATAAGTTCTGTTGTCAATATCTTCTCGAAGTATATCAAGTAAAATTTTAATAGGATTAGTAGCTTCTTGTCTTACTATCTGTTTAAGATAATAAACTTTAGTGCATTTAGTAAATGCCGCACTTTTCTTCTCATTTACGGGGGGAAGCTGGCTGGCATCACCTTGCATTATGATCTTAACTTTATTCTCTTTACAAGTCTTTATAATATAGTTTAGCAATTTAATCGGTAACATTGAAGCTTCATCTATAATAAGCAGTCTAATGTCTGCAATTTTAGGAGAAGCCATAGGATTAAATTGAGGATGTTCCGGGTCAAAATCTTCAAGTCTTAAATCAAGACGAAGACCAAAAGTAGATTGAATAGTTTCTACTTTCTTACCATGAATAGCAGCACTTAACACACGACAAGCCTTATGAGTAGGAGCGGTACATTTAATAACACTTAAACTATACCTACAATGATTAATAATATAATCAGTAATAAATGTTTTACCAGTTCCACCAGCACCGCATAAACCTCTAATAAAATCTACATCAGACCAAGGAGTAGCAATAAAATCAATAAGATTTTTAATAGCTACCTCTTGGTCCTTTGTAAATTCAATTCGTTTATCCGAAGCTTCACCAGCTACGTTAAACTCCATTGTTATTCTTTCTATTTCTTTCTATTTCGTTATAGTGAGTTCTCCAATACAAAAATGCTACTTTAGCATCAACATTTTCATATTCCAATCGTACTTTCTTTATATTAAATAAAGTAGTACCATAAGGGTTTAGAAGAAGATTACCTTCAACTACACAACCGGGACAAAAAGGTAAGTATTCTTCAAATACAGTAGTAGCATCGTTTTTAGTTCTTACAATACATAGTTTTTTACCATCAGTTTTTAACTTACGAGAAAATATATAAGTTTTACCTTTAGTAGAATAACATTCTTTAAGAATAGGAACTTTTACATCATTTACATTAACATAAAATTTACCATTTATATCAATGCAAACAATACCAGTCATTCCTTTCTTTAAAACTATATATTGTTTAGCCGGTTTATGTTCTCTTTTGTCTTTCTTTTTAACAACAGAGAAATTAAAAGTTGGCATATGCCATTACTTTTTAGGCATACGAACATCCATCTTTACCATAGAAGCCATACGAAGTTTTTTGACTTTAGGTTCAGATGGTTTATTATCTATTCTTTCACGAACATAAATCTGCGGTCGAAAACCTTTGTCTACACGAGCAAAATACCCATGATAATTGACAAGGCAATCAATCTTTCCAAGAGTATGAATACCTACTCCCTCCGCTGCCATAGTGATAACTTTATCAGCAGTGTTAATGTTAACCAGCGAATGACGCTTTAAGGCAGCGATACATTCATTTTCCTCATAATGACGTTTTGCCATAACTTTACAATGAATTAGATTTGTTATTATTTGATATTATTTGTTTTAATGTTGTCCCCCCGTAGAGGAAGCAACACGCTTTTCCCGTTTGATATTCTTATCAATAGTATCAATACAATATGTTAGAACATCAATTCTGGCATAATAATCATAACCATCAAACCATGCAGCATTAGTAGTTGTAGTATCTATTTTAATTTTATGTTTTATAGCATAACGTTTAATCTTATTAACGTTTAATTCGGGAAATACATTTCGTTTTTCGTTATTAAGATTAAAATTACAAACAGATTCAAGACGTTCCATAAAAACAATAGTAAAATACATATTTTTTATTATAAGACATATAAATGCGCATCTTTCCTGATTTTATATTCGTGTATTTCATTAATGGCCCATTTATATATTTCTCTACGTATAGTTCTTTTAATAGGAATATTGTTTTCCATACATTTAACTATATGAATATAATTATCATATATTATTTTAGGAAGTTCAGTTTGAATAATTTTAAGACTCATTATATAATATTTTTATAATTATAACGCAAAATAGACGAAATATCGGTTTTATATAGTAAAGCGATACAGATGTTCAACTTTATATATAAAACCGATAGATTGAGAGAAAACAAGCTATTATTAGCTTATTTGAGTAGATTTCATCCTATATGAGTATTATATCTTCGTTTTATCTACTTTTATATTACCATCTTAAATAACAACAAGATAATATAAAATATCCTATTTTGTAGTACCATTTAACTTTAAGCTCTAAATCAACAGTTTTAGTACGTTCTCGTTTAATACCTAAAGACCATAAAAGATTATGAGCTCGCCATTCACAAATCATACTAAACATAGTACGAACATGAATAGCATATTCTTTATATCTTTTATGACGTCCTTTAGATATAGCTTTAGCAGTGTTAATAACAGTTTTCATTTCCTTAATACTACGAATTTGAAAACTATTTTCAATACTCGTAACATTAGGAAGAACTATAATTTTTCTATCTTTATATTCAATTAACATTGTTTATTTTTAATTTAGTTCCACAAATAGGACAATAGTTTATAACAATACCAGCTACATTAGATTCAGCAGCTTTAAGAATAAAAGAATCAATAACAATGTTATCTCTTTCATGTTCAAACTTCATAGTAAGAGAACAATAACCATTTTTAGCAAGAATTATTTCTTCCATATCTTCTTGCAATGCTTCACAATATTTACACATAATATTAAGATTTTTTAATTATCCAGCTATATTGAGTATATGAAAACTCTGCAAAATATCGTTTATTTTTATAAACGAAAAGACAACTATCAGATGTATACATTTCAATCTTAATTTTATATCTTTTATCAGCAGCTATACATTTATGATATTCATTAAGTTGTTTAAATACAAGATCCATAGATTCTTTATTTGCTATATTAACCACTCTTGTAAATATAGCATTAAATGCTTCTGTAAGATTTTCTTTTTCACACATATTAATATAAATTTAAGGTTCAATGTTATATTAAATATCTTTTAATTTATGTTTTTCTATTTTAGGTAATATACTTTTTTGTAATTTATTTCTATTATTACCGTATCTAATCATAGCTCCATATTTTCCTGTACACTCTTTTGAACAGAATAATAGATTTTTAGAACTTACATGTCTATTTCTATATCTTATTTTATTGCCTTTAATAGTAAATTCTTTTCTACAATAAGAACATTTAACTACTATATCTTTAATTCTTGAAACATCTTGTTTACAATGTTCTTTTCTTTTTAAAATTCT
>OJQP01000682.1_pt1 | contig 10996 bp, 13 predicted proteins | sample 1598871 | NCBI WGS metagenome assembly OJQP01 (sample SAMN03922520, study PRJEB24848) | human gut metagenome | isolation source: stool sample | host: Homo sapiens | place: Germany | collected 2010-02
TCTCCGGCGGCATCTCGCGCATGGGCGAGGACCTGCGCCGCCCTTTGCAGGAGCACATCGACAAGTACGCCTGGACCCCCTGGGGCCATCCGCAGGTGCGCCTTGCGGAGAAGCCCGAGGCCTCCGTCGTCCTGGGTCTGCACAAGCTCGCCCTGGACGAAATTGCAGGAAATCCTGCGCTTTAGTGCGCTGAATCTGCAAAAACCTTCGCGCCGTTTTTGCGAGGAACCCCGGCTTTTGCGAACATTGCAAAAGCCGGGGTTTGCATTTGTTCGGATTTTCTCCTGCAAATCGCGGGAAAGGCCGGCAAAAACGATGTTAAATTCCGGGTTTTTTCAGAAAAATCGTTGTATTTGCCAAAGTTTCTGCTATAATGCTACTAATCTAAAATCTGACCGATGAAGGAGAGAAGCGCCATGGCCTTTTACTATTCCGAGCCGAGCCGCACCTTTGGGGAATACCTTCTGGTTCCCGGCTATTCCTCTGCGGAGTGCATTCCGTCCAATGTGAGCCTGCGTACGCCGCTGGTGAAGTACCGCAAGGGCGAAGAAGAGTGCCCGCTGACCATGAACATCCCGCTGGTCTCGGCCATCATGCAGTCGGTCTCCGACGACAACATGGCCATCGCCCTGGCCAAGGAGGGCGGCGTTTCCTTCATTTACGGCTCGCAGTCCATCGCGGACGAGGCGGCCATGGTCGGCCGCGTCAAGAGCTATAAGGCAGGCTTTGTCAAGTCCGACTCCAACCTCAAGCCGGACAACACCTTGGAGGACATCCTCAACCTCAAGGAAAAGACCGGCCACTCCACCGTCGCCGTGACCGAGGACGGCACGGCCGAGGGAAAGCTGCTGGGCATCGTCGCCAGCCGCGACTACCGCGTGAGCCGCATGAGCCTGGACACCAAGGTCTCCGAGTTCATGACGCCCTTTGACAAGCTGGTCACCGCGCCGGCGGACACGACCCTCAAGGTCGCCAACGACATCATCTGGGAGCACAAGCTCAACTCCCTGCCCCTGATCGACGAAAACCAGCACCTGGTCTACATGGTCTTCCGCAAGGACTACTCCCAGCACAAGGAGAACCCGGACGAGCTGCTCGACAGCCGCAAGCGCTACGTCGTGGGCGCGGGCATCAACACGCGCGACTACGCCGAGCGCGTGCCGGCGCTGGTGGAGGCGGGCGCGGACGTGCTGTGCATCGACTCCTCCGAGGGCTTTACCGAGTGGCAGAAGCGCACGCTCGCCTGGGTGCGCGAACACTACGGCGACAAGGTCAAAATCGGCGCGGGCAACGTCGTGGACCGCGACGGGTTCCTGTTCCTGGCCAAGGCGGGCGCGGACTTTGTCAAGGTCGGCATCGGCGGCGGCTCCATCTGCATCACGCGCGAGACCAAGGGCATCGGCCGCGGCCAGGCCACGGCGCTGATCGAGGTGGCCGCCGCGCGCGACGAGTACTACCAGCAGACCGGCATCTACGTGCCCATCTGCTCGGACGGCGGCATCGTCCACGACTACCACATGACGCTGGCCCTGGCCATGGGCGCGGACTTCCTCATGCTGGGCCGCTACTTCGCCCGCTTTGACGAGTCCCCCACCAACAAGGTCAACATCAACGGCAACTACATGAAGGAGTACTGGGGCGAGGGCTCCAACCGCGCGCGCAACTGGCAGCGCTACGACCTGGGCGGCGCGGCCAAGCTCTCCTTCGAGGAGGGCGTGGACTCCTACGTGCCCTACGCCGGCTCCCTCAAGGACAACGTCTCCACCTCCCTGTACAAGGTCCGCTCCACGATGTGCAACTGCGGCGTGCTCAACATCCCGGACCTGCAGAAGAACGCGCGGCTGACGGTCGTGTCCTCCACCTCCATCGTCGAGGGTGGCTCGCACGACGTGCTGCTCAAGAACAAGGGCATCCAGGCCGAGTAACCCGGCTAAAAAACAGCAAAAAAGATGGGCTTTGCCCATCTTTTTTGCTGTTTTTGCTTGACGTCCCCCCCCCTTCTGCTATCCTGAAGGAGAGGATGTGATCTCCATGAAAACATGTATACGATGTACGCCGCTGCTGCTCTTGCTCCTGCTCCTGAGCGCCTGCGCTGCCGCGCCCAAGTTCGACCTTTCCGCGGGCGAGATCGCCGCTGGGGAGGGTCTGACGCTCCACATGCCCGCGTCAGACCTTCCCGCGCCCTGGACCGCGGAGGAAGAGCCCGGCAAATGGGAGGCCGCGCTCGCCTACGCCGGCGTCGCCTTTGACGCCAGCGCCCGCGCGGACGAAGAAGGGACGCTCAAGCAGGTGACGCTCTCCGCCGACGACGACGGCAGCTGGGCGCAGGCGGATGTGGACGCGCTCGTGCAGGCGCTGAACGCGGACTACGGCATCGAGCTCGTGCCCGTCGTCGCCAACGGGACGGTTTCTCTCTACGCGTTCCAGCGCAATTGCAACGAGATCACCGTCACCTGGACCGCGGGCGTTTCCGTCAGCCTGACGTTCCACGCGGCCACGCCCTTGCTTCCGCTCCTGCAGGAAGCGCAGGCCGCCATGGCTGGGGAGGAGGTGCAGCCATGAAGATGCGCAAATGGGCGCAGCTCTGCGCCGCGCTCCTGCTGCTGACCGCCTGCTCCGCCGCGCCGAAATTCGACCTTGCCGCGGGCGAGATCGCCGTGGCCGAGGACCTTGTGCTCGGCATGCCGATGGAGGACGTGCCGCAGGCTTGGCAGCAGGGAACTGCCGCCTGCACCTACGCGGGCATCGACTTCACCGGCGGCTTGGAGGCCCCGACGCTGCTGCTCCCCTTACACGGCACGTGCTCGGAGGATGCGCAGCTGACCTTCCTCTGCTGCGCGGCGGACGAGGCGCTCACCGCCCGCCAGATAGAGGATTTGCGCCGCGCCCTGGAGCGCGACTACGGCCTGGAGCTCCAGCTCCTGGCCGACAACCCCGGCGACGCGCGCTGGTACCGCCTGGCGCACCCCGGCTGCGTCCGCCTCTTCAGTATGGGCGAGGACCCGGACGCCCAGAGCGCGTATCTCGTCTTCCTGCTCGCCAGCGAGTGAACCCGCTTTCGGACCGACGACTGCAAAAAGGGGGGATGCGCGATATGAAGCGCGCACTTTGTCTCCTGCTCTTTCTCTCCCTGGCGCTGACGGGCTGTGCCGCCGCCGCGCCGAGGTTTGACCTTGCCGCGGGCGAGATCGCCGCGGCGGAGGGGCTGACGCTGCACATGCCGCAGGCGGAACTTCCCGACCCGTGGACGGACACGGACCCCAGCCTTGCGGACATCGAGTACGCGGGCCTGGACTTTGCCGCCGAGGCGAACTTTGCGGACGGCGAACTGACGAGCCTTTCCGCCTCCTGCGGGGAAGCGTCGCGCGAGGACGTGGACGCGCTCCTTGCGGCGCTGAACGCGGACTACGGCATCGAGCTGGTCAAGACGTACGACAAGGGAGATTTTCTCACCTATGCCTTCCGCCGCAACCGCCACAGCGTGCAGGTCGACCTGCGCGCCGGGCGCTCCCTCTCCTTCCGGATCTACTACCTGCCCGAGATGCCGGGCTACGAATGGGTGTGAACAGGATGAAGAAACTTCTATTGCTGCTCCTGCTGCTGCCGCTGCTGACGGCCTGCGCCGCGCCGCGGTGCGACCTGGACGCGGGGGAGCTCTTCGCCGACCCTTCGCTCCATGTGGGCATGCCCATGGCGGAGGTTCCGGCGGCCTGGAAGGAGGAGGCCGGCGCGCCCGTGCAGTACGCCGGGCTGGACTTCACCGGCGGCCTCTACTCCCGGCTCTACGCCGGCGTCCGCTCGGACGAGGTGCTGCTGCTCGCCGCCTGCCATTCCGACGGCGCGGCCACGGCCGGGCAGGTGCAGGCCGTGCGCGAGGCGCTGGAGCGCGACTACGGCGTCGAGCTTCTCCCCCTCATCGAGGACGAGTCACTCACGCGCTGGTTCCTCTGGAATGAGACGGCCTGCCTGGTGCTCAGCAGCATGGGCGAGGACCCGGACGCGCAGCAGGTCGAAATCGCCGTCTTTCTGCAAGACTACCAGGACTACACTTGAAGCATAAAAAAGCGCGCGGACCGAGGCAGATGCCCTGGCCCGCGCGCCGTTTTGTCACGCCTTGCGGTCGTAGCGCGTCTTGCAGCCCTTGCAGGTGATGGTGACGCGGCCCGTCTTCTTGGGCACGCAGGCGATGCGTCCGCAGTTCGGGCAGAGGAAGTAGCGGTTCTTCTTGCAATAGCGGATGCTCAGGTACAGCCACTGGAACCAGTTGCGCACCGGGTTCCAGAGCTTGAGGAAGGCGAGGTTCTCCTGCGCGCGCTTTGTGCGGTTGCGCGAGAGCATGCGCACCACCGCCAGCACCAGGGGGATCATCGCGATCAGCGTGCCGATCAGCCCCAACGGCACAATGGAAAAGACGATGGAAAGCACCAGCGCCAGGACGATCAGCGCGAGGTTGAGCTGGTCCGCTCCGTAGCGCCCCATCATGAATTTTTGCAGCCACTGCATGTGCGCATCCCTCTTTCTTGGAGTCTTTGGTCCATTGTAGCGCAGATGCCGCGCCGCTGTCGCACGCGCGCGCGTAAAATCTTTATGGACAAAATTTGACGTCTAATCGTTGTCCACCTCGGGGACGAACAGCGACAGCGGGAACCAGCCGGCGGCGAAGGCGGGCAGGCGCAGGCGCTCCGGCGACCAGGGCCCGAAGAACAGGTTCATGGCCTGCCGGTGCGTGAGAGGCAGCGCCTCGCCCTCCGCCGCGGGCGCGACCTCGGGCTTTCCCCCGGACACGGCGACGCGCAGGCGCTCCGGCCCGGCATAGCCCTGGATGGCAAACGTGATCGCGCCGTCGGCCAGGGGAACGCGCTGCGCCTTGAGCTCCAGGCAGGCGCGCAGCACGCGCTCGTAGCAGAGGACGTTGTAGCACTCGGTGCTCTCGATGGAGGCGCGCTCCGCCACGTCCCCGAGCAGGTCGAACATCGCCTGCGCGTGGAAGGGAACGTGCAAGGAGAGCCTTTCCTGCTGCAGGAAGGCATAGCACGCGCACAGGACGCCCGCCGCGTGCTCGGGCGCAGCGCAGTCGATCTCCGGGACATCGTTGCCATCCTTGGCGAGGAAGTAGCCGGCGATGCCGCCCTGCGGCCCGTCCACGACGCAGACCTGGCTCTCCCAGGTGTTCAGCACGTCGTAGAGCTTCTCCTGCGGGCGCAGGGGATGGCTCGCCTGGCGCTCGGTCATCGCGCGGATCGCCTCCAGCGCCGCGGCGTCCTCCGGGCCGATCTTCCGCGCCGCGTAGCCCTCGCCCGCGCCGGGCAGGGCGTGGCGCAGGTTCGCGCTGTTCAGGCTAAACGTGCCGCAAAGGCCCGCCGGCTCAAAGCCGAAGTAGGAGTAGCGCTGGCGCTGGCCGCCCAGGGCCGCAAAGTCCGCGCCGCTCTGGAGGATGGCCTCCATGGCCTGCCCCATGGCGTCCTTCATGTAGCCCTTGCGGCGGTGGAAGGGGTGGACGGCGACGTTGCCGATGCCCGCGCCGCGCAGGACGTGCCCGGCGACCTCCAGCTCGATGGGATAGGCGCCCACGGCGGCGCGCAGCTTCCCGTCCTCCAGGACGACGTAGTTGTAGTCCTCGGGACGGTTTTCGGGCTTGTAGAGCTTGGGCAGCAGGCGGTAGAACCCGCTGTCCGCGCCGTTCATGCCGAATACGTAATTGAGAAAATCGATGAGCTCCTCGTGGCCGCAGTGTCCGGCGGCAAGGCCCCGATAAATTTCCATGCTGTTTCCCCCATTTTTTTGTAAAGCGGTTCCCACCCAGTATACAGGAAAAACCCGTCGCGCGCAATGTACAATCCATCAAAAAGGTGCTATACTGTCACTTGCAAAAAATAGAGAACGCTGGGGGAACACGCATGGGACAGGTATTGCTCAAGGCTTCGGCCTACGTCTTCGTCATCGCGCTGGGATACGCGCTGAAAAAGCTGCACTTCTTCGGGCCGAACGACTACAAGCTCATCATGAAGATCGTGCTCAACATCACGACGCCCGCGGCCGTCATCACGAACTTCGCCTCCTTTGACTTTGACATTTCGCTCCTGTATGTGACGCTGCTGGGGCTGCTGTGCAACCTGGTGATGTGGGGGCTGGGCGCGCTCTTCGCCCTGCGCAGAGGGCGGGGGGAGCGGATCCTCTACCCGCTCAACTTCCCGGGGTACAACATCGGCTCCTTCACCATGCCCTACATCCAGGGGTTCCTGGGCGCGCTGGGCGTGGTCGTGACCTGCCTGTTCGACGCGGGCAACGCCATCATGTGCACGGGCGGCAGCTACGCGCTGACCTCGCGCTTTGCGGGCGGAGATGCGCGGCCGACGCTGCGCGACAGCCTGAAGAAGCTGTTTTCCACGCCGTTTTGCACGTACATGCTCATGCTGATCCTCGCCATCGCGGGCATCTCCATCCCGTCCTTCCTGCAGCCCATCACCACGACCATCGGCAATGCGAACGGGTTCATGGCCATGCTCATGGTGGGCACGATGTTCGAATTCAACCCGGACAGGGCCTTCCTGCGCCAGGCGTTTACGATCCTGCTCTCGCGCTACGTCATGGCGGCCGCGTTTTCCGCGCTGTTCTACTTCGTCCTGCCCTTCTCCCTGGAGGTGCGGCAGGTGCTGGCGATCGTGGCGTTTGCGCCCTGCTCGGCCATGTCCCCGGCCTTTACGGAAAAGCTCGGGGGCGACGCGGCGCTGTCCTCCTTCACGGGAAGCTCGTCGATCCTGCTGTCCATCCTCATCATGACCACGATGATCGGCGCGATGGGCCTGCAATGACCCGATCCAAACAAGGCGCCGCCGGAGGGATCTCCCTCCGGCGGCGCTTTGCTGTTTTGTTTTTTTGGCGCTTACCCCTGCACGGGCGCGGCCTCGGTCAGGACCGCCTGCACGATGTAGCGCTGGTCGTCCGCGCTGCCGATGCAGGTCGACAGCGTGATGATGTTGCTGTCCGTCGTCAGCTCCACGTCGCGGAAGTGCCCGTCCGTGTGCGTGGCGATCTCGTCCAGGAAGGCCTGGCGGCCCTCGGCGCTGCTGTAGTCGAACTTGCGCATCAGGTGCGCGTCGTCGCGGGGATAGGCGGCAAAGATCGTGTAGGTGAGGCGCTGGGTCGGCGTATAGATGACGACCGTGTCGTGCTCGTTAAAGAAGTCCTCGTCCTCAAACTTGTGCAGGGCGGCGAACATGCTGCCGTCGCGCATGTTGTGGCCGTAGATCACGGTGTGGAAGTCGGAGAAGTCCGTGCTGTTGTAGCTGCCCTGGATGTAGATCGCGCCGGCGACGGCCTCCTGGCCCTTGACGTTGTGGGTGTGGTAATAGGCGTCGTCCTCCGGCCGGCAGAGGATGGGGTAGTCGATGACCGTGCCGTCCAGCGTGATCCAGGCGACGATCTCGTCGTTCTGCTCGTGCAGGGCGTCAAAGTCGATCTCCTGCGCGACGGGCGCCGTCGTGGGCGAGGCGCTGGGGTCCTGCGCAGCCGAGGGATCGGGCGTCGCCGTGGGGGCCGGCGTCGCGCTCGGGTCCTGCGAGGGGCGGGCGATCTGGGACATCTCGCCATCCAGCTGGCGCTGCTGCTGAATCTGGATGACCTGGCGGGCGATGCTCACGCCGCAGACGATCAAAATCAAAACCGATACGACCGCCAACACGGTCCATACCGTCTTCTTGCCATTTTTTCCACTTCCGCGCTTGGCCATGTTTTCCACTCCATTTCTAACAGTTTCACTATGTATGCGACGAAGGAGCCGCGGGTTTTGTTGCACCCGCGGCTCCAAAAGATGTAAAACACGCGCCGGAAGTTCCTCAGAGTTCCAATTTCTGGTCGCCGAAGCGGACCCAGCCGATCTTGCGCAGCAGCTCGCTGATCCCGAGCGAGAGCGCCGCCGGGAGCAGAACGTGCATCAGCAGGATCAGGAACAGCGTGTACGCCGGGGAAAAGCCCGCGGCCGTCATCGCGCTGTAGGCCCCGAACTGGCCGACCAGGCCGCTGGTGCCCATGCCCGCACCCATGGCGTTGTTGACCATGCCAAAGACCGCGGTGGAGATCGGGCCCAGGATCGCGCTGGCGAGCGTCGGCGCGATCAGGATCTGCGGCCGGCGGCAGATGTTGCCGAACTGCAGCATCGAGGTGCCGATGCCCTGCGCGACCAGGCCGCCGATCTTGTTCTCCCGGTAGGAGGCCACGGCAAAGCCAACCATCTGCGCCGCGCAGCCGACCGCCGCCGCGCCCGCGGCCAGCCCCTCCAGCCCGAGGGAGATGGCGATGGCCGCGCTGGAGATCGGCGCCGTCAGGCACAGGCCCATGATCGTGGAGACCGCGATGCCCATGGGCACGGGCGCGAGCGTCGTGGCGTTGTTGATGAGCGTGCCCAGCCCCGTCATCAGCGCGGAGATCGGCGGCCCGACGAACGTGCCCGTCAGCCCTCCGCAGACGATGGTCACGATCGGCACCAGCACGATGTCCACGGGCGTGCGCCCGGCCACCAGGTTCCCCAGCTCCGCGCCGACCACCGCCGCCAGGAACGCGCCCACCGGGCCGCCCAGGTCGTAGCCGATGGCGCCCGTCACCGCCGAGGTGAACACCACCAGGGGCTTGGCCTTGAGCCCCGAGGCCACCGCGACGCCGATGGCCGAGCCCACCACCGGCGAGGACGAGGCCACCATGTCCGCATAGGGCTGCAGCCAGGCCAGGAAGGACACCTGCGCCAGCTGCGAAAGGATCAGCCCGATGATCAGCGAGGCGAAGAGCCCCAGCGCCATGGAGGACATGGCCTTGATGAAATAGCGGTCCCCCGCCCAGCACAACCACTGCCAAACCGTCTTTTTCTCCCGTTGTTCCGTCTGCGCATTCGCCATGGGATGCAAACCTCCTGCCTGTTCTTCCTAAGGCAGGAGTATACACCATGTCGCGTCAGGTGTAAAGACAGTAACTTCGCTGCTTCGTGTTAAAATTCGTCACAATTCCTTCCGGAACACAAAGAAGCTGTGCCCGCCGCCGTGCGCCGCGGTGAGGCTACGCTTGTCCATGGCGTCGTAGTCCACGACGGGCAGCACCGTCACGCCCGAGGGCGCGAAGATCTTCAGCTCCACCGGCACATAGCCGTTTTTCCGGTAAAACCGCTCGACGTAGCCGTCCGCCGAGCCCACGGAGACCGCCGCGTACCCGCGCCGCCGCGCCTCCCTTTCCAGGGCGCGCAGCAGCGCGCCGCCCCGGCCCTGCGCGTTGTAGGGGTGGACGACGGCGATGCCCTGCAGGCAGAGCTCGTCCCGCGTGCGCGGCTCGGCATACGCCACGCCGATGAGCGCCTCCCCGCGCGCGAGGCACAGCTGCAAGGGCATGTCCGCGACGCGCGCGGGGGGAATGCCCGGCAAATACTCCGCCGCAATGGCGAGGAAGGCCGCGCGCTCCTCCGGCCGCGGCGGACGGATTTCCTCCTGCATGTGTCCAATCTCCTTTCCGGGTTTTGCGCTCACAACAAATTCTGGATGAGCAGCGTGAGCGCGACGCCGGGGATGCCCAGGAACCCGGTCAGGATGGCAGAAAACGGGTTGATCACCGCGACCAGGCCAAAGTTCCCGCCCACAAGGGACGCCACCCACAGCAAGAGGCCGCCCACGAGCGAATTGAAGAGGAAGTACAGCCCCTTCTTAAATGGCACGAGCAGCAGCCAGCCCACGCCGTAGAGCAGCGCCATGCCCAGCGCAAAGAACAGCACGACCTCCCAGGAAATCGAAAGCCCCATATCCAATCCTCCTCCCCGGAAGATGGATATGGGGAAGCGCGCCGATTCATGCCTCAGCCGCCGCGCTCCGGCCGGCCGCGCGTTTCGTCGTGCAGGCGCACGTCCTCGCCGGAGAAGAGCAGCACCTGCGTCTCGCTGCGGTCCATGAGGCGCGAGAAGATGCGCTCCGTATAGCGGGCCTGCAGCTCCCGCGGGGTGAGGTTGGTCGCCACCAGCGTGGGCAGGCGGTTGGCCCGGCGCTCGTTCAGGAGCGTGAAGAGGTATTCGATGGTGATGTTTTCCAGCATGGGCTCGGTGCCCAGGTCGTCGATGACCAGGACCTCGGCCGTGGTCATCAGCTCCAGCCCGCCGTCGTCCTGGCCGCGGTGGTAGCGGCGCATGGCGTCGAGCATCCGGTAGGCGGTCAGCCGCAGCACGGCCTTGCCGCGGTCCAGCAGCCGCGCCGAGATGCAGTTGAGCAGATACGTCTTGCCCAGGCCCGTCGGCCCGGTGAGCAGCAGGTTTCTGCGCCGCACGTCCGGAAAGGCGTCGGCATACCCCTCGCAATAGCTGCGGTAGGCGGCCATGGTCTGCCGCTGGGACTTGCCGGTCTTCTCCTCCGGCACGTCGGAGAAGATGCGCAGGTCGAAGTTTTCAAACGTCTCGTCCCCGATGTTGGCCGCGTCGTAGAGCCGGCGCATGAGCGCGACCTTGATGCAGGCGCAGTATTCGTGCACGGGCGAGCCCACAAAGCCGGTGTCCTTGCAGATGGGGCAGTGGTAGCGGGGGCGGAGCGCCTCGGGCGAATAGCCGGCGGCGGCCAGCGCGCCCTCCGCCTCCTTTTGCAAACGCAGGACGCGCTGGCGACCCTCCTGCGCGATCTGCTGCGCGTTTGGCGGGTCCTCCAGCGCGCGGCGGGAGGTCTCCAGCAGGATGCCGGAGATCGCGCCGCTCAGGTCCGCATAGACCGGGACCTCCTCGGCGATGCGCGCGCGCACGCGGTCGGCCTCCCGCTCGGCCTCCTCCTTGTGCGCGCGGTATTCCGCCAGCAGGTCCCGAAGGATTGCCTTGCGCGAAACGATGTCCATGCCCTTCCCCTCCTTACGGCTTCAGGTCGTCCAGGTCCGTGTACAGCAGCGCGTCCAGCTCCTCGTCGGTATAGGCGCGCTGGGTAAACCGGTGCGCGCCCACCTCCTTGGAGGGGCGGGCGGGCGCATCGGGCCGCGGCGCGGCCGGGGCGGG
>OJQP01000685.1_pt1 | contig 10913 bp, 10 predicted proteins | sample 1598871 | NCBI WGS metagenome assembly OJQP01 (sample SAMN03922520, study PRJEB24848) | human gut metagenome | isolation source: stool sample | host: Homo sapiens | place: Germany | collected 2010-02
CGTCGGCAGCGTCAGATGTGTATAAGAGACAGTGCGCACACAGTGCCTTTCAGCAAATACCCCTCTTATATGCCGGCAGGAGTTTTGGGTATATGTACCGAAGGAAATGCCGAGATCCAGGTTGGCCTCCGGAAATATGTTATTTGCGCAAACGACATTCTTATTTTCATGCCGGGATTCCTGGTTTCATTTATAAAATCCAGCCCGACTTTCACCATCGACTATTGTACTTTTTCAAATGTCCTTTTTTATGACGTGATCAATGGAAGTATCAAACGTTTTCCGACCGGTTTTCATACCTACACCCAAACCCACTGCATCTATTCGCTATCCCAAGAGAAAGCGGAACAGTTCTCCCTCTATTTCCGGTTACTATACAACAGAGCTACTTCTCCAACTTATTTATTTACAAAAGAATCTATTACCAATCTGCTGAAATTACCTTTTCTGGAACTTTATGCAGACTATTACAGCACGGTAAAAGAACATAAAGTCACCACCTTGCATAAAGAAGAAATCGGATACTTTTTTCTGGATTTGCTGTTAAAGCATTACAAAGAAAACAAAGAAGTGGCGTTCTATGCCGAAAAGTTGCATGTTTCCTCCAAATACCTGACTGAAGCCTTGACCCTGGTAAGCGGAAAATCCCCCAAAGAATGGATTATACATTATACCCTGCAAGAGATTTACGCACTATTGGAGAATCCATCCATCAGCATACAGGAAATCGTTCAAAGAACCCGGTTTGCCAATCTTGCCACCTTAAGACGTTTCTTCAAGCGACATACCGGAACATCCCTGTTGCAATACCGGAAACAGGACTTATACAAAAATAATCAATAGGTACCTCAATAAAAAAATCAGCCCGTTCCACACATTCTTCCGGAACGGGCTGATCCCTCTATCTACCAAAACTTGTTGTTTTCCTTACTATACTCAAATCCGGCCGCCTTCAGTTTTTTCACCAACAGCTCCTTGTCTACATTCATATCATCACAAAGCTCGTCCAGCGAATGATAGCAGTCACGAAGTTTCATATTCACCATGCTGAAAAGCATCATCGGGTCATCAGGTAATTCCATATCAATATCTCCTTTTTTAAAATCGGATGCAAAGTTACAAAACTTTTCATAATGATACGTATTCCATCGCCAAATATCGGTTTGACAAAAAGTTATCCCCTGCTTTTTATCCTATCAGTCCGTCAGCTTCACCGTTTCCATCTTCCCCGGAACCAAAGTAAGACGCGCCGTTCCATCCCTGTCTATCTCCACTTCCATATACCGGGCCCGGATAATGATCCTTCCATCTACAGCCAGTACCCCCCACTGGCAGGAACTGTCCTGATAGGCGCAATAACCACCCACCGGATGCAATATCCTCCGATAGACAGGTGGAATCAAAATCCGCTCCGCTGTCCTCAGCCCCCATTTCACTCCTATTTGAAAAGGTACGGCCTCCACACTCCTGCTGATTATACGCTGCCGTTTCCGTTCATACTCGCACTTCTCCTCACGCAAGCGTTTCTCCACACGCTCGTCCGCCTGTCTTCGGAGCAATGCCACCGCCTCATCAAAATCCTCACTCCGGTCCGACGGACGGTTACAGGCCACATAACGCTTTCCATGCCCTTTCTCCACATGGTAATACCGTCCCTCCTCATCCATCACCACAATACTTTGATCCGGCAACCGTCCGCTCAGGTAATAAGCACGCTCCTCATCCCCCTCCAACAGACAAACCTGCGGTTCACAACAAAAGCCTCCATCTTCCATGCGGCGGCATCGGGAAGGCACTCTGCCATCGTACATCTTCACATAAAACCCCATCCACACGATGGACGAAGAAGGCAACCCGCATGTATTGGCATACACCTGCCTTGTCCTGCTGTAATAAGTACGGTTCGCCTGTAACAATTCTATGCTCCCGTATCTGAGGACACGCGGGCGGACAGAATAACACCGGCCGTTCCGTAAATCCACATAAGACACCGAATTCCCGGCATGACGGACTTGCAACAAATCATCTTTCAGAAACCTCACCTCACGGCAATGCCCCGGTTCGGCCACCAAAGCCCCCGTATCATCCAGTACCCGGACACACCCGTTCCGAAGCCTCCCCACGGCAAAACGTCCTTTGATACTCAAAACCTCTTTAAACGAAGCGTCCGGCAACATCTCATCTCCCTTTTCCAATCCCCAAAGACCTGTTTCCTTATCTACAAATGCCCTCAGCCTGCATGACGGTGACTGCTCCTTCTCATCCGGCAAAGCCTGCTCTCTGATGGAAGAAAGCAAACGCCCGTGCTCCATAACCACCACCAAGTCCCCACCGGCTTCAGCCGGCCTTTCCACCACCGGAAAAGCGGTAACGGAAGCATCACAGTTCATCCGTCCGGGCAAACTCCCCTTTCCCGCCATCCGTCCCCGGAACATAGCATCCCAGTTCCATCGCTGTGTAGGAAGCCCGAAAATGCGGTACAGCCCCACATTGTCTATCAGCATACACGCCTCCTTGCCCTCCGATCTCCGCAATCCGCGCCCTACCTGCTGCAAATATTTAGCCAGTGACAAAGTAGGACGGGCCAGTTGTACAAACTCCACATCGGGACAGTCGAACCCCTCGCTGAATACATCCACATTCACCAGCACCTCGATTTTTCCATGTCTGAACTCCTCCACCATCCGCTTACGCTCCATAGCAGGAGTCTTGCTGTCCACAGCCACCGCATTCACTCCCCGCCTGCTGTAATACTCCGCTATCCGCCGGGCATGTTCAATGCTGATGGCATACACCATCCCCTTCTTGCCGGAAGCAAACTGCCTGACACTGCGGTACAGGCGCTCGATACCGGGACGCCTGTTCAGTACCGCATCCATCTCTTTCACCTGATAATCCCCATCGGCCCCCCGTTTCTCCAGACCGTCAATGAGCCGCCGCTCCTCGCTGCCGGGACGGATGGATACATAATCGAACACAGACAACACGCCTTTTTCAATAAACTCGGCAATACTCCACGAAGTAACCAGTACCTCGAACAGTTCCGTGAACCCCCTACGGTTCAGGCGGCAAGGTGTGGCAGTCACACCCAGTTTCTTTGCGGCAGGATAACGCTTCCACATCTCCGTGTAAGAAGCGGCCAAGGCATGATGAGCCTCGTCTATCACAATCAGTCCCGGAGCATCACCCGCCTCATTCCAATGCCGGGACAGCCATTGGACAGACATCACCCTGACCGGAGTATCCTCCCTCCGGATACCATATTTAGCCAGCGTTTCCTCCATTTGCGCCACCAGTTCCCTACGATGGGCAATAAGCCATACCCCGCTGCCGGCAGAAGACACGAACTCACTGACCACAGATGCCAGCAAATGTGTCTTGCCCGTACCGGTAGGCATCTGCACCATCACGCTCCGGTGAGCTTTCCACGCTTCCATCAGACGTGTTTTCATCTCTATCTGATAATCCCGCAACATAAATAATTTGCCGATTTGCTAACGTGCCAATGGAGTAAGAGGATAACTGAAAAAATTATTTACTAGCCAGCATATTATTAATCTGCGCCCGTATATTGGCTATCGTACCGCCCGACACAAGCCGTTTGGCAAAAGGTAGCAACGACTTGATGAAAGCCGCTTTCACCACCGTGTGTTTGTCTACATTCCTACAGTTCTCATCGGCCAGCATCTTTCCTACCACCACCGCCAGTTCGCGTGCCGTGGTACACTCTCCCAAAAGTATCTTGTAAGCCCTCATCACCTTTATATCGGGTATATAGACCGATACGTAAAATTCATCATCCGACAGTTCCGCCGGTTCCTGTGCCGGCTTCTCATCCGCCACACTTTCTGTATTCTCCGTTTTCTCAAAATCTTCCGGTTGGTCGGCGGCCTCATCACCCCGGTCGCCATAAAAGTTCTGAATGGCGGAAGATGCCACAGGAGCAATCAGATTATTTCCGCCATAAATATTTATCATCATATCAGGTTTTTCATTCATATACTATTTCTTTTCTCTATTCTTTAATTATTATCAACAGATCGTTAATCAAAATCCATATTTTATCAATATATAATCAATAGCATGCACCAATAGTAAACAGATAGTAAACGGTTATGAACCGATTTCCATACGTCATTCCCTACCCGTATATTTGTGCAGATAAATCAAAATCAATTTCTTTTATGAAAGAATACATCATGTCATTTTTCAATGCACCCGTCACCAATAAAATACCCACATGTATATGCAGTGTGGCAGGGCTTCATACCTACATCAGCACCAATCCGCAACTGGAAGAACTGACGCGTAAAGTCAGAGCCGGACTCGGAGACAAGCAAGTGTTCCGAAAGAATAAACAGACCCTTTTACCGTATGTCACTCCGGCAGGTATCTTCTCTTACTGCAAAGAGCAATGCATGCAAGTTCCTTCGGGCCTCTTTGTCATAGATATTGACGAACTGGCTTCCACCGAAGAAGCGGCAATGTGGCGCGACCGCCTCTTTGCCGATGAAGTGCTGCACCCCGTACTTTCCTTTGTCAGCCCCGGAAACCAGGGAGTAAAACTGTTTATCCCTTACCGCATAAACCCTTTCCTGAGCGTGGAAGAATCCTTCGACAATGCCCTGCACACCGCATGGGAGTATCTGGAATGGAAATACGAGCTGAAAGTGGACAGGGCCAATGCCGACTTGTCCAGAGCCTGTTTTCTGTCGCACGACGGAGAAGCGAAAATCAATAACCATAAATATTAAAAAATGAACGATTCTATTTCTATCTTGGAACAGCTGGTAACAGCCATCGAACAAGCGGGAGTCAATGTGGCCCCCACCTATCAGGAATATATGCCGCTGGCCTTTGCCATAGCCAACAGTTGCGGAGAAGAAGGACGCACCCGGTTCCACCGCATCTGCCGCATATCCGAAAAGTACCACCACGATGAAGCAGACAAACTGTACGGACATGCCCTGACCAAAGGAACAGGCAGAAATTCCCTGGGAACCGTCTTCCATCTGGCAGAGGTGGCCGGGGTGAAAATGGACCCGAAACTTGCAAACTTGCAGAACTTGCAGTCTCTCCACACCCACACACGTGCGCGCGTATCCTATAATGCCCATCCGGATGCTTCCGACGGGACTCCGCCCGATGCCGTTTTCACGGACCCAGCCTCCCCCCTGTCCGACGGCGTGTCCAAGACCATCCTCCCTGCCCGACTTCCCTCTTTCCCCGACTACCGCTGGCCCGCCTTCCTGCAAGGAATCATAGACTGCGGTAACTCTCCCGCCCAACGGGATATCCTGCTGCTGGGTGCGGCAACCGTGCTGGGAAGCACTCTCAACAAACTGGTAAGTTTTGTGTACGGACGAAAGCACAAGTATCCCTGTCTGCAAGTGTTCGTCACCGCGCCTCCCGCTTCCGGCAAAGGTGCGCTGACCTGGGTACGCCGTTTGGCAGAACCCATACACAACGCGCTGCTGGACACCTACCGGGAAAAAATAAAGACCTACCGCATGGAAAAGACCAAATGGGACACTTTGGGGAAGGAAAAGGCAAATACCCCCGAACCCGAACAGCCCCAGCTGAAAATGCTCCTCATAGCCGGCGACAATACCGGTACAGGCATACAGGAAAACCTGATGGACTCCGGAGGCGTAGGACTGATATGCGAAACCGAGGCCGACACCGTGAGCACCGCCATTGGAGGCGACCACGGACACTGGAGCGACCTCCTCCGGAAATGTTTCGACCATGACCGGCTGGCCTACAACCGGCGCACCAATCACGAATACCGCGAATGTAACGTCACGTTCCTCTGCGTACTTCTCAGCGGCACGCCTGCACAAATCAAGCCCCTTATCCCATCGGCCGAAAACGGATTGTTCTCTCGCCAGCTGTTCTACTATATGCCTGCCATTGAAGAATGGGAAGACCAGTTCAACGAAGCGGATACAGACTATGACTCCCGTTTCCTGGAATGGGGGGCACAATGGAAAGAAGTGCTGGACGCCATCACCGCTTCGGTGAGCAACATCAACATGAAGCTCACCCACGAGCAAAAAGAGATATTCAACTTCCACTTTGCCCGCGTATTCGGACGAGCCTCCGCCATTCACGGTAACCAGATGAAAAGCGCCGTAACCCGTATTGCCATCAATATCTTCCGCATCATAAGCATTATCGCCCTGCTGCGCTCTCTGGAATCCCTGCTGCCGGGAGGCGAAAGGAGCGGTGAACCACAGGAAAATATCGTGCGTACCCTGCTGAACTGTCCCGGACTGACCCCGTCGGCCCATATTCCACAAGAAAACATAGCAGACGGAATCGTACCGCAATTCAACCTCTCCATCCGCACCGACGACTTTTATGCCGTGCTGGCCCTGGTGGAACCTCTGTACCGCCATGCATGCCACATTCTCTCGCTCCTGCCCGCAGGAACCCCCACCGCACCATCGGCGAACATGACTCCCGAAACCCTGTTCGACTGCCTTCCCCTGCGCTTCACCCGCAACGAAGCCATCGACAAAGGAGAACAGGTAGGAGTTCCGGCAGGCTCGGTGGACTCGCTGCTGAAACGTATGACCGAACGCGGACAGCTGGTCAAAGTGGGGCGTGGCGAATACGAATTCAACGCGCGCATGCACACACGTACGTGTGTGGGTGTGAGAGAGAGTGCAAGTTCTGCAAGTTTGCAAGATTCCTGAATTTAAAATGTATAAATATGAAAGATTTCCTTTATTTCCCATCCATGACAAAAGGTAGCCTGGCTCTGCTCTATTTTCCCGGTTCAAATCCCCGGATAGCCACCCGGCATCTGATGAGGTGGATAAACGGCTGTCCCCCTTTGATGGAAGAGTTATCCGCAACGGGTTACCATACCTCGCAAAAAGTCTTCACGAGCCGCCAGGTGACACTGATCAACCGGCATCTGGGCAGCCCCGGATAGCCCTGCAAGCTCTTTGGAACAGGATGAAAGCCATAAAGTGCCACAAGGTGTCATAAAGCGTCAGCACGCATTTCACAGTACCTATCTTTGCAATGTCAACAATGAGGGAGCCGATACGTTACTAACCTTCGGCCTAGCATGTTACTAACATGTAACCCCATACGTTACTAACCTTCAGCCTTACACGTTACCTACGTGCAATCCGCAAGAAAAGTAAAGTATTCTCCCTCTTCACTGACGAAATTCATTTTTTATTTTTCATCTCTTAAAACCCTATTTATCATGATCAACTACAGCACCTGCATGCGTGGTAACCCCACCGACAAAGACGCGGCCAAGAAGGCGTATGCCAACGCCCAGTACTCACAAGTAATGACACTGGACAAGTTCTGTTACCACATTGCCAGCCACGGATGTGTATACTCGCGCGCCGATATCCAAGCCATCCTTATTCTTGCCGTGGACTGCCTGCGCGAGCAGTTGTTGAACGGACAGCAGATACAGATGGGCGATCTGGGCGTATTTTCGAACAGTATCCGAAGCCTCGGCGCCCATTCGATGGCAGAGTTCACTGTGGAGAACATCACCGAGGTGAACGTACTGTGGGCTCCGGGCGTCCGTTTCAACAACCTGCGCCAAGATGCCGAATTCCAACTGGTTCCCACGCGCAAGGCAGCCGCCGAAGTAGTGAAGGCATTGAAGGCCGGAAAGACTACGGTAGACCTGACGGGCAATTCTTCTGCCGCCGGCATTGCCGCTGACGACGCTGACGCCTCCCGCATTCCAGCCGCCTCCGGCGAACCGGCAGACGAAAATAGCTGACCGGCTTGTTCCGCTCCACAGAGATAGCATGATGTGATTATGGAACACGGGCGACACGGACTCTTCTTTCACTCCCCCGTGTCCGTCCGCCAGTTCCGTAACCTCCTTTTGTTCCATTCGCATTTTAAACTGACAAAAAACAGATATTTCCATGAATGAATCCAACCACGAATCCAAGAAAATCACCTGGACACAAATCCTCCGGGCAGTTATCCAGGCAGCCATCGCGGCACTCACCGCTTTGGGCATTACCAGTTGCGCATCCCTCATCTAAAGAACAAACACAACATTTTCCAATTCTCAATTTATTATGATACAAGAAACATTCCCAATGATAATCGGTGAGGAAGAAATGAAAAACGAACGCCAACTCCTCACCGTAGAGGACGGACCGCTGATGCAAGGACGCGAATCAGTGCGATACCTCATCCTCCACTGTAGCGCCACACGTTGTGACAAAGACTATACTGCCGAGCAATTACTTCGTGACCATAAGACCCGTGGTTTCCGGACTGTAGGTTACCACTTCTATATCCGTCGCGACGGCACCATCACCCAGCACCGCAAACTGCTGGAAGTGGGGGCACACTGCCGTCCCTGGAACCGTTGCAGCATCGGCATCTGCTACGAGGGCGGTCTGGATGCGGACGGACATCCGGCAGACACCCGGACCGCAGAGCAGACAGAACAGCTTATCTTGTTGCTGATGCGTCTGACAAAGCTCTTTCCCGGTGCCCGGATAAGGGGACATAGGGATATGAGCGGAAGCATCCCGAAGGCTTGTCCGTGTTTTGACGCGGAAGGGGTGTTCGGATATTTGGAAAGGTAATTTCTTTTTCCAAGGTTTCCTTTTGCCAGTGTTCGTTTCTGCTCTCAAGTAGAGAGTGATACTACTGGCAGAGGGAATTTTTTACTAAGATCATCCGGCCGGTACCGACACACCGAAACAGACTATCATATAGATAAAAATTCTTTAGGAGTAAATATAGTAATATCAGAAAATAAAAAATCCTTCCTGTTACGGGTTATTGTATAATCCTCGTTTATTTTTAAAGCTGAATAAATCCTAATCGGATAATCTTCTTTATTATTAAAGCTCTGGGAACAAGCGCTCTCGTTCCCGGAGCTCCCCCTGCACTTTTCACAAAGGACAAGGGTTCTGATCTAACATTAGTGCCGGCTATGTTCCATTTCCGGCCGGCAGACGGAAATAACAGGCTGCAAAAACAAAGTTTTTTAACTGCTAAATTACTAAGGACCCTCATCGAGAAGGATCGTTAAGAACAGCCCGTTTTACTAATAGGCATTCTTCTCGCCACGGAAGACATTCGCCACCGTCCTGTACATGATGTAAAGGTCCAGACCGAAGCTCCAGTGCTCCAAATACCAGATATCACCACGGATACGGCCCTCCATGTCTTTTAGTTCCTTCGTTTCCCCACGGAAACCCGTAACCTGGCTCCATCCCGTTATACCCGGTTTCACAAAATGCCGCACCATATATTTATTGATCAGCCTTGAATATTCCTGCGTATGGAGAAGCATGTGAGGACGAGGCCCCACGATACTCATATCCCCCAACAGCACATTGATAAACTGGGGCAGCTCATCTATATTCGTCTTACGCATTATATTGCCCCAGCGCGTCTTGCGGGGATCATGCTCCGTGGCCTGTATCCTGTCGGCATCTGCATTTACTTTCATACTGCGGAACTTGTAACAATAAAACTCCCTGCCGTTCAGCCCGTTCCGTTTCTGGCGGAAGAACAGCGGGCCGGGCATGGTCAATCCGGTCACTATCGCCACCACAATCAGAATAACCGGAAAAAACGTACAAAGGAACACCGATGAGACTACTATGTCAAAGGTTCTTTTCAGCAGGCGGTTCCCCGGCCAACTTAAGGGATCGGGGCGAAGGCCCAGGTAAGGGACGTTCCCCATGATGTTGAACGACATACGGTGGTGGAGATAATTGCGCACATTGGGCACACTGAAGAAATGTACCAGATGGTTCTCGCAGTAATCAATCAGAGAAACGATGACCTCTCTGTCTTTTGAGGGCAGGCAGCAGAACAGGTAATGTACATAATCATGTTTCTCCAGATATTCCTGTACCTGCGCCGGCTGGCCCAAATACGGACATTCTACCGGGAAAGCAGGATTCGCCTGACCGTCAAAATAGCCCACGACCGAATAACCTGTATCTTCACTGCCCGACATCTCATGGTAGATTTCCAGGTTGTTGTCCGTACTTCCTACCAGTACTACAAAACGCGTATGTTTCTTGCTCATACGGTAAAGCCTGATGAGAAGACGAAGAGTGAAACGGAACGAAACAAGACACAGAAACAGGAGGAAAAGGTACTCCAGCATGAACAGGGAGGCTATATCCGCATAGTTTCCTACAGAAAGGACCAGACCGCCCAGGAGGACAAACAGGAACATATTCTCGAACACACGTTTCCATATCTGAAGGGAATGCACTTTCCTCCGGTGAAGCACTACTCCTGAATGGATGGCGCAAAGGGCGTAACATAACATCAGTGTAAGCATGACTTGCAGAACGGTGGTTCCACCAACCTGCAGGCTATCCCACTGCATCTCATTGGACAGCTTGCTGAAAAGCAGGAATAGCAGACCGCAAAGAAAGGTCTCGGTGACAATCACAAAGGTCTCGATCAAGTGGTTGTAGGATGCTAATTTGTCTTTCATAGTCATAGTAGTATGATTTAAAAAATTATGATCATATATGTGGCTATCATTATCAACTCTCATACCTGTTTACTTCAAACAGATTTTGAAATAAAGTCCCGCACTCAGATATTTACCATCATTCAATTCTGCTATCAGATTAAAACGATCTTTCCAAACAGCATAGTTAAAACCTATATTAATGGTTCGTGCATCATATTCCGCCATCAAATTCAGTCCATTCAATATCTTATTTCCCAAAGAAGTATCAGGCAAACAACACCGAAAATTAACACCTAATGCAGGTCCTTCATAATTCAAGCCAGTAGCCCTGCTATAAATATAAGCCATATGAAGCCCTAATTCCCCCACATTCTGAAAATACAAATGTTTCGTTGCAGCCAGAAAAAAACGATTGAAATAATTATGAGTACCAGCTTCTTGATTAAAATTGATA
>OJQP01000687.1_pt1 | contig 10892 bp, 10 predicted proteins | sample 1598871 | NCBI WGS metagenome assembly OJQP01 (sample SAMN03922520, study PRJEB24848) | human gut metagenome | isolation source: stool sample | host: Homo sapiens | place: Germany | collected 2010-02
CTCTCTATCGTCGGCAGCGTCAGATGTGTATAAGAGACAGCGTCAAGGTCGTGCGCGTGGAGGGCAGAAAGATCGTTGTGCGCCAAATCGGCGCATGACCATAGAAAAGGTTAACGAGGAGGAACCCCAATGGAGCAAATCATCATCGCATTTGGCATCCTGATTGCCATCATCGTCGTGCTGGCCATCTTCTTCTCGTTCTTCCCGCTCGGGCTGTGGATTTCGGCCATGGCCTCGGGCGTGAAGATCAAGATCTTCACCCTGGTCGGCATGCGCATCCGGCGCATCACCCCGTCCCGCCTGGTCTACCCGCTCATCAAGGCCACAAAGGCGGGCCTGGACATCTCCATCAACAAGATGGAGGCGCATTACCTGGCCGGCGGCAACGTCGACCGCGTCATCAACGCGCTCATCGCCGCCCAGCGCGCGGACATCGACCTGGTCTTTGAGCGCGCGGCGGCCATCGACCTTGCCGGCCGCGACGTGCTCCAGGCCGTGCAGATGAGCGTCAACCCCAAGGTCATCGAGACCCCGGTCGTCGCGGCCATCGCCAAGGACGGCATCGAGCTGCGCGCCAAGGCCCGCGTCACCGTCCGCGCCAACATCGACCGCCTGGTCGGCGGCGCGGGGGAGGAGACCGTCATCGCCCGCGTCGGCGAGGGCATCGTCACCACCGTCGGCTCCGCCGAGAGCCACAAGCAGGTGCTGGAAAACCCGGACATGATCTCCCGCACGGTCCTGGCCAAGGGCCTGGACGCCGGCACCGCCTTTGAGATCCTCTCCATCGACATCGCGGACGTGGACGTCGGCCGCAACATCGGCGCCCAGCTGCAGACCGACCAGGCCGAGGCCGACAAGCGCATTGCCCAGGCCAAGGCCGAGGAGCGCCGCGCCATGGCCGTCGCCCACGAGCAGGAAATGGTCGCCGCCGTCCAGGAGATGCGCGCCAAGGTCGTCGAGGCCGAGGCCGAAGTGCCGCGCGCCATGGCCGAGGCCCTGCGCGAAGGCAAGCTCGGCGTGCTCGACTACTACAACATGCAGAACGTCATCGCCGACACCCAGATGCGCGATTCCATCGCCCGCAGCGGCTCGCCTGCCGGAAACGGCAAGCCCGAGCAGCCCGGGAAGTAAGAGGCGCGGGGAGGCGGAAGGCCGCCTCCCCCTTTTCGCCGCCGAATGGAAGGAGGAATGACCATTGGGCGACATGCTGGAGAGCCTCTTTGCCGTCATCGTCGTCGTCATCGCCGTCGTCAGCGCGGTCAATAAGGCAAACAAGAAGAACAAAAACGCCGCTTCCGGCAAGGCGCACCCCCCACAGGCGCAGACCCCGCAGGGGCAAACCCCACAGGGGCAGACCCCGCAGGGGCAGCAGGCGCCGGCCGCCCAGCCCATGGACCGCCCCCTGCAGGCGCCGCCCGTGCCCCAGCCCTCCATGACCCAGCCCGCGGCCGCGAGCGTGCGCCAGGGCCGGCCCGTCATGCCCAGCAAGAAGCCCCCGCGCCGCACGCCCGCGCCGCAGAGGGGCGGCGCAGCCCCCGGGGCCGCCGGCAGCATCGCCTACGTCTCCCCGGAGGGAAAGGAGGTCCATGCGCCCGGCTTCCACGGCGAGAAGCCGCCGCTGCTGGCCATGCTGGACCTGGAGGAGCTGGACCAGATCCGCGAGGCGGAGCGCGCGCGCATGGCGCGGGCCGCCGCCGCGGCCGAAAGCGCCATGCCCCTGGAGGCCGCCCGGTCCGCCTCCGCGCCGCGCTATACCGCCCGGCAGCTGCGCGAGGCCTTCGTGATGAAGGAGATCCTCGACGCGCCCGTCTCGCGCCGCCACGGAGGGAGGATGCCCTATGGCCGATGGTAAGACGCTGCGCGTGCTCCTGTGCGACGACGAGCCCGGCATGCGCCTGATCCTGCGCAAGCTCGTCGAGCGCGCGGAGGGGTTCGAGATCGTGGGCGAGGCGGAGGACGGCGAGGAGGGCCTGCGCCTCTTCGAGGAGAAGCGGCCGGACGTCGTCTTCCTGGACGTGGATATGCCCCGGCTCAACGGCGTGGAGACCGCAAAGCGCATCCAGGACATGGACCCGCGCGCCGCGCTCATCTTCGCCACCGCCTACGAGGGCTACCGCGACGAGGCCTTCGAGGTCTACGCCTTTGACTACCTGGTCAAGCCCTTTAAGAACGAGCGGGTGCTCGCGACGCTGGAGCGCATCCGCGGCCTGCTCGCCGGCAGCGACCGCGCCGAGCCCCCGCGCGACCTCAAGCCCCGCCCCAATGCGCGCAAGCGGCGCGACCGCCTGCTGCTGCGCAGCCGGGACGGCGTCGTCTTCCTCGACATGGACGACATCCTGCTGGTGCAGCGGGAAAACCGGCAGACCGTGCTCTACACGGTCGACGGGTCCTACACCACCTCCGACACGCTCTCCGAGGTGGAGGAGCGGCTCGACCCGGACCTGTTCTTCCGCTGCCACAAGTCCTACATCATCAACCTGACCTGCATCGACTCCATCACCCCTTACGGCCGCTGGACCTACGTCGTCAAGCTCCGCGGCACGCGCCAGGACGCCCTCATCACCCACGAGAAGTACGAGGAGCTGGAGACGATGTATTCCTGACCGCAAAAAGGAGGCGCGCTGCGCTTCCTTTTTTGCAGAGGGTTATTGACATATGCCGAAAAAGGTGTATACTGGACCCAGCGACCGAAAGGGAGGCAAGAAGGATGAAAATTGCAGTGACATATGAAAACGGCGAGGTGTTCCAGCACTTCGGCCACACGGAACAGTTCAAGGTCTACGACGTGGAGGAGGGCAAGGTCGTGCGCAGCGAGGTCCGCTCCGCCCAGGGCAGCGGCCACGGCGCGCTGGCCGGCCTGCTCAAGGGCTGGGGCGTGGATACGCTCCTGTGCGGCGGCATCGGCGGCGGGGCGCGCACGGCGCTGGCCAGCGCGGGCATCGCGCTCTACGGCGGCGTGCAGGGCAGCGCGGACGCGGCGGTGGAAGCGCTGCTGACTGGCAAGCTGGAGTTCGACCCCAACGCGGCCTGCAGCCACCACCACGAGGGCGGCCACACCTGCGGCCATCATCACGAGGGTGGCCACACCTGCGGCCACCACGAGGGCGGCGAGCACCACTGCCACCACAGCGACAACTGAGAAAAAGCACACCGACAGGGGTGCTTTTTCTTTGCACAACTCGCGCTCAGTCCTCCTGGTCCGGACGGGGGAGGCCGCGGCAGGCGGCGCAGTCCGCCTCGCCGCAGCGGCAGTGCGCGTTGCAGGCGTCCGGGCAGCAGCCGCCGCTGCGCTCGCACAGGCGCACGTCCCCGCCCGCGATGCGCAGGCTCTTGCCCGCGACGAGCGCCTCGGCCAGCTTGGAGCGCGCCGAAAGGTAGATGGACTGCACCGTCGTGCGGGCCACGTTCATGCGCAGGGCGCACTCCTCCTGCTGCAGGTGCTCCAGGTCGATCAGGCGGATGCTCTCGAACTCGTCCAGCGACATGCAGATCTCGCCTGCGCCCCCGTCCTCGGGCGCAAAGCGCGTCGTCCGCGGCATCTGGCAGATGCGGCGGCACTTGCGCGGCCTGGCCATGCGCGTTCCCTCCCTCCGGAATCCGTTTTCCCTATTGTAGTCCCTTGCCCGCGGCCTGTCAAATCGGAAAAAGCGCCGCCCCCTTTGCGAAAGGGGGCGGCGCGCAGGCCTTAGGAGGCGAACTGGCTGTTGTAGAGCGTGGCGTAGAAGCCGCCGGCGGCCAGCAGCTCCTCGTGCTTGCCCTGCTCGACGATGTGGCCGTCGCGCATGACGAGGATCACGTCCGCGTTCTTGATGGTGGAGAGGCGGTGCGCCACGATGAAGCTCGTGCGGCCGCGCATCAGGCGCGCAAACGCCTCCTGGATGCGCATCTCCGTGCGCGTGTCGATGGAGGAGGTCGCCTCGTCCAGGATCAGCATGGGCGGCAGGGCCAGCATCACGCGCGCGATGCACAGGAGCTGCTTCTGCCCCTGGGAGAGCGCGCCGCCGTCCTCGGCGATGACCGTGTCGTAGCCGTGCTCGAGCTGGGAGATGAAGCCGTGCGCGTGGGAGGCCTTGGCCGCGGCGATCACCTCCTCGCGCGTGGCGTCCGGCTTGCCCATGGCGATGTTCTCGTAGATGGTGCCGGCCTTGAGCCACGTGTCCTGCAGGACCATGCCGAAGTTCCGGCGCAGGCTCTTGCGCGTGACGCGGCGGATGTCCGTTCCCTCGACCAGGACCGCGCCGCCGTCCACGTCGTAGAAGCGCATCAGCAGGTTGATCAGCGTGGTCTTGCCGCAGCCGGTCGGCCCGACGATGGCCACGCGCATGCCCGGCTCCACGGAGAGGTTGAAGTCCCCGATGAGCGGCTTTTCCGGCGCGTAGGAGAAGGAGACGTCTTTGAGATCCACGCGCCCGCGCACGTCCGTCAGCACCCGCGCATCCGCGTCGTCCGGCGTCTGCGGCTCCTCCTCGATGAGGGCGAAGATGCGCCCCGCGCACACCAGCGCGTTTTGCAGCTCCGTGATGACGCCGGAGATCTCGTTGAAGGGCTTTGTGTACTGGTTGGCGTAGCTCAGGAAGGCCGAAAGGCCGCCCACCGTGATGCCGCCCGTCAGCGCGGCAAACGCGCCCGCAAGGCCCACGCCCGCGTAGACCAGGCTGTTGATGAAGCGCGTGGCCGGGTTGGTGATGGAGGAGTAGAACGTCGCCCGCAGGGAGCTCTGGCGCAGGCGCTCGTTGATCCCGTCAAAGTCGCGCTGGGCCGCTTCCTCGTGCGTGAAGGCCTGCACGACCTTTTCGTTGCCGATCATCTCGTCGATCAGGGCGGTCTGGTCCGCGCGCGCCTCGGACTGCTTCTTGAACATGGTGTACGTCCTGCGCGCGATGAAGTTCGCCACAAAGAGCGAGAGCGGCGTCAGCAGCACCACGACAAACGTGATGCCCACGTTTACCGTCAGCATGAAGATCAGCGTGCCCAGGATCGTGACGGCGCCCGTGAACAGCTGCGTAAAGCCCAGCAGCAGGCCGTCGGCGAACTGGTCCACGTCCGCGATGACGCGGCTGACGACCTCGCCCGTGGGATGGCTGTCGATGTACTTCAGCGGCAGGATCGTCAGCTTGTGGAAGGCCTCCTTGCGGATGTCGCGGATGACCTGATAGGTGATCTTGTTGTTGATGATGTTCATCGCCCACTGCGCGACCGCGGTGATGGCCACGACCACCCCGATCACCACGAGGCAGCGAAGGATCTGCGCAAAGTCCACGCGCCCGGCCTCGACGATGAAGTCGATGGCGTCGCCAACGACAATGGGCACGTACAGCGTCAGCGCCACCGACAGCGCCGCCAGCAGCAGGCTCACCGCCACCAGCAGGCGATAGCGCGCGATGTAGCGCAGGACCTTTTTCAAGGTGTCCATCTGCGCGCTCCGCTTCTTGTCCGCCATGTCACTTCGCCTCCTTTTCGTACTGGGAATAGTAGATCTCCTGGTAGACCGGGCAGGTCTTTAGCAGCTCCTCGTGCGTGCCGATGCCCGCGACCCGGCCCTCGTCCAGGACCACGATCTTGTCCGCGTGGCGGATGGAGGAGGTGCGCTGGGAGACGATGAAGACCGTGGGCTTGTCCGGCAGGCGGCGCAGCGCCTGGCGCAGCGCAAGGTCCGTCGCGTAGTCCAGGGCCGAGGCGCTGTCGTCCAGGATCAGGATCTCCGGGCGCTTGACCAGGGCCCGGGCGATGGTCAGCCGCTGGCGCTGGCCGCCGGAGAGGTTGCGCCCGCCCTGGGCCACCGGGAAGTCCAGCCCCTCGGGCTTGCCCGCGACGATCTCGCGCGCCTGGGCCGCGTCCAGCGCCGCATAGAGCTCCTCGTCCGTGGCCTCCGGCGCGCCCCAGCGCAGGTTCTCCCGGATCGTGCCCTGGAAGAGCACGGCCTTCTGCGGCACGACGCCGACCTTTTGGCGCAGGGCCTCCAGCGGGTAGTCGCGCACGTCCGCGCCGTCCACCAGCACGCGTCCCTGCGTCGCGTCGTAGAAGCGGGGGATGAGGTTCACAAGGCTCGTCTTGCCCGCGCCCGTGCCGCCGATGACGCCCACGGTCTGCCCCGGCAAAACGGCAAAGTCCACGCCCGCGAGCGACGGCGCGCCCGCCTTGGCGTAGGTGAGGGCCACGTCCGCAAACCGGACTGCGCCGCCCGGCTGCGGGGTCTTGGGCGCGCAGGAGGCGCCGCGCATGTCCGGCGCGATGTCGAGCACCGCGCTGACGCGGCCCGCGCAGGCCACGGCCTTGGTGATGGAGATGATGAGCGAGGCCATCTTCACCAGCTCCACCAGGATCTGGGACATGTAGTTGTACAGCGCGACCACCTGGCCCTGCGTCAGGATCCCCGCGTCCACGCGCAGCGCGCCGACGTAGATCAGCGCCACGATCCCCAGGTTGATCAGCACGTACGTCAAGGGGTTCATCAGGCCGGAGACCTTGCCCACCAGCTTTTGCAGGGTGGTCAGGTCGTCGTTCTTCTCGTTGAAGGCGCGCTCCTCTTCCTCCTCCTTGCAGAAGGCGCGCAGCACGCGCACGCCGGTCAGGTTCTCCCGCGTGGCGGAGAGGACCTTGTCCAGCTTCTGCTGCACCTTCTTGTACATGGGGATGCTCCAGAGCATGATGCCGAAGACCACGATGCTCAGCAGCGGGATCGTCACGACAAAGACCATCGCCGCCTGCCAATCAATCGTAAAGGCCATGACCATCGCGCCAAAGACCACAAACGGCGAGCGCAGCAGCAGGCGCAGCGCCAGGTTCACGCCGGACTGCACCTGGTTGATGTCGCTGGTCATGCGCGTGATGAGCGTGCCCGTGCCCTGCTGGTCCTGCTGGGTGAAGCTCAGGCGCTGAATGTGCGCAAAGAGCACCGAGCGCACCTTGCACGCAAAGCCCACGGAGGCCTTGGCCGCAAAGTACTGCGCCGTGATCGAGCACACGAGGCCCACCACCGCCAGCAGCACCAGCACCCCGCACATGCGCAGGATGTAGCCCCGGTCGCCGTTTGCGATGCCGGTGTCGATGATCGCCGCCATCACCAGCGGCACGAACAGCTCGAACGTCGCCTCCAGGAGCTTGAACAGCGGCCCCAGGATGCTCTCGAGCACATAGGTCTTCATGTAGACGAGAAGCTTCTTCATGCACATCCTCCCAACCGGGGCCGGCGGCCCCGCATTCCGTTTCCTCAGTATAGCACAGCCGGCGGAATACGAAAAGAATGGATTTCGCATGCCATCCATAGTATAATCCTATGGGAAGGGAGGGGTGCGCAGGATGGACTTTCGGCAGCTGCTCTATTTTGTCACCGCTGTGGAGGAGGGGAGCATCAGCGCGGCGGCGCGCAAGCTCTTCCTCTCCCAGCCGCCGGTGACCGCGCAGATCAAGGCCCTGGAGGAGGAGCTGGGCTGCACGCTGCTGGTGCGCGGGGCGCGCGCGGTGCGCATGACGGAGGAGGGCCGCCTGCTCTACGACCGGGCCAAGGCCATGCTCGCCCTGCGGGAGAGCGCCGCCGAGGAGATCGCGGGCCGCGTGCGCTCGGGCGGGGGCACGCTGCGGCTGGGGGTGGTGTCCTCGGTCGCGGGCACGCTGCTGCCCGGTTGGCTCGCTGCGTTCCACCGGGAAAAGCCGCGCGTGGTCTACGAGCTGAGCGAGGAGAACACCTATCATCTGCTGGACATGCTCCGCAGCGGTTTGCTGGAGGTGGCGCTGGTGCGCACGCCCTTTGCGGCCGAGGGCCTGGAGGCGCTCCCCCTGCAGGTGGAGGAGCTGGTCGCGGCCGGCCGGCGGGAGCACCTGCCCCCCGGCGGGGAGGCGACGCTGGAGGACCTCGCCCAGCGGCCGCTGCTGCTCTACCGCCGGTGGGAGCACATCGCCCAGCGCCTCTTCGCGGAGCGGGGCCTGACGTCGCGCCTGCTGCTCAAGGGCGACGGCGCGAACACGATCGCGGCCCTTGCGGCGCAGGGGCTGGGCGTGGGGCTGCTGCCGCAGAGCGCGGCGCAGTCCTTTGTCGGGGAGGGGCTGGCCGTCTGCCGCATCGAGGGCGGGGCGATCCGCACCACCGTCACCGCCGTGCGCCGCGCCCGCGCGGAGCTTACGCCCGCGGCGCAGGCCTTCTGGTCGTTTCTTGAGGGGCTGGCCGCGCCGGAGGCGGCGCGCGCAAAAGACGAAGCGCCCGCGCAAGAAAACGCGCCGGCGCGGCAACCCTAAGGACAAGCGCGGGCCGGGCGCCCGCGGGAAAGGATGGAACGCAGATGAATCCCAACAATCCCTTTGCCGCCGGATGCAGCGCCATGAGCTGGGAGACCCAGGACGGCAAGCACCTCTTCGGCCGGAACTTCGACTTCAACCGCATGGCCGGGCCCACGCGCGTCACCTTCGCGCCCGCGGGCTGCGCGTACCGCACGCACGAGCGCGGCGCGATGCGCCGCTCCGCCCACGCGGTGGTGGGCATGGGCCTGCACATGCCGGGCCTGGGGCCCCTCTTCTACGACGGGGGCAACGACGCCGGGCTCATGGGCGCGCAGCTCTACTACCGGGAGCACGCGCAGTACGCCAAGGCGGCGCGGGAGGGGACGGAGCCCTTGCAGCCGCCGGCGCTGGTGACGCACCTGCTGTCGAGCTGCGCGAGCGTGCGCGAGGCGGTGGCGTGCTTGCAGCGCGACCACACGCTCGTGGACTGGCCGCTGCTGGGCGCGACGCCGCCCCTGCACTGGATGTTCGCCGACCGCACCGGCGCCTGCGCGGTCCTCGAGCCCGACGCGGACGGCCTCCACGTCTACGAAAACGGGCTGGGCGTGCTGGCGAACAGCCCCTCCTTCCCCTGGCACCGGAGGAACCTGCTCAACTACGCGGGCCTGCGCGCCCGGGACCACGGACCGGTCCGCCTCTCCCGCGAGGAGATCGCGCCCTGCTTTTCCGGCAGCGGCCTGCAGGGCCTGCCCGGGGACTTCAGCTCCCCGTCGCGCTTTGTGCGCCTGTGCTTCCTGCGCGCGCTGACGCCGCGGGCCGCGGGCGAGGCGGAGGGCGTGACGCGCCTGCTCCACCTGTTCGCGAGCGCGGCCTTCCCCCTGGGCGCGGCCGAGGTCGGGGAGCCGGGCGAGCCGATCGAGAGCGACGAGGGCGTCGTGCCCTGGGACTACACGATCTACACCGCCGTCTTCTGCGCGGAGTCCGGACGGTACTACTGGACGAGCTATGAGAACCCGCGCGTGCAGTTCGTGGAGCTGTCCGCGCTGAAAAATCTCACAGAGATGGCGCAGTTCGACCTTGGGCGCGCGCCGGACTTCCTCTGCCGCACGCAGGGACCTTGCGCCCAGCGCGCGCCTGCGCTAAAATAGAGAGGAAAAACGATTCACGAGAGGAGAGACACGACCATGGCCCTGCTTACGTTCAACTTTGAGAGCCAGTACCTCAACAACAACCATGAGATCTCCGTCATCCTGCCCGACAAGCCCCGCGAGGTCGAACCCGCCGCCTTCTACGGCAGCGGAAAGAAGTACAAGGTCCTCTGGCTGCTGCACGGCACCTTCGGCGACCACAGCGACTGGATCCGCAAGAGCAACATCGAACTCTACGCCTGCGAAAAGGACCTCATCGTCGTCATGCCCAGCGGCCTGAACGCCAACTACGCCAACTGGGAGCGCTTCTCCATCGGCTACAACATGTACGACTACTTCCTCAAGGAGCTCATGCCCCTGATCTACGGCTGGTTCCCGGCCTCGGACAAGCGGGAGGACAACTTCATCGCCGGCCTTTCCATGGGCGGAACGGGCACGCTCGTCTACGCGCTCAACCACCCCGAGCGCTTTGCCGCGGCCGCGGTGCTCTCCTGCTGCCCCTTCCAGATGGGCTTCACCAACGACGCCAACCTGGACGACCGCTCCCGCGGCATGGTCGAGAACCGCGGCGGCCTTGCGGCCTTCCAGGCCAGCTACGAGAACACCTGGGGCCTTGTGGACAAGCTCGCCGGGTCCAAGGACCTGCCCCGGTTCTACTTCACCATCGGCAAGGACGACTTCCTCTACGAGTCCTACAAGACCTTCAAGGCCCACGCCAAGGAGATCGGCTTTGACGCCACGTTCGAGGAGTTCGACGGCTACAAGCACGAGTGGCGCTTCTGGGATCTGACGATCCAGCGCGCGCTGGACTTCTTCGGCCTGGACGAAAAGGGCGCGGGCAATCCCTTCTAAGCAAAGGAAAACAGGCGAAAAAGAGGCGCCCGGCGCTTCGCGTTTGCAGCGAAGCGCCGGGCGCCCGTTTTTTTGTGGCTCAGAGGTCCTCGGGGTCCTGGCCGTAGTAGGCGTCCTCCCCGTGCTTGCGGAAGTAGTGGCGCTCCATCAGCGGCCGGCCCGCGCCCGGGCACTGGGGGTTGATCTGCATGGTGACGTGGGACATGCGCGCGATCTCCTCCAGGACCACGGCGTTGTAGACCGCGTCCTCCACCGTCTCGCCCCAGGTGAAGGGGCCGTGGCAGTTGACCAGCACCGCGGGCGTGCGCAGGGGGTCGCGGCGCTTGGTCTCAAAGGTCTCCACGATCACGTTGCCGATCTCCGTCTCGTAGTCGCCGGTGATCTCGTGCAGGGAGAGGGCGCGCGTGCAGGGCACGGAGCCCAGGAAGCAGTCCGCGTGCGTGGCGCCCAGGCACGGCAGCGAGCGGCCCGCCTGCGCCCACGCGCTGGCGAAGAGCGAATGCGTGTGTACAATGGCGCCCACCCGCGCAAAGGCGCTGTAGAGCCTAAGGTGCGTCGGCGTGTCGGAGGAGGGCTTGTAGTGCCCCTCCACAACCTTGCCCGCAAGGTCGATCACCACGATGTCCTCCGGCCGGAGGGTTTCACAGGGGATGCCGCTGGGCTTGATGGCGATCTCCC
>OJQP01000689.1_pt1 | contig 10775 bp, 9 predicted proteins | sample 1598871 | NCBI WGS metagenome assembly OJQP01 (sample SAMN03922520, study PRJEB24848) | human gut metagenome | isolation source: stool sample | host: Homo sapiens | place: Germany | collected 2010-02
TCGTCCATTGTGAGAAAGCCGCCGTCCCGCAAGGTAGCCACTGCATGGCACACGCTGGGTTTTGACACCTCCATGTGCCGGGCCACATCTACGGAGCGTACCATACCGAGTTTCTTTTGGAGAACAAGGATGGTTTCCAGGTAGTCCTCCCCGGACGCATGAAGTTTCATAAATATTTCTCCTAATTGATTTGCCAACCGGCTGTAGTCTGCTGAATATCCCACAAATGCCGGTATAGACCATGATTATCCATCAGTTCCTTATGTGTACCCACTTCTTTTACCTCGCCCTGATCCAATACAATGATTTGATCGGCCCCGGCAATCGTTTTCAATTTATGGGCGATCATTACCACAGTACGGTCTTTCACGAGTTCTTCGATGGCTTGCTGAACCTCCACTTCATTTTCCGGATCAAGGGAGGAAGTTGCTTCATCTAACAGCAGTACAGGGGCGTCTTTCAAAATTGCGCGGGCGATAGAAATTCGCTGTTTCTCACCACCTGACAACGTGGAGCCGCCTTCTCCAACCATTGTGTCATAGCCATCCGGCAGAGCCATGATGAAGTCGTGACAATGAGCCAGTTTTGCGGCTGCTTCAATTTCTTCCTGCGTGGCATTTTCCCGGCCATAGCGGATGTTGTTGCCGATGGTATCCTGGAACAAATATACATCCTGAAAGACCACAGATATTTTAGACATCAGTTTTTCCGGATCAACCGTCTTTTCGTCAACACCTCCAAAACGAACAATACCATTCTGTGGATCATAGAACCGGGCAATCAGCCGTAGCATTGTACTTTTTCCGCTGCCAGAAGGTCCGACAATCGCTGTCATAGTTCCTTTCGGGAAACTCGCATTGACATTGTGAAGGACAACATCCTCCCCATAACCGAAGGTGACATTTTCAAAGATAACATCGTGATCCTTCGGGGCTTCTCCGTCACCCTGCATTGTTGGTTCTTCCAGTAAATCTACAATGCGCTTTCCCGCAGCAGCCTGATAAGTAAACACAGGGAGTTGAGTAATCGCACTTACCAACGGATCAAATACACGGGAACCGACTAAAAGAAAGATAATAAACATTGGCAGCTCCAGTGTTCCTCCAAGAAGCAGATAAGTGCCGACCATCGTAATCATTGAAAGTCCAATCTGTAAGAACGCAACTGCTATCAGATAAAACGGGCCAGACACACCTTCCAGCTTAATGCTTTCTTTCATAAAATTGTAGAACGCCCGCTCCAGCTTTTTGAAATTCGCCCCCCGCAGGTTATATGCTTTTATTACCTTCATTCCGGTCAGATATTCCTGCAAGCGGTTCGTTTGTTCAATTCTGGCTTTTGTATGTGCAGCACCGCGCTTGCGGTCAATCACACGGACACCCCAAAGGATTAAGAAGGTCACAGGAAGTCCGGCAAACATAGCCAGTGCCATACGCCAATCAGCAAAAGCCATTCCGAACAAAGCCAGAAATGCGACGATGATACCACTGATAAGCTGCGGCAAAATGTGGGTAACGCCTTCCTCAATCTGGCTAAAATCATTCATCATGGTATTTCCCAATTCGCCGGAGTCCTTGCTCATCAGAAAACCTAAAGGCAATTTGCGGATATGCTCTGCGAGGCGGATACGACCGTCCGCACTCGTTGCGTAACCGTCATGGAAGGTAGCATGAGTAGCCTTGCGCTCCAAAATATATACCACAACGGAAGTCGCTAAAATGCCTCCCCATGAAAGCCATAAGGTCTTAATATCCAGCGAACCGGCATCCCCGGCAAAGAAGGAATATATCGTGATAACAAACAGTGCCAGGAACATAAAAGAAAACAGATTTATATTGGTAACAACCGTCCAGATCACCGGCTTTTTCAGTTTCTTTGGATTTCCCGCCGTCACCTGATAAATAGGATTTGTCTTTTTCATGCCTTTGCCACCTCCTTATCTGTTCCTTTTTTCAGTTCCCAATCGGACGAAGCTGTGTAGGCCGCCCACATCTTATGATAGGTTCTTTCATTTGCCAGAAGTTGGTCATGGGTTCCTGTTTCTTCGATTTTTCCATGTTTGATGACCATAATCTTATTGGCGTTCCGAATGGTCATCAGCCGGTGAGCAATAATCAATACTGTCTTGTTTTTAATCAGTTCTTGTAATGCCAACTGCATTTGAAATTCATTCTCTGGATCAGCATAGGCGGTTGCTTCATCAAGAATCAGGATCGGAGCATTTTTCAAGATCGCTCTTGCCACAGAAACACGTTGTTCCTCGCCTCCTGATAGATAAACACCGCCTTCCCCGATTAAGGTATCGTAACCCTGGGGCAGCTTCTCAATGAACTCATGGCATTGCGCTGCCCTTGCCGCTGCATAAACTTCTTCTCTTGTAGCACCGGGTTTTCCCACAGCAATGTTGTTATAGAGCGTATCAGAGAACAGGAAACAGTCCTGAAATACGAAAGACATGGTATTCATTAAATCTTCCGTTCTCATATCCCGGATGTCTATGCCGCCAATCGTTATGCTGCCTTCCTGTACATCCCAAAACCGTGGAATAAGCTGTGCAATCGTTGATTTACCAGATCCGGAAGGTCCTACAAGCGCTGTTATCTTTCCCTGCTCAGCGGTAAAACTCACATGATCCAACACCTTTGGACCATCCTCATAAGAAAAGGATACATCGTGAAATTCAATGGTATATCCGGCGGGCTTTTTGCTGTTCTGCGGCTCTGTTACCTCACTTGTGCTTAACACTTCGTCAATGCGCCGTACCCCTTCATTGATATTGTTGAAGCTGGAACCAAAATTATTAAACTTAAACACAGGTGTAGCAATTCCCGGCGCGAAGATTAACACGAACAGCAGCGTCATAGCAAATGCCATATTCTGCGGATTGCCGGTAAGAAACAGCATACCCACAGGGATGATAAATGCGGAAAGTGAAAGTACAAATACACGGAACAGGACATAACAAGGTTCATAGTTATCCGCATATTTCGTTGTCATATCACGGTAGGCAATAATATCATCATAGAATTTTCGGAAAGAGCGCACAGTCTGACCAAAAATTTTGATTGAGGGCATACCCCGCACATATTGAACCGATGATGTGTTGATATTTTCCATTGCATCGTAGTATTCCTTGAGTCCTTCTTTGGCCTTAGAGCCGAACATAAAGGAGAACTGCACAACAAACCCGACAATAATCGGTAGGATGCAGGCAAGGGCCAGCCAGATATTCAGGCTGAACATCACAATGACCATAAATACTATCACAGCAATGGTACTAATCATATCCGGGAACTGATGGGCAATGAAAAGTTCAATCTGTTCCACATCCTGCTCCGCAATCTGCTTTACCTTACCGATAGAGTTGCGGCTGAACCACCCCAAAGGCAATCCGCTGATATGTTCGGACAGCTTTACACGGATTCCATAGAGGGTACGATAAGCCGCGATATGACCGATCATGCCACCCACATACATAAACACATAGCAGATCACCAACCCGACAATTCCGAATAAAGCCCAAAAAGTCATATAGGAAGTGTCCACCTGACTAATATCTGCGGCATTACGCAGAAGCTCCGTCATAACCTTATAAACTGCCAGATAGGGAGCTAACTGAAACAAAGCCGCAATCGTTGAAAGCGAAGCACCGACAATCATCAGAGTTTTTCGTTGTCCGGCCATCTCCAGCAAACGCGGGATGCCTGTCTTTTGCTTTTTTTCTTTGCTCATAATTTTCAACTCCTTTTACCGCCTATTCCGCATTGGAAAGGCGTTTTTTTACGATTTTATTTCCCCAAAGCACACCCAGACAGGTGAGAGTAACCGTTGCCACGCACAGCACAATCATGACCGGAACAGAAACGATATTCATGCACCATTCAGCAATTTCCAGAAGGCCGGAATCATCATTCACCAGCATGGAACGATAGGCGTCCTGCATCCAGATGAACGGTATGTATTCACCGAGAGCCAGCCCTACCAAAGCGAAGGAGGAACCTACCATCGTTGCTTTGGTTGTACGCCTCCCCAAAACACTATAAAGGATTTCTCCGATCACACCGCCAGCCACAGTGCAGAAGAACATCATGCCATAAGGAGCCATCGTAAACAGGCAGATACCCAGCAGAAATGAACTGATTAAAATACCACCTGGGATTGTCAGCTTTGATAACATGACAACATAGACAATCCCACCGATAATTCCGAGGACACAGGGAAGAACCAATAAAATTGGTGGGAAAAATCCAATCGTAAAGGCCACCAGGAAGCCAATCACAACCCACAGCGCACTGAAAACGCCAATTCGGATTAAATCCTTCAATCTACGACTTTCTTTTGTTTGATTTCTCATAGCGACACACTCCTTTTTTAGAATGAAATTTGAAAATATTGAGCCAGGTTTTCCGGCTTGTACTTATCAGGGGAAAGATACTGTATCGTACCATCCTCCTGTAAAAGAAGAAGGGAAGAAAAAAGCTCTGCGGCAAATTCATAATCGTGGGTAATGACAAACACACACGCGCCACCTTCAGCCAGCTTTTTTATTTCAGTCTGGACAATCTTCATATTCTCTGCGTCCAGTCCGCTGGTCGGTTCATCAAGGTAGAGAAGCGGTAAACGGTTCATTTCTGCCAATGCAATAGAAAGCCGCTGCTTTTGTCCACCGGATAAAGCTGTGGGGTGCCTTTTCAGGAATTTTCCCAATCCCAAATTCTCCAGCTTACAAATGGCCTGTTCTTTTTCTATCTCTGTCTTTTTCGTACCCATCAGCATTTCCTCCAATACATTCGGAGCAAATAGCTGATAATCTACATCCTGCATGACATAGAAAGATTTTTTTCGCCGCTGCTGCTTGCCGGAGTAACTTCCGTTGATAGAAATTTTCCCGGTCTTTGGCTTTTCAAGCCCCATAAGTGTTCGGATCAATGTGCTTTTTCCGGCTCCGTTCTTTCCAATGATACCGATGATCTCTCCACCATGAGCGGAAAAGGTAACATCGTGCCATAACAGCGGTTTTCCCGGATAACCAAAGGACAAATTCTTTATTTGAATGGAGACATCTCCCTTAACAGGATGGTAGGATTTTGGTGTAATAAGTGCGAGATCGGATTTTCGCAGGCCATGCCTTGTAAACCATTCTGCTGTCTGCCGGTCGAAAACCCTGCCTTCCATCTCTTTATCAATTTTTCCGTCCTTCATAATCAGAACACGATCCGTAAGCCCGTTGAGGTAGTAGAGCTTATGCTCCGAAATGATGATGGTGTTACCCTGCTCTTTGAGGGATTTTAATACTTGACGAAGCTGCTCTGTACCCTCCGAATCCAGATTGGCCGATGGTTCGTCCAAGACATAAATTCCGACTCCCACCATATAAATTGACGCAATGGCTACCTTCTGCTTTTCGCCGCTGGAAAGGTCGAAAATGCTCTTTCCAAGTAAGCCCTGAATTTGTAAAACGTCCACCGCTTTTTCATATTGCTCCTGCATTTTATCCATAGGTGTTCCCAGGTTTTCGCTTGGAAACGGAATTTCCGTTTTGACATGAAGTGTAAAAAACTGAGAACGTGGGTCTTGAAATACCGAACCGACCAACGGTGAAAACTCACCTGTTTCATGTTCTGCAATATCCATACCGCAAACGCGGCATTTCCCTGAAAGGTCCCCCTCGAAAAAATCCGGGATAAGCCCATTTATGCAGCGGGTCAATGTGGTCTTGCCACAGCCGCTATGTCCTGTCAAAAGGATAAATTCACCCTTACGAATGATTAAATCAATCCCTGTCAGACTTTCTGAGTCAGCATTATGATAGGTAAAACTAAAGTTTGAAAATTCAATGACAGGCTGGTTCATTCTCATGCCTCCTTCCCATCTAAAGTAAAATCACATGATAGTTGATAAATGCTAAACCTGCCGCAAGGAGCGCAACACAAAGCAAGTAGATAAGATCTGTTACCCCTAGTTTCACTTTCGTGCAGCACGTTCGTTTTCTTTTTGTGCTAAGCCCTTTGCAGATTGAAGCGGCAGACAATTCTTCCGAAATTTTTTCACTGCGATATAAAAGTGGGACAAAAAAGTTTTCTACATTTTGCATTGGATGGCATACCTTATCCCACATAGAGGAATGGAGATTCCGCATTTTAAGGCTTTCCCGAATGTATCCGATCTCTTTCAATATCGTTGGTATGTAACGATAAATAACTGCCAACGGGATCAACACTAATTTTGGAAAACGCCAGATTTCCAATGAAAAAAGCAGTTCATCCATTGGCGCTTTTTCAATCAGAACCCTCACTGCCAAATACGCCGGATATAGCCTCGCCATCAACAAAAGGAAAAGCGGAAACAAATCCGAAACAATCGGAATGTATATCTCTTGCAGCGCAAACAGTATCAGCAGCATAGCTGCATAGGACAGAAGGTTTTTCCAGAAAACCGCCCACCCGCATTGAAGTAACAGCAGGAAATCTACAATCAGCACTAAAAGAAATAATGCGAGCAGATTCCGAAATACCGATGCCAATACCGCCACCACGACAATCTGTATAATTAAAATGCGGGGGTCCGGCATTGATGCCTTAAAACTCATCCGCATATTTTCACCTCCTTTACCTTGTGAAAACAACAGGTATGTGCTACAATATCAAGTGGTTAGCTCTAACTAATCACCGTTTCTAAGTATAGTACGAGACTTTTGCTTTCACAATGGATTTTGGAAAGGAGCGTCGTATCGGCGTATAAGTTCGTCCAAACGGCGTATTTATAGGTGACAACAATGAAACATATAAAAGAAATGTATCATTCCATGCTTTCTGATGGAGGATTCTTTTTAGATAACGAACACAGGCAGCCTTATAATGAATTTACCTGTTACACTTTACAGGCAGATAAGGGGCAAGGGCATTTTTGGGTATATTTTTATGAAAATATGTTTGAAATCACCATCAGAGATTTTCTTTTTCTTGATGACATTATGTTAGAGTGTCCAGAACCGGAATTTTTGTCTGTTACTTATTACACCTCCGTGTCAGGTGAAGAATTTCATCCTTACCGCCAGCTTTCTCCTAACAGTTTACAAGCACAAATCGGGCAGGCAGGCAGGGTGTATCAGGCGATTTATCATAAGAATATTCCTTTGCAGAGTATCAGTTTTACGATCATGCCGGAGTTTTATCAACGGTATTTGCAGCAGAAATTTCCAGGAGAATACATTGATCCCAGCGAAGCATTTCGTAAAATGCAGATCGGAACGGATTTCCCTGAATTGATTGCTCTGCTAAAGCAAATCGAAGGATACCGGGGAACAGGTCTTACGGCAAAGATGTTTTATGAAGGCAAAATATTAGAAGCGGTTTCTTTAATTATGGAGCGGGCTAAAAGCAACCAGGAGAAGAAAAAGAAGCTGCATCTGACAGAGCAGGATCAGGAGAACCTTTCCGCAGTTGCGGCTTATCTGGATAACCATTATGCCTTTTCTGTTCCGATTGAGAGGTTGTGTCGCATTTCTTTTATGGGGCAGACGAAGTTAAAAGCTGCCTTTAAGGAATGTTTCGGCTGTACGCTCTATGATTATATTTTGCAGAAAAGGATTGGACAGGCCCAGCACCTCCTTATGGGAACAGAATTAAGCATCGCAGAGATCGCACAAGCGGTTGGATATGATAGGTCTGAAAGTTTTGCAAAACAATTCCAGCGTGTTACTGGATTATTACCACGAGAGTATAGAAAATTGATAAACAAAGAATGAACGCCAGATTTTTCTGACGTTCATTCTTAAATCAAACAAATATAAGTTCTTGAAAAATAATTTCCTCCACCTGCGCTTTCAGCGTGTTCATCAGCCCCACCCAGCGCATAGGGTCATGGGCTTTCAGTTCCTCGGTGACGCCTGCCGCCTCCATCATGCGGGGCAGCATGGCGTCTATCCGCTCTCGCGCCGCCCGGTCAATCTCCAACAGGTGCGGGTACAGCTTTTCGCTCAAAGCCAAGCTGCTGTAAAGGCCGGGCCGGTGTTCCTTCAGGTAGCGTTGCCGCATACGGCCATACTTGCCGATGGGGGCCTCCGGCTGCTCGGAAAGTTTCAGGTCGGGGATGTAGTAATCCCCGCAGCGGGTGTAAGTCAATTTGTTCATGTTCGTCCTCCTTTGCACTGTGACGGTTAAACTGCGGCGCTGGCCGATATGGTGGCCTTGCGCGGCTCCTGCCTGGGTAACTGGCTGACGGGGATAAAAACGCCCTTTTCCATGTCCTCGGCCCGGATCGCGGCCTTTGCTGCCTCCACCTGGGCCTTGCGCCTAGCGTTGTAGCGTTCTTCCCATTCCTTCTGCTTGCCGTTTGCCTTGCGGCGCAAGTAGTTCTGGTGAAGCCTGTCCTTGCGTTCCTCCTTCTTCCGCAGTTCTTCCTGTTCCTCCGGGGTCAGGGGAACCGGCTGCAAGGCAGGAGGGATATAGCGGCCCACAAAGTTGAAGTAGATTTCAACCTCCTGTGTGGTGTCCTGGCTGCCTTTTCGGGCGCGCTCATGGACAAGGATTTTCTCTACAAACTCGTTGAGCATGGTGTTTGTCAGCGTGTCGAAGTTCTCGTACTTGTCAATCAGGGCAATAAACTTCTCCGCAGATTTCCGGCTCTGCTCATAGCCGGTAACGGCCTTTTCCAGTTCCGCGATTTCCGCATGGAGAGCGTCCTGCTCTTTGGCATACTGTGCGTCCAGGGCTTCATACCGGGCATCCGGCAGCTTGCCCAGGGCGTTGTCCTCATAGATTTTGCAAATCAGCTTTTCCAGTTCCCCGGCCCGCTTTTGGGCGGCGGCCAGCCGTTTCCGTTTCTTGGATATGTCGGCGGTCTGCTGGGCGGCCTGTGTTTCCTGGACAGTGCGGATAAACTCAGCCCTGTCATTCTTGGAATACTCCGCGATGGCCCGGAGCATATCGGTTATCAGGGTCAGGACGGCCTCGGCCCGGATGCGGTGCTGTGTGGGGCAAAGGGAGCCGATAGGGTATTTGCTATACTGACTGCAAGTAAACTGTGGGTCACGCTTGCCGTTATTGACGCGATGGACATACATCTTGCCGCCGCAGTCGGCACAGTACATCAGGCCGGTCAGGGGATGGGCCTCGCCCCATCCGTCCGGGTAACGCCTGACATTTGCCCGGATACGCTGCACATTGTCAAAGGTTTCCTGGTCGATGATGGCCTCATGGGTATTCTCGAAAATCGTCCACTCGCTTTCGTCAACATAATGGCTTTTCTTGTCCTTGAAGTGTTTGCGGGTCTTGAAATTGATGGTGTGGCCCAGGTATTCCCGCTTTTTCAGGATGTTCACAATGGTGGACGATCCCCAGCCGTAGGGGTCTTTGACCGGCTTTGACCTGTTTACGCCCTCGTGAAAGCGTGCCAGATGGACAGCGGGGATTTCAACCTTTGCCTCGGACAGCAGCTTGGAGATTTGATAGGGGCCATAGCCCTCCATCGTCAGGGAAAAGATGCGGCGTACCACTTCGGCGGCTTCTTCGTCCACAAGCCAGTGTTCCCGCTTTTCGTCCCACAGATAGCCGTAAATAACGGTGCCGGTCAGGTGCTTGCCGCTCATGCCTTTGGACTTGAACACGGAGCGGATTTTCCGGCTGGTGTCGCGGGCGTAAAACTCGTTCATAATGTTGCGGAAAGGGGTAAAATCATCATCGCCTTTCAGACTGTCCACACCGTCATTGATGGCGATCAGCCGGACACCGCGCTGCCGCAAAATCTCCATGACCTGACCGACTTTCAGATAGTCACGCCCCAGACGGCTCATGTCTTTGATAACAATGGCCTCCACCCGTCCGGCCTCGACTTCCTCCATCATCGCCAGAAAGCCGGGACGGTCAAATAATGAGGTGTGATAGCGATAGCGGCAAAAAGCTAATAAAATCAATGGTTTTGCGGACAGCGGATAGACAGGGAATGTGTTAAAAACTGAATACGCACACAAACGGCGTTACCTTAACCCCTTTGGGGGAGAAAGTAACGCCGTTTTTTTATGCCCGCAGGAAAGGAGGTGCAGCCGGAATGTATTTCACAGAGGGCAAGCAGCGGGCGTTTGAACTGCTCATGCAGCAGAAGCCGGGGTTTGACCGCTATCAATCCGGTTGTGCCGGAGGTGATGTAGATTGCGGCACTTGCCGTTTTTACCGCCCCGGGTGGAAGTATGAGTTTTGCGTTTTCAAAGAGTGTCCATACTGCCCCGGTAAAAGGACGCGGAAAACACCCGCCAGCATGGACAAATAGACGGGCAAAAGCCCTTGTGTCATGCGGCTTTGCAGACACGGAAACGGCAAAGGGCATATCGCAATACCAAAACCGCCGAAAACGGCTTTCTAATATTCCACGCAGACCAAGAGAGGAAGTGATGAAACATGGCAGTTTTCCGAGTTGAGAGAAATACGGGATATACCGTTATGAGCAACCACCACTTGCGTAACAAGGAACTCACCTTAAAGGCAAAGGGCTTGCTTTCGCAAATGCTGTCCTTGCCAGAGGATTGGGATTATACCCTTGCGGGATTATCCCATATCAACCGGGAAAAGATCGACGCAATCCGCGAAGCGGTAAAGGAACTCGAAAAAGCCGGGTATATCGTCCGTAGCCGGGAGCGCGACGAGAAAGGACGCTTGCGGGGTGCGGATTATGTCATATATGAGCAGCCGCAGCCGCGAGAGCCGGAAGGAGCTACCAGCGACGAACAGCCGCCTATATTGGATTTACCTACATTGGAAAATCCAACATTGGATAATCCA
>OJQP01000708.1_pt1 | contig 10504 bp, 7 predicted proteins | sample 1598871 | NCBI WGS metagenome assembly OJQP01 (sample SAMN03922520, study PRJEB24848) | human gut metagenome | isolation source: stool sample | host: Homo sapiens | place: Germany | collected 2010-02
GTTCCGGCGGCTGCGCCGGGCCCGGTTGCCGCGCGCCGCGCCTTTTGCGGGCCGCCCCCATACTTCGCGCCAGCGTCAGGGGGCGCGCCCCGGCTCAGCCCCCGCCTGCGCTGCCCGCCTGGGGCGCAGGCTCCAGCGGCACTTCGTGCTCTTTTTCACACACCTGGCGGCCAAAGTTTTCGCATGCGCGGCTGCGGCAGAAAAACGCCTGCGCCAGCACAAGCCTGGTGGGCGTGGCGGGGCTTGTGTCCCCGCGCACGCGGTACGCCGCCTTCACGCGCATCTCCACCCCGCATTTCGGGCATTTCATGGGCATCCCTCCTTTCCGGCGCGCGGGCGGGCGCGGTGTGCCCCGCGCGCCCTGCGCCTCCGTTTTTCCCTGGCAGAAAGGGCGGCCCCCCGCCTCTGCCCGCCGCACGGGCAGGCAGGGCGCGCCCTTCTTCGGGCAAAGGGCCGCCATCCCTTACGCCTGCCCCGCGCCTTTGGCCCCGGGCGCGGCGCCCAGGGCCGCCAGGGCCTGCATCAGCTGCGCGGCGTCCAGCCCGGCGCCGGGCGCTGTGCCCTGCGGCGGGGCGGCCATGCCTTCGGGCGCCGGGGCCGCGGCCTGTGCCGCACCGGCAAGGCCCGCCAGGCCCGTGCCCGGCGCACCCCCTGCGGCCGCCGCGTTTGCCGGCCCGCCCGCCGCCAGGCCCGGCAGGCCCTGCACAGCCCCGGCCTGCCCGCCGCCCGCCATGCCGGCGGCCTGCGCCTGCTCGGCCTGCGCGCGCTGGCGCAAAAGCTCGCTCACCTCGCCCGCGTGGGGGTAATCCAGCTTTGCCATCAGCGTCCAGTACAGCAGCATCGTCTGCGTCTGCCCCACCGGGCCAAAGGCCCCGCTTTGCAGCTTCATGTCCATCTGCTCCCACAGCACGCTGCGGTTGGAAGAAAGCGTGGCGCTGGGGTCTACGCTGAAGATGAACTCGTCGTCCCAGTAAAACTCGCCCGCGGCGTCGCGGCGCAAAAAATCCCACCGGTCAAAATGGGCAAAGGCCTCGCTGCCGTCCTGCGTTTTCACCGAATAGGGAATGGGCTCGTCTGCATACGCCAGCAGAAAGCGGAACATCAGCTCGTACAGCCGCGCAAAGGCGCTGTTTTTCTGTTCCCGCTTGGAAAGCAGGCGCCCGGCGCTTTGGTTTGCCGAAAACTGCTTGGCGCTGCCCGATGTGGCCGACGAATCGTATTTGCCCTGAAACGCGTCCGTAATGCCCAGCGTGCTTTTGGCGTAGTCGTAGCTGTCCACCAGCATCACGCGGTCTTTGGTGATGTCCGGCTGCACGTTCAACACGCTTACCAGCTCGCGCTGGGCGGGGTTTTTGATGCGCAGTATCTTGAATTCTTTGTCTGTCGTCTCAATGTCCAGCCCCTCGGGCAGCGTCACAAAGCTGCCGCCCTTCAGCACCTTTTCCTCCATTTTCGAGCCGCATTTTTTAATCACCTCCTGCTGGTCGCGTATCACGTCCACGTCGCTGCCGCCCAAAAACGAGGCATATTTGCTTACGTTGCGCCGCAGCACCAGCGGGTAGCGGTTCGGCTTATAGCGCGCCACCTTCACCGGCGCGGCCACGCTTTGCACAAGGGGCTGGCCCGTGGCCTCGTCCAGCATGGGCATGCCGTCCGCGCCCAGCACGGCGCGCTGCTCTTCGCGGGCAAAGGGCTGCACCTGCCCGCCGCCCGGCAGCGTCAGGGCGCGCGGCACCTCCAGCTCGTCCTGCGCCTCATCGCGCCATTTTTTCGCGCCGCACACGCCGCACACCTCGCCCGCCCTGGGCGCGCCGCACACGGCGCACACCTTCAGGTGCAGGGCCTGGTAATCCTCATAATCGGCCAGCACCTTGTCCTCCACCCAGCTGAACAGGCCAATGCCGCCCGCCTTGTTGCGAAAATAGGCAATGTTCTGCGTCACCAGCTCTTCCTGCGGGGCGGCGCCCTCGCCGCGTATCTCCGGCTGGGCCTCGCCCTCGGCGGCCACGTCCACGCCGTATTTGCGGCGGATGGCCTGCTTTGTCTGGCACGCCTGCACAAAGATGTAATCCATCTGCTCAATTTCATACACCCCCGGCTGCGGTATCACCTGCCTGGGGTGGCGGTCTGTCACGGCCACGTCGCCCAGCGCGCAGTGGCAGCCCGCCTCGTTGTCCCAATCCACCTGCCACAGCGCGCCGCCCTGGGTGGGGGCCGTGCGCTCCTGAATGTCGTTTTTCTCCGTCAGGTGCAGCCGCTGCACCTCGTGGCGCAAAAGCGCCTCAATGCCGCGCGCCAGCGCCTCGTCCTCGGGGTGAATGGCCTCTACCCGCGGCATGGGGATGGTGGGGTCCACCTGGCTTTCCAGCAGCTCGTACACAATGTTGCGCACGTTTGTGGCCTTGCGCGGCGCCAGCGCGCCGCTGTGCGCGTGCACGTCCGCCGTGCCCTCATAGTAGGCCGTGCGCATGTCCATGTTGTTCAGCTCGTCCGCATACGCGGCGCGCGCCTTGCGCAGCTTGTCCTGCCACCAGGCCAGCTTTTTGTTCTTTTTGAACATCGTCTTGTTCTCCTTTCTTCTGCGGCGCGCGGCGCCGCGCGGGTGTTGTGCGGGGCCCGGCACACCCGGGCCCGCGTTTGCCAAAATGCCGGTTTCACCGCCCCAGGGCCAGGCGGCCGCAAACGCCCTTTGCCCTGCCGCAGGATAGGGGCACAGGCCGCTGCGGTTTTTGCTTTGCATAAGTGTAGATGTTTCAGGTTTCTCTTTCGAGTGAAAGCGTCCCACTTTCTTGTGCGCCAAGAAAGTGGCAAAGAAGCGCCGGGGCCTTCCGTTCCGCTAAAAAACACAAATTCCAACGCCAACAACTGGCGAATTTGTGTTTTTTTAACGCGTCACTCCGATGGCCCCGGAACCCAGCCTGCGGCCCAAGAGCCGGGCTTGCGCCCGGTTGGCCTCGGCACGCGCCTGCGGGCGCAGAACGGCAAACGAGGTGGCGTTTTCCGTCGCGCGCGAAACAGTAAGAATGACATTCGCGCGCTCACACGCTGCGCGTGTGCCGGAAAACTGGATTTGGAATAGGGCGGCCAACCACGCGCCTGCCGTTGCAGGGAAATTATTTCTGCGCAGCGCCTTTCCGCACGCACGCGGTGCGAAATGCTGGCCTGTGTGCGGGCCTGAAACCCCATCGCGCCCGGCGCGATTCCCAATATCATTTTTCGACGCATCCGTAGGATGCGAGCACACGAATGTCATTCTTATTGTTTCGTGTGCGTTCGAAAAATGCCACAGCTTCGCCGTTCTGCGCCCGCAGGCGCGTGCCGAGGCCAACCGGGCGCAAGCCCGGCTCTTGGGCCGCAGGCTGGGGCCCGGGGGGAATCGGAGCGAGCCGTATGAAAAAATATGAATTCGCCAGTTGTTGGCGTTGGAATTCATATTTTTTAGGCGAGCGGAACCCCCCGGGTTCTTTGCTACTTTCTTAGCATAAGAAAGTAGGGCACTTTTCCCATAAAAAGAGGCCTCAATGTTCAGCGCCCGTTTTTCTTTCCGCACAAGCAAGCGGCGCGCTTTCCCCGGAAAGAAAGGCCCAAGCATTCAGCGCCTGCAGAAAACGCCTTTCACATTCCCGGGGGCCTTTGCGCCCACTGCCTCAAAACGGGCTGCCGTATTTTTCCACCAGGTAGGCCTTGCCCTGCGGCGGCGCGTTTTCGTAATCTTCCCACACGTCCGCCTCCCAGTGCACGCGCGGCGCGCTGTGCACGGCGGGCGGCCCGGCGGCCCACCACACGCAGAAATAGCGCAGGCTGTCCACGTCGTGCGTCAGGGCGTGCGGCTCTTTCGCATATACGTCGGGGCGCTGCTCGTCCTTTTGTATCTTCTGCAAACAGCGCCACAAATTCGGCGCCGCCCGGCGCAGAAAGCGCAGCCGCGGCCCGCTCTCGCCCGGGCGCAGCCATTCCTTCATGGCCGCGCACCCGGCGGCAAAATCGCTGGAGGCGCGCGTCAGCTCCACCCCGTTCTGGCTGAACAGCGCCGCCCGGCTTCTGCCCGTCACCTGCTCGCGGCTCCAAAGGTCCGGCGGGGCCAGAAAGGCCGCAATGTCCTCGCCCTGCGAAAGCGCCAGCAGCGTGGCCGCCGCCTCGCCAATGGTTTTGTTCGGCGCGTCGTATTCGCGGTAAATCAGCGCCCGGCCATCGCTGTCCACCGCAACCCAGTGGGCCGAAAACATGTCCAGCCCATAGTCGATGGCCACATACCGCCGGGCGTTTTCCGGCACGCTGCGCCCCTCGCAGATGTGCGTTTCGGCGCGCACCTCGGGAAACATGGCCCCGCCCGGCACGCTCAGCGCCTCTTCCACGCTGGCGGGGTATTCCTGCAGGGTTTTTTCCTCGCCCAGCGCGCCCAGCGTGCGGGCATACCAGGCCTGGTTGCGCGCAGGGTCTGCCTGCCAGGGCAGGAATATTTTGTGAAAGCCGTTATCCGGGTTTGTAAAAATCTCTTCAAACAGCGTGCCCAGCCGGATGGTGGAAAGGCCAATCACCCGCCCGCCGCCCGGGCGGTTCACCACCGGGAAAATAGAGGCCCATATCTCCTCGGCATACTGCTGAAAGGCCCATTCGTCCAAAATGACAAGGTCTGCCGTAAAGCCGCGCGCCGCGCCCGGGCTGGATAAAAAGGCCTTCAGCACGCTTTCGGGCCCGTGGGCAAAGCGCACATGCACGCTGAGGCATGTGTGGCGAAACACCGGCCCCTGCCAGCCGGGCGGGGCCTTTTTCTCTTCGCAAATCAGCTCCGGCATGTGCCGCAATATCACCACCATGCGGCGCACAAGCTCTTTGGCCTCTTCCTCCGCGCGGGAAAAGCACACCACCGTGCGCCCCGAAAACAGCGCCACCGTCCACGCCGCCACCGAAAGCGCCAGCCAGGTGATGCCCAGCTGGCGCGCCTTTAAAATAACGTTCAGCCTGTGCGCGTGCAGCTGGCGCAGGGCGTCCTCCTGCATGGGCCACAGCCGGAAGGGCTGCACCAGCTCGGCGGCGTCCTTATCCTCAATGTGCACAAAGTTTTTGGTGAAAAACACAGGGTCCTGCCTGCACAGGGCCACCGTCTTTTCCCGCAGCTCGTGCGGCGTCATGCCCATGCCTCCTTTCCGTGTGGTTTGCCGCGCGGTTGGCCGCGCCCCGGGCGCAAAGCGCCAAAGGCGCCTTGGCCTGTTGCAAAGAAAAACCAGCCTTTTTCAAACCTGCCGCATCCGGCGTGTTGTAAAAAACAGGCGTTCAGCGCCTGCAAAAAGAAGCCCCATCCGCGGCCTGTGCCCCTTTTTTCCCTCCAAAGGCAGGGCCCCTTTTTCCAAAAAAGAACCGCGCCTAAAGTCAGCGGCTTTGCCTGAAACGAAAGCCAAACCGCCCGCCGCGCCCTTCTTTGCCTTGGGGGCCCGCCGCTGTCCTGCGGCTCAAAAAATCATCCATTCGGTGACTTTTCGGGCAAAAAAATTTCCGCCTGCGCCGCCGCGCCCGCTGCCTTTGGCTGTGCGCCGGCCCCGCCGCTTTGGGCCGCCCGGCCGCCGGGCGCCCTGGCGCGCCGCCTGCCCGCCGCGCTTTGCTTTGTGCCCGCCAGCGTCTCCAGCGCGCCCGCCGCGTCCAGCTTTCGCAAAAGGGCAAGGTCGTTTTCCGAAAGGGCGGCGGCAGGCGGCGCGGCGGCCTTGTCTGTGGGCTTGTCCCCCGCCGAATCCCGCACAAAGGCCGCGGCGCTGGTGTCGCCCTTCATGGCTTTGGCAATTTGCGTCAGCACCACGGCCTCGTACAGGTCCAGCTGCGTGCCGCGCGCCTGCGCCAGCAAAAGCGCCTTTTCCTCCAGCGCGCTTTCCGGCGCGGGCATGCACAGCAGCGCGTTCAAAATGTCGTGCATCGTCTTTTTCTTTTTGTTTTGCCCCTGCCCGGCCATGCCGCGCCCTCCCCTTTTGGTTCCGGGCCCACACGGCCCTGTTTTCCGAGTATAAGCATACCACACCGAAACCGGACATTCCGGACATTCCGGACACTTGTGGCTTTCCCTGCCCTTCCTGCCTGCAATAGGCCCGCCGCACTGCGCGCACCGCGCAAAACGGCACAAAAAACGGCGCAGCACCTCTTTTTTCTCTTTTGCCGCGCGTGCACTTTTCTCCCGCGAAGAAAAGCAGCGCCGTTTGCTGCGTTTGCGTCACGCTGTGCCGTGCCCATGCCCCGCCCGGTTGCACGCAAAGTTAGCAAAATGGGGCGCGGCGGCGCAAAGAAAACCGTGCCTTGTGCCGCGGGAGGGCAGAAAACGCATGCCCCTTCCCGCAGGGGCGTCAAAATTGGCCCGGGCACAAAGCGCAAGGGTACAAAAAAGCCCCGGCTTCCAAAAGGCACGGTAGCGCAAGAAAACAAGGCCTTAAAAAGGCCGCTTTTGCGCGGCTGCGTCGTCAAAGCGCCTTGACAACCACAAAGGTGCCTGCGGCGCTTTTCCTGCCATCAAAATCGCCCGTCTTTCTGTGCCGAGCAGTTCTGTCCCTCGAAGCGGCCAAGACCCCACCGGGGCCCAGCCTGTGCCCCAGGATTTTGGATGAAGAAAGCAAGAACAGGGGCGGGGCAAGCCCTGGTGGCTTGCCCCGCCCCTATAAACGTTTGATGCACCAAACCCCTGCGGCAGAACCATCGTTTTCTTACGCCGCCGCGCCTAAAGCCGGGGCTTTTTATTTATTGGGTTGCCGCTCATCGGTGCATGGCATGCCATGTTCTCACACACCGGTTTTGGGGTTTTGCTTTTGCGTGCCGCCCGTGTTCTGCGCGGGTTTTTCTTTGTCCGGCAATTTTTGGGCCTTGGTGGCAAAATATGCCTTGTCCTGCACCTGTGCCGTCACGTCTGTCTGGGTGCCGGGTGCAAACGGGCTGCCGGAAAGCGCCTTGGCCGCCGCTTCGTTTTCGCCCGCCTTTGCCTCAATGTTCCAGCCCGCTGCGGGCGAAATGATAAGGCTGCTGTCTACGCCCGCGCCGGTGCTGGTGCCACTGCCCCCCTGGGCTGTCACCTGCCCGCCGGAAAGTGCGGCCGCAACGCTGATGTCGCATTGGGTGCTTGTTCCGCCGGCGCCAATGCCTGCGCCGCCTGCATCTGTGCCTGTGCCGCCTGTGGCTGTCACCTGCCCGCCGGAAAGTGTGGCCGCAATGCTGATGTCGCATCGGGTGCTTGTTCCGCCGGCGCCAATGCCTGCGCCGCCTGCCTCTGTGCCTGTGCCGCCTGTGGCTGTCACCTGCCCGCCGGAAAGTGTGGCCGTGAAGTTGACGCTGCCTGCTCTATTCTCTCCGCCTGTGCCAATGCCCGCGCCGCCTTTCTCTGTGCCTGCGCCACCTTCCTCTGCGCCTGCGCCGCCCGTGGCCACCACCACGCCATCGGAAATTGTCAACGTAAAGCGAACGTCTCCGTAGTTTCCCCCACCGATGCCGATGCCTGCGCCACACGCAACTGTGCCTGCGCCGCCTGTGGCTGTCACCTGCCCGCCGGCCAGTGTAACCGTGAGTTCGATGATGTCGCCTTCCTGAAGGCCGCCGGTGCCGATGCCTGCGCCGCCATAGTAGGCCGATTCGGCGGCTGTGCCGCCGGTGGCTGTCACGGTGCCGCCATACACAGCCACCGTGCCTGTGCCGCCGCCAATGCCCGCGCCGGACATGTTTCCCTCTGTGCTGCCGCCCGTGGCATTCACCACGCCGCCATACACCGTCACAGTGCCTGTGCCGCCTATTCCTATATCGGCGCTGCCGCCGCCAATGCCCGCGGCACGGTTGCCGCCCACGGCTGTCACCTTACCGCCATACACTGTCACCACGCCGCCGTTCCCAAGGGCGTATTCTCCCGGCCCTCTATCGCTGCCGCCGGCGCCAATGCCCGCGGCATAATTACCGCCCGTGGCATTCACCACGCCGCCATACACCGTCACTTTACCGCCGCTGCCCAACAGGCCGCCGCCGATACCTGCGCTGTATTCAGCGCCCGTGGCTGTCACCTTGCCGCCTATGATCGTCATCTCGCCGCCCGTGCCAAACTGTCCGCCGCCAATGCCCGCTTCATCGGAATCTGTTGCAGCCTTCGCCTCAAGGCTGCCCATCTCGCTTTCCTCTGTGCTTTGTGCATACACGGTGAAGCTGTTGCCTTCGCCCACTTCGATGCCGCCGTTTACGGTGAAGGTTGCGCCGTTTGCCAGAATCAGATGTACATTGCCCGTTACCGTGATGCGGCCATGCACGGTAACATCGCCCTCGGCCACGTACCACATCTCTTCGGTTTCCATACCCCAGTCAAAGCCATTTGCCAGTGCGGGCAGGGCCATGTGAGTTTTCGCGGTTCCCTCCCTGTCCAGATACCGGGCCTCTTTCAACTCCACCCAGACGCCGCCACCCGTGGCTGCAGCACCGGTGTATGTGCCGGCCTGATATACAATGCCCGTGTTTTCCAGCGCACCTGCATTGTTCAGCGCACCCATAATGCTCATCGTGCCCTGGTTTGTAAACGTGACGCCTGCGGGAATAACCAGCGTTCCGCCTGCCGGCACGCTCAGTATGTTGTTTGCCGGGTTTGTAAAGTTCCAGTCAAGCTGCACGTTGCCGTACACACAGCCCTTGCTGCCCTCATACACCATGCCCTGCCACGTGCCGTTTGCTTTACCGGTCTGGTCGCTAATGGAAGTGGCCCACACCACGGTGCCGGCGCCGGAAACAGAAAAGCTGCCGCCGGTGCCGGAATCGCCGGTGCCAATGCCCGCGCTGTTCTTACCGCCCGTGGCAGTCACCTTGCCGCCCGTGATCATCACACTGCCACCCGCGCCATTGTATCCGCCGCCAATGCCCGCACCGGGGCCGATGCTAGTCATACTGCCCGTGGCATTCACCACGCCGCCCGAAATCTTTATGCTGCCGCCGGCGCCATTGGATCCGCCGCCAATGCCCGCGCTGCCATAGACGTTGTTGCCACCCGTGGCTGTCACTTTGCCGCCCGTGATCGTCACTTCGCCGCCCGTGCCAAGCTCTCCGCCGCCAATGCCCGCGCCGGAATAAGTACTGTAGCCGGCAGAAGCGCCGCCGGTGGCATTTACCACGCCGCCGGTAATTTTTATGGTTCCGCCCGTCTGGGCGGCTTCGCCGCCCGCGCCGCCGCCAATGCCCGCGCTGCCCTCAGCGCCCGTGGCAGTCACTTTGCCGCCATGGATGGTGATGCTTCCCGCGGTGCCGCCGGCGCCGGTATACCTGGAATCTTCTCCCAGGGGCGCGTTATTCCCGCCGATGCCCGCGCCGTCGCCTTTTTTCCTGGCCGTGGCCGTAAGGCTGCCCATTTCGCTTTCCTCTGTGCTTTGCGCATACACGGTGAAGCTGTTGCCTTCGCCCACTTCAATGCCGCCGTTCACGGTGAGGGCTGCGCTGTTTGCCAAAATCAGGTGCACATCGCCCGTCACCTTCACACGGTTTTCAATGGTAACCGTGCCATTTGCCACATACCATGTCTCACCGCCCGCCGTGCCCCATATGGTGTCGCCTTGCTGCACCGGGGCCGCGTTTTCCTGCGTGTACATCTGGCCGTCTTCGCCCAGATACTGCGCGCTGTCTGCAAACGCCGCCGGCATCCACACCAGCGCCGCAAATGCCACAAGCGTTGCGCACACCGCCTTTTTGCTCCATACCGTTCTCATACGCCACACGCCTCCTTCTCCGCAGGCCCATGCAGCAAGCACCCTTCTTCGGCTTTGGCCCAAGAAGGCACAAGGGGCTTTTTCTGCGGTGTGCCCGCCGCGCAACGCACCGCGGGCGTAATGATGTTATTTCTATTGTATCACAACGCTGCCGCCTTTTTCTACTGCCCGTTTTGGGGTGCAAAACGGGCATATGCCGCGCGCCCATTTTGCCCGGCGCGCCGCGCAAAGCGAAAAAAACGGCGAATTATCATTGTTTTTCTTCATTTCCGCATCGTGCGCATTTTTTCGCGAACGCGAACAGTGGTTTTCGCGGTGTGTTTCGTTCGCGCCTAGCCCTGCCGCGCCATTGGCGCGCCGCTGTTTGCACACAAAACGCCCGTCTTTTGCCGGGGTGGCGTAAAGAAAACAGCGCCTTGTGCCGCGGCGTCAAAAACTGCCCTGCCCCACGCAGGCATCGCAAGGGCAAAACGCCCCCGGCGCAAAGCGCAAGGGCGCAAAAGGGCCCCGGTTCCAAAAGCCGGGATGACGCAAGAAAACAGTGCCGGAAAACGGGCGTTTGTGCGGCATTGCGGCGTCAAAGCGCCTTGACAACCACAAAGGGTGCCTGCGGCGCTTTTACTGCCATCAAAATCGCTTGTCTCCCGGCGCGGAGCAGTTCTGCCCAGCGAAGCGGCCAGGGCCCCGGTGAGGTCTTGGCCAGGCTGGGCGGCCTGCGAAGCAGAGCGTGCGCATCCTTGACGCGCCCGCAGCCTGTGCCCCGGGATTTTGGATGAAGAAAGCGAGAACAGGGGCGGGGCAAGCCTTGGTGG
>OJQP01000732.1_pt1 | contig 10208 bp, 6 predicted proteins | sample 1598871 | NCBI WGS metagenome assembly OJQP01 (sample SAMN03922520, study PRJEB24848) | human gut metagenome | isolation source: stool sample | host: Homo sapiens | place: Germany | collected 2010-02
TGCAATCTGCGCACGAATGCAGTTGATTGCGCAATTAAACGCTTTGTATAGAGCGGTATTTATAAAAAAGTCGCTGCGAACGATATGCCGAACGCAGCGACGTAGTGGTGGAGTACAGGACTTCAAATCCGAACCGAAAGCCGCAGAAACGTCCGCCAACGACACTGTTTGGGTTCCGTTTTTGTAATTGTAGGTGAAAACCAGCCGGTCGTCAAATACATAGATGCTGTTGAGAAAAATATCGATGATCTGCCGCTGGTATTCCTTGTTGCTTGGGTCGCCATATTTGAACCGGCTGATCCATTCGATAATGTCTTCCCGGCTGTATTTTGGCCTTTCCAGTTCTGCCTGTAAAATGCTGGCCTTCAAATCTTCCCGCAGCTTTTCCAGTTCCTCCAGCCGCTCTTTGGTACTGTTGGTCAGTATCCCTTGCTGAATGGCATTAAGCATATTCTCAATCCCACGGTTGGTGTCTGCAAGCTGTTTGCGCAGCAGAGGGAGAGTATTGTCCTCTGTGTTCTGCAATTCCACCAGCTTGTCCGCAATTTGGGCGATCAGTTCATCCTGAAAGACACGCTGTATTGTGTACTGTACAGCAATACACTCTATCCAGTCTTTCTTCACCGCTTTCTTGCGGCAGCCCAGCTTTCTCTTGGCTCCGCTGCATTTGTAATAGCGATAAATCGCACCTGTGTGGGATTTGCCGCTCTCGCCAATCATCATCCGCCCACAGTGGCCGCAAAACAGCTTGGTGGTCAACAGATATTCTTCCTCAGCCTTGGCCCTTGCCGGAGTCCTTTTGTTCTTTTCCACTCTCATCTGCACCCTTTCAAACAAATCCTTTGGGATAATACTCGGTACACCGTCAGGGATGATGATGTCTTTGTACCGATATTCTCCGATGCATTTCCGGTTACACAAGACACTGTGAAGGCTGTTGGGACGGAATGGCTTCTGTTTTTGCGTCAGGATATGCCGTTCATTCAGAGAAGTGATAATGCTGCGAACCGTTTCACCCTCTGCATATCTCTGGTAGATCTCCCGCACAATCGGGGCGGTCAATGGATCAATTCTGAGATGTTGGTCGTCGGTCAGTTGATAGCCGAGCGGAATCCCGCCGCCGTTGTTTTTTCCCTTCAACGCATTTTCCGTAAGGCCCCGGTTGATTTTCTGCGCCAGCTCCGCTGAATAGTATTCCGCCATTCCTTCCAACATAGATTCCAGAATAATGCCCTCCGGCCCATCGGATATGTTTTCCGTGGCAGATACCACCTTGACGCCGTTTCGTCGGAGCACGGCTTTGTAATGGGCGCTGTCGTAACGGTTACGGGCAAACCGATCCAGCTTCCACACCAGCACAGTGTCGAACAGTCCCTTTGCGCTGTCCTGCACCATCTTCTGAAATTCCGGGCGGTTGTCTGTTTTGGCCGACAGCGCCCGGTCAATGTAACTGCACAGAATCGTAATCCCGTTTTTATCGGCGTATTCTTTGCATTCCCGAAGCTGCCCTTCGATGCTTTCCTCCCGCTGATTGTCGCTGCTGTATCTGGCGTAAATCACCGCCTTCATCCACATCACCTCCGTTTGTCTGTTTTAAGGGGTTTGGGTTCTCCCAAGGTGCGTTTGGTGGATATCCAGACGCTATGCTTGCGAAACCAGTCACCGGCTGGAAAACCGTTTTCCCAGCACCACACACTACCACAACTGCTGCCAGAAAGCTATCACCAACCCATACAAATTCCGGCCTCAAATCTATCAAAAAAGTACCGGCTGGGAAAGAAAAACTCTCCCAGCCCGGCGGGAACTTTCAACTGTGCCGCTCCCTTTCTTCATGCCATTCTTTCAGCGTCTGTTTGCCTTGTTCGCTTTCAAAAAACGCCTGCATCTGGGGAAGCAATGTGCGGGCAAGGCTTTCCACCGCTGACTGTGGTATTGATCCTGCCTTATTTTCTAAAACTGCTCGATTGCCGGACACCCCTCCTTTTCCGTAATACTCTTTTTCTTTCCCAGCTGGTAAGAGATTTGGGGTGGGAAGCGTCAGCTTGCCACCCCCTGTAGTCCCCCTCCAAGTAGGAAAGATTGTATGCCGTAGTCTAACACAGGAAGCTTGCCATTTCAAGGTTTTTGCAGTATAATATAAGAAATCATAACTTGTAAAATTATAATTCCCATAAGAAAGAGAGAAGCCATGGAAGAATATCGCTTTGACCATAAAGAACCTTTGACTCAGCGAGTAGTCTTAGCGTTGAGAGTCAATACCAAACAGCTGAAGGAACATTTGTGGCTGGGAACAGAATACGAGGTAGGGACCGCTTTGCGTAGTTTGGATAAACCCTTGTATCTGGCCCAAACCCGCCCGCTGGGGGCGTTTTGGTGCGAGTTCGGGAAAAGCTCCGCCGAGGGCTGGACAGAAGCTGTTTGGGCCCTTTGTGAGGCACTGTCGGCGAGGAAAACGGTAGAGCGTGACGAGCAAGAGCAAAAGGCGGCAGAGCTTCTCTCCCGGCTGACCGTTGGAAATGCCGCCGCCTTGTATGCTGCCATTCAGATTTGGGAGATGTACCTGCGCTGCTGTCGAGGAAGGGACAAACATAAAGCGGAAGCAGCCCTGCGGGATTATGCGCAGCTGCTGATCTTGCCCTTTGGGGAATACTCGCCGGAGATGGCTAACTGGAAATGGGGAAAGACTGTCGTACCCGTGTGGAATGCTCGGGAAGACGCCAAGCTGGAGATTTGGTATCCCCATGGAGAAGTTCCCTTTGAATGTGCGGTGGTAAGCGGTTCCCTGCGGCCGGCTCTTATCTATTACCGACAGCGGATACTGGATGCCGGCATGGTCATGCGCACCTGCAACCAATGTGGGCGGGTGTTCTTCGCCCCGGATGCCCGCAGTAACTTGTGCAGTGAACGGTGCCGCAAGGCCAGTAAAAGGGCGGCAAAAAAGAGTTTCGACAGCAAATCCAGAGAGGAAGAGTACGAGCAGGCTTACAAGCGAGAGTATATGTTTTGGTACAACCGCATCAAGAAGCTGGAAAAGAATCACGCCTCACAAGAACAGATCCAAAGGGCGAAAACCGCTCTCCGGCAGTTCCGAAAAGAAGCCGTGGAACGTAAAAAGCAGATTCAGAACGGTGCGTTATCTACGACGCAATTTATCAACTGGATGATCGGGCAAGAACCTATTATTCAAGAGATCTGTGGCGAGTAAAAGGAACAGGCTATCCATGTGGATAGCCTGTTCTTTCTATATATCTCAGAATTCGAAAAGTTGGATAGCCAGGTGGATAGCCAACAAATTCCAAACGTTTTTGAGATCACGATTTCATGAAATTTATTTGTCTTTTTAATCAGGTTGTATTATACTAAAAATAGAAAATTCAGGAGGAAGACAATGGCAATCAGCTACAATCTCCTTTGGAAAAGACTCATTGATTTTGGACTAAGTAAAACCGATATGATGCGCCGTGCAAAAATCAGCACCAATGTTTTGGCGCGTCTAAGCAAAGGCGAATCGGTTTCTATGGATAGCATGGAAAAAATTTGCAAAGCATTGGATTGCAATATTGGCGATGTGATGGAGTTCATTCCAGAAGAAGGAGGTCCGGAACATGATTCATAATGAAAACTCTCGGGTAAAAATACCGGCACTTATCCATTTAACCCGCCTTGACTATAGCTATCTTTCTTTGAAGCAATACAAGGGCGGTATTTGTCCTGAAACAAATATTTTTAAATCCATATTTCGCGACGGAGTAAACCGAATCAATGGAGGATCTTTGTCGGAGCAGGATATTGACCGTATTTTAGAAGAACTCACCATTAAACTCTCTAATGATGATTTGGGTCGAGCTTTTTACAAAGCTCTGCTGAACGGTATAGACGGGTTACGTTTGATTGATTTGGAAGACGAAACCCGTAATACATATCATGTGGTCACAGAGTTAACATATCGCAATGGCGATGACGAATTTCGGCCTGATATTACTTTGCTGATTAACGGCATGCCGTTGGCATTCATCGAAGTAAAAAAGCCGAACAATCGCGATGGCATTATTGCAGAACATACACGCATTAACTCCCGTTTTTCGAAGAAACTGTTCCGTAGATTTGTAAATATTACGCAACTGATGGTATTCTCCAACAATATGGAATATGATGATTCAGAAGTTGAACCAATTGAAGGTGCTTTTTATGCCACCAGCAGTTACGAAAAGCTGTTTTTCAATCGTTTCCGTGAAGAGGATATTCAGATTCATACTACGATCAAACCGATTGATACACAAAAAGAGGAAGCTATTTTAAAGGATAACAATCTGGTTTCGATTAAAGGGACAAATGAATATGTGACGAATCTAAATGAGATCACACCAACCAATCGGATTTTGACATCCTTGTTTTCACATAAAAGATTTTTGAAGCTGCTCAAATATGGATTTGCTTATGTAGAGCGTACCGACAAAAATGGGATTAAATCTCTTCAAAAACATGTGATGCGATACCCTCAGTTTTTTGCAACGCTGGCTATCGAACAGAAACTGGATTCCGGCATAAAACACGGTATCATCTGGCATACCCAAGGCAGCGGAAAAACTGCTTTAGCGTACCACAATGTACACTATCTGAGAGACTATTATCAACGTCAAGGAAAGATTGCCAAGTTCTATTTTATTGTGGATCGTCTGGATTTGCTGACACAGGCAAGCGAAGAATTTGCGGCTCGCGGCCTGCATGTAGAAAAAGTCAACTCAAAAGAAGACTTTATCAGAAATATTCGTACCATTGGTACAGCAAACAATACCGGAGAAGATACCATCACGGTGGTAAACATTCAAAAATTTTCGACCGAGTCGATTGTGCGCAGAGCAGATTACGATGTGAATGTACAGCGCATTTATTTTCTCGACGAAGCTCATCGCAGTTACAACCCAAAAGGTTCTTTCCTTGCGAATTTAATGGCTTCTGACCGGGAAGCGGTCATGATCGCCCTGACCGGTACCCCTCTGATTGGAGAAGGATACAACACCAAGGATGTATTTGGTGAATACATCCACAAATACTACTACAATCGTTCCATTGCCGATGGATATACCTTAAAGCTTATTCGCGAGGGTATCAAAACAGAATACAGGACAAAAATTCAATCTGTTTTGGACGAACTGGAAACCCAAAAAGGTTCTTTTAAGAAAAAAGATGTCTATGCACATCCAAAATATGTGGCGGCTTTGGTAGAGTATATTGTGGACGATTTTAAACACAGTCGCATCGCCTTGGGGGATTCCTCCATCGGCGGAATGATTGTCTGTGATTCATCCGATCAAGCTCGAATGGTAGAGCAAGAACTCAAGAATTATACCGAAGTCAGCCATGCTTTGATTTTACATGACGTGGACGATAAGGAAACCCGTCGGGGATATCAGGACGATTTCAAAAAAGGCAAGATTGATTTGCTGGTCGTCTATAATATGCTCCTTACCGGCTTTGACGCACCCCGACTGAAAAAGCAGTATCTGGGACGAGTGATCAAACAGCATAATCTGTTACAGACGCTCACTCGGGTAAACCGTCCCTATAAATCCTTCCGTTATGGCTACGTGGTGGACTTTGCGGATATCCGCGCTGAATTTGATAAGACCAATAAAGCGTATTTTGAAGAATTGCAGTCCGAACTGGGAGATGAATTTGAGCGGTACCGGAACATTTTCAAATCTCAGGAAGATATTGAGCACGACTTACGGGCTATTCAGGACAAGCTGTTTATGTATTCCACAGACAACGCAGAGCTGTTTTCTCAACAAATCTCTGCACTGGATGATAAACAGGAATTGTTAGAGTTGCGCCAGGCGTTGGATACTTACAGAGAATTGTTCAATATTATTAAGCTATTCGGTTATGAGGAATTGGCTCAAAAATTCTCTGTGGAGAATCTCCATGCCTTATATACGGAAGTCAACAATCGAATCGCACTGGTCAATCTTAAGCAAAAAATGCAAGATAGTGAGGACATATCCAGCCTGTTAAATCTGGCTCTCGATCAGATAGAATTCCATTTCCGCAAAGTTTCAGAGAGTGAAATGGTGATTGCCGACCAATTTCAGGACATCCTTGAAAAGACCCGGCAGGAACTGGAACGCAGCTTGGACACCAAAGACCCGGAGTATATTTCTCTGCTGAAAGAGCTCAAACGGATTTTCAAAAGGAAAAATATAGAAGAATTGACCGCCGAAGAAATGAAACAAAACATTCAGGATTTAGAGCGTATCCGCAAGGCTGCTGCACAGCAAAATCTGCGGGACCAGATGCTTTGCGCAAAATATAACGGCGACCCCAAGTATATGAGGACGCATAAACGCCTGAAAACCAGTCCGCCGCCTATTGGCAGTGACCCCGTGATTTTTGATATTCTCATGGGCGTAAAAACGGCAGTTGATCAGAAAATTTTAAAAAATCAGCGCATAATGGATAATCACGCATATTTCACCCGCGAAATTATGCCGACGATCATTCAATCATGCCGCAGCAACGGAGTACAGCCTAGTGTGGAGCAGGTCAAGTTTATTGACACCTGTATTTCTGGTGAGTACTTTGCAGAAAGGACATGGACAGCATAATGCAGATTGAATCTATTACTATCCGCACCAAACGGATGATTGACGACCTGAAAACCATCTGCGCCAACTTCGGTTTGGGCGGTTCTCCGGGAGAATATAAAATCATCACGCAGGTGTTTTTGTATAAATATCTCAGCGATAAATTTCTCTATGAAGCAAAAAAAGCAGATCCCTCTTTGGCAAAAGCAGATCATATGGAAGAGGCTTTGTCCGCTATGTCGGATGACCAGTATGAAATGCTGCTTATGATGCTGGGCGGAGATACGGCCAAGCTGAAAAAGACGCACTACATCTCCTATCTGTTCAATCATCAGAATGATGATACCATGCGCAAACAGGACGGCTCTCCTTATCCCTTTTACGAACTGTTTGATGATACCTTGGTGGATATCGCAAATTTTAATCTGGATATTTTTTCTGTCCAGACCGGTGGTGAGGAGAGGATCCGCTTGTTTGAGCCGATTTCCCAATATGTTATTGAAAGTGCTAAAAAGCCGTTGTTTTGCCGGGCTATCATCAACAAGCTAGTGGAGTTCAGCTTTGCCGAGGTGTTCGAGCAAAAATATGACTTTTTTGCCCAGATTTTTGAGTATCTAATCAAAGACTATAACAAGGATTTCGGCAAATATGCAGAGTACTATACCCCGCACACCATTGCGGATATTATCGCCCGAATCATGGTACAGGGGGACGTCAGCAATGTGACGGTTTATGACCCGGCTGCGGGTTCTGGTACGCTGGTGCTGGCGTTGGCACACCAGATCGGTGAGGAAAACTGCACCATTTATACACAAGATATCTCCGCCAAATCCAATGAATTTCTGCGCCTGAACCTGATCCTCAATAATCTTGTCCACTCTCTGGGGAATGTTGTCCATGACGATACCCTGATGGCCCCCCGCCATTTGAACACGCAGAAAAACAGTTTGGCTAAGTTTGATTATATCGTCAGCAATCCGCCGTTTAATATGGATTTCAGCGACAATCGGGATACGCTGGCAGGCGAAAAGCACAAGGAACGCTTTTTTGCCGGAGTGCCCAATATTCCCAACAAAGACAAGGACAAAATGGCTGTCTACCTGATGTTTATTCAGCACATTATTTACTCTATGAAAGAGCATGGGAAGGCCGCTATCGTTGTTCCAACGGGCTTTTTGACCGCAGGTTCAGGGATTCCAAAGAAGATTCGGGAACATATCGTCAAAAACCGGATGCTCCGCGGTGTGGTCTCCATGCCCTCCAATATCTTCGCAACCACCGGCACCAACGTTTCCATCCTTTTTCTGGATAAGGATAACAAAGACGGAAAAGTTATTTTGATGGACGCCTCCAAGCTGGGGACAAAAGAGAAAGTTGACGGCAAAAACCAGCGGACAGTACTCAGCAAGGATGAAATCGACCGTATTATTGATACCTTCAACGCCGGTAAGACCGATGATGATTTCTGCGTAGCCGTCAGCTATAGCGACATGGAGCAGAAAAAGCTTTCGTTCTCTGCCGGCCAGTATTTCGAAGTGAAAATCGAATATGTAGAGCTGACGCCGGAGGAATTTTCTGAAAAGATGAATGGTTTTACTACCCGGCTGGACGAGCTGTTTGCAGAGAGTCATCGGCTGGAGGATGAGATTAAGCAGCAGTTGGGGCGGGTGAAGTATGAGTAAATGGATTAAATTGAAAAGCTTAGCAGACTTAACTGTGGGCTTTGTCGGTACGATGGCAAAACATTATGAGAATGAAGGGGTCCCTTTTCTTCGTTCACTTAATATAAAACCATTCAAAATTGTCGATGATGATATGAAATATATTTCACAGGAATTCTGTGACAAATTATCAAAATCTGCACTCCGTGAGGGAGATGTAGTTATCGTAAGAACTGGAATCCCCGGTACCTGCTGTGTTATCCCCACTGAATATAATGGATGTAATTGCTCAGATGTTGTAATCGTTCATCCCAATACAGAGTTAGTCAATGCACATTACCTTGCAGCTTTTATAAATATTTGGGGGCAACGACAAATCCATAATAATAAAGTCGGAGCTATTCAACAACATTTCAATGTTCGCTCTGCCGAGGAAATGCTTATTTATCTTCCGGATAAAGCCAAGCAAGAAAAAATTGCCGATCTGGTTGTTGCCGTAAACAAAAAAATTGAAAACAACAATATTGTTTGCTTTGAGTTGGAAACGATGGCAAAGACCCTCTATGATTACTGGTTTGTGCAATTTGATTTCCCTGACGAAAACGGCAGACCCTACCGTACTTCCGGCGGCGCTATGGAGTGGAACGACCAGCTCAAGCGGGAAATTCCAAAGGGGTGGGGTGTAAAATCAATCATAGATGAATTTGATGTTTGTTGCGGTTATCCTTTTGATACAACAAAATTTACTGAGGATGAAGATGGCATACCTATAATTAGAATTCGTGATATTTTAGAAAATACAATATCCGCGAAAACATTGGAAATTGTTGATGAAAAAATACAAGGTAAATCGTGGCGATTTGATAGTAGGAATGGACGGCAATTTTCATATGAATTTTTGGAGTGGACATTCTGCATTGTTAAATCAGCGATGCTTCAAAATATCTTCACTTGGATATTCTGTTTTGATAGCATATTTTTCTGCCAAACCATATATAAAGGCTCGTGAAAAAAATGTTACAAGAACAACTGTAGGACATTTGAGTGCTGACGATGTACAGGCATTGTCTGTATTAGTACCTACAGAACCTGAGAAGCAGAAATTTAGTGCGATATTTGACGATATACTCAATAAAATCTGTCAAACAAGAAGTGAAAATGAAGAACTAACAAAACTCCGTGACTGGCTCCTGCCTATGCTGATGAATGGACAGGCACGAGTAGAATGAGGTGAAGAGATGGCAAAAGTTGAAACTCTGACCGCATATAGGTGTACATTTAGTTATATGCAAAGAAATAATCCCCTTAAAGAAGAACTGAAAGATAAGATCAAATCAGGAATTCCGCCTGAATATACTTTTCATAACTTCATTGATGATTTTAGCAAATTCACATCTTCTTTGGCCATTGGAATAATCACAGAAAGAGCAATTTTACTTCCAGAAGATAATATTTACCCCTGTGAAGGCGAAAATGGTGTGAGCAAATGGAGAATCGTCCCTTATGCAGGAAAACAGGGAAAGCCATTCCGAATTATCAAAACAAGTACAGGGAAAAAATATGATTTTGGTTCAGATAGTGCAGCGCTTTATGAGCATAATGTTTTCATGTATCAGAACGGAAATTCGGCAATCGCTATTTTTCATCGACAAAGTGGCTCTGGATGCAAAAGCGTGTTTTTGGAAGTTGCCAATGATATGCTGCGGGAAAAAGGTATGAAACTGGATATGGAATTGTATCTGCCCTTAATTTCGCCAAATGATACTAGTGTTATTCCCACCAAGATCCAGCTGCGATATGTCCGCAATATAGAATCATCTGATGCTGCAGAGAATATACATAAAAAGAAACACCCTGAAGTGATACAGGAATTGGGACTAAATCTTGAATCTCGAGAAAACAGCAAAATTAAGCAAATTTTGCAGGAGTTGAAGTTTGGAAAAATCAAGCAGGATGTTGCTTT
>OJQP01000736.1_pt1 | contig 10161 bp, 9 predicted proteins | sample 1598871 | NCBI WGS metagenome assembly OJQP01 (sample SAMN03922520, study PRJEB24848) | human gut metagenome | isolation source: stool sample | host: Homo sapiens | place: Germany | collected 2010-02
CGTGGACGAGGCGGTCAACGAGTCCCTGCCCGCGGCCGAGCCGACGCACAGCGTGAACCCCGTGCAGATCGCCTCCGCCGTGGGCGCGGCGGTCTGGGCGGCGGGCGGCGCGGGGATGCTGCTGGCCGGGGTGCTCTCCCTCCTGCGCCTTCGGCGGCGCCTGCGCGGCGCGCGCGGGGCGGAGGCGGGCGTCTGGGTGGCGGCGGGCCTGCCCACGGCGTTCGTGCTGGGGGTCGTCCGGCCGCGCATCTACCTGCCCGAGGGGCTGAACGACCGGGAGCGCGGCCTGATCCTGGCGCACGAGCGCGCGCACATCCGCCGGGGGGACCCGGCGCTGCGCCTGCTGGCCTGGGCCGCGCTGTGCCTGCACTGGTTCAACCCGCTGGTCTGGCTGGCCTTCGCCCTGAGCGGGCGGGACATGGAGGCCGCGTGCGACGAGGCCGTGCTCCGCAAGCTCGGCCCCGCGGTCAAGCGCGACTACTCCGCGGCGCTGCTGCGCGTGGCCACGGGCCGGCGCATCTCCCTGGCCGCGCCGCTGGCCTTTGGCGAGGGCGGCGGGGTCAAGGGCCGGATTCGGGGCGTGCTGCGGTGGAAGAAGCCGGCGCTCTGGATCACGGCGGCGCTCGCGGCGCTCGTCGTGGCGCTCGGCGTGGGCCTGGCGCTCAACCGGCCGCAGCCGGCGTCCTACCTGCGCGCGGGCGGGGCGCTCTACCGCAAGGAGGCGGCGACCGTGGAGCGCCTGCCGGAGGGGAGCGAGGCTGCGGGCCTGGTCTCCTCCGTGCTCCACAGCACGGACGAGATCCCCGCGCAGGAGGGCCAGGCCACCAACCTGGACGAAAAGTACGCCGGCTGCGCGATCTACCGCGCGGGCGACCGGGCCTACGTCGAGGACTACGGCGGGTTCTACCTCGTCTTTGCGCGGGAGGCCGAGGACCTCGGCGGCGCGGCGGAGGAGATCCAGCGCGCGCTGGGCCTGGAGGGCGCGCAGCTCCTGCTCGTGCGTCAGGAGGACGCGGGGCGGCTCGCGGTCTTTGCCGCGGGGGAGGAGGTGGGCGCGTGCCTGCTGCCCTCGGGCGAGGACGCGGACTTTGCGCCCCGGCCCGGCGCGGGCGAGGCGGCGGCCCTGCGCCTTGCGGCGTTCGACGTGCTCGTCTGCGGGGACGGCGGCCTCGTGCGCGCGGAGCGGGAGGACGCGAGCGGTCTGGCGCGCGTGGAGGGGTCCGCGGGCGCGGAGGGGCCGACCGTCTTTGTATTCCCCGGCGCGGCGGACGGCGAGGCCGTCTATCGCTTCTATGACGAGGCCGGCGAGCGCGAGGACCTGCGCCTCACGGTCCTGGCCGAGGACGCGGCCGCGGCGGCCGATTCCCTCGTGCTGTCGGCGGAGCGCATCGAGGGCGGGGCCGTCGCCTGGCGGAAGGAGAACCTGAATGCGGCGGAACAGGCCTTCCTGGACCGGATCTATGCGCGGTCCCTGGCGCTCTCGGCCGCGTGGGAGGGCCTGGACGAGGCGCAGATCGCGCAGACCGATCGCGTCTGCCTGCGCCTGCGGGACGGCGGCGAGGCCTACGTGTACCTGCTGAACGAGGAGATCCCCGTGCTCCAGCACGGCGCGCCGGGCCTGTACACCCGCATGACGGCGGCGGACTTCGCGCTGCTGCGCGCCTGGGCGGACGGGGAGGAGAACCCCGTGGTTTGGCGCGCGGAGAGCCTGTACTTCGGCCAGGAGGCGGGCGCGCTCTCCGCGCTCGACGCGGACGCGGCAGCGCTGGCCGCGCAGCTCGAGGCCGCCGCGGCGGGGGCGAGCGCGCCCGGAACGCCGATCGCCCAGGTGGAGACGGCCTATCGCTTTACGGCCGCGGAACTGGCGGGCGAGCGCACCGCGCTCTTCGTCTATGCGGCGCAGGGCCGGGCCTTTGTCCAGCGCGGAGAGGATGGACCGCGCGCCGAGCTGGACGCGGACCTCTTCGCGGACGCGGCGGCGCTCTTCCCCGGGGCGGAGGCGGTCGAGGTGCTGGAGGGCGACCTGGACGGCGACGGCCGGACGGACCGCGTGGCCTGGGACCTCACCTCCCGCGGGGGCGGCGCGATGACCGTCAACGCGGCGCTGGGCAGCGGCCAGCTCGTGCGCGGCGCGTTGGAGGGGATCCACCCGGGCCAGCTCCTGGTCGCGGACGTGACCGGGGACGGCCGGGACGAGATCCTCGCCCTGTGCGACCTGGGCGGCGTCGGCGGCGCGGGGAGCTGGGACCTGGCCGTCTGGACGCTGCAGGACGGCGCGCTTTCCAGCCTGCCCCTGCCCGCGCAGAACCCGGAGGAGCCGGCCTCCGGCTGGAACTCCGGCTATGCCTTCGAGCCCCGGTACGCGGACGGCTTCCGCGTGCGCGTCACGGGCGAGCGGCTGGACGTGACCTACGAGATCCCGGAGGAGATGCGCGAGGCCTACGTCGGGAACGGCTTTGGCGCGGATGGGAACGCCTTGTCCTCGCAGAGCGGCAGCGCGGACGGCGTCAGCGCCATCGAGGTCGCGCCCGGGACCGGCGGCGCGGCGGAGGTCCGGCTCTGGCAGTACCTGTGGGTCTACGGCCATTCGGACTGCGTGGGCTACGCGGTCTCCACCCTCGCCTGGGACGGCGCGGCCTTCCAGCTCCTGCAGCAGGAGGTGGTCCCCAGCTTCCCCGGATGAGCGGGGATACAAAACGAGGGCGGCCCGGGCAAATCTGCCCGGGCCGCCCTCGTTTGCTCAGCGCGAAAAGTCCGGCGGCTCGACCTGCATGTAGTGCAGCGCGTGCTCGGTGATCTTTTCGAAGGTCTCGTCGCTCAGGTCGTGCTCGATCTTGCAGGCGTCCGCCGCGGCGATCTCCTCGCTCACGCCCAGCTTCCGCAGGAACTGCGTCAACAGGTAGTGGCGCGTATAGATGCGCACGGCGATCTCCTCGCCCGAAGGGTTCAGGGTGATGAACCCCTCCGCGTCCATGGTGATGTAGCCGTTTTCGCGCAGGCGCTTCATCGCCACGCTCACGCTCGGCTTGGAATAGCCGAGCTCGTTGACGATGTCGATGGAGCGCACCTGCCCCTGGCGCTTGGACAGCCTGAGGATCGTCTCCAGATAGTCCTCGGCGGATTCGTGAATCTGCATGGGCCCGTTTCCTCCCCCCGGCAGCAAAATCTTCGTGTGCTTCGTTTAGAGTACCACAGAAGTTGCCCTTTTGCAAGAAAACTGAAAATGCCCCTTGACAGATGCGGTTAGCGGTGGTAAACTACAGCTGCTTCGAGGGTTAGCAAAAACTAACCCGAGTTTTTCGACTGGCGGTTGGTCAAGGCTAACCGCGTGGGGGAGGGAGGACAATGATGCCCCTGACAATGGCACAGCCGGGCGAAACGGTCGTCATCCGCAAGATCACCGGCAAGGACGAGGTGCGCCAGCACCTGGCCGAGCTGGGTTTCGTCGTGGAGGAGCCGGTCACCGTGGTCAGCGCCATCGCCGGCAACCTGATCCTCAAGGTGAAGGACAGCCGCATCGCGCTGGACAAAGAGATGGCTTGCCGCATCATGATTTAGGAGGAGGAGAGAGCATGAAGACACTCAAGGACGCCAAGGTCGGCCAAACGGTCGTGGTCGCGCGCCTGCACGGCGAAGGCCCTGTCAAGCGCCGCATCATGGACATGGGCATCACCAAGGGCGTGGAGATCCTCGTGCGCAAGGTGGCGCCGCTGGGCGATCCCATGGAGCTCAACGTCCGTGGTTACGAGCTGAGCGTGCGCAAGGCCGACGCAGAGATGATCGAAATCGCTTGACCGAAGGGCGGCGGGGACCGCCTTTTTCCAAACAGTTTGGTTAGGAGAGACTAACGAGGAGGAGCAAGGGCTTATGCGTATTACAATCGCCCTGGCGGGCAATCCGAACAGCGGCAAGACCACGCTGTTCAACGACCTGACGGGCAGCTCCCAGTACGTGGGCAACTGGCCGGGCGTGACCGTGGAAAAGAAGGAAGGCCGCCTCAAGGGGCACAAGGACGTCGTCATCCAGGACCTGCCGGGCATCTATTCCCTGTCGCCCTACACGCTCGAGGAGGTCGTGGCGCGCAGCTACCTGGTCAAGGAGCGGCCGGACGCGATCCTCAACATCGTGGACGGAACGAACATCGAGCGCAACCTGTACCTGACCACGCAGCTGATCGAGCTGGGCATTCCGGTGGTTGTGGCCATCAACATGATGGACCTTGTGCGCAAGAACGGCGACAAGATCGACATCGTTAAGCTCGGCCAGGAGCTGGGCTGCCAGGTGGTCGAGATGAGCGCGCTCAAGGGCCAGGGCAGCATGGAGGCCGCAAAGGCGGCCGTGGCCGCGGCGCAGGAAAAGAAGGCCGGCGAGCACCCGCACGTCTTCACCGGCAGCGTCGAGCACGCCATCGCCCACATCGAGGAATCCATCTCCGGCAAGGTCGACAGCGCGAGCCTGCGCTGGCACGCCATCAAGCTCTTTGAGCGGGACGAAAAGGAACTGGAGGAGGTGCAGCTCGACCCGGCGCTCAAGGCGCACATCGAGGCGCACATCGCCGACTGCGAAAAGGAGCTGGACGACGACGCGGAGAGCATCATCACCAACCAGCGCTACGCCTACATCAGCCGCGTCGTGGAGCGCTCGGTCCGCAAGAAAGCCGCAAAGCACGCGCTGACGGCCTCGGACAAGATCGACCGGATCGTCACGAACCGCATCCTCGCCCTGCCCATCTTCGTGGTCGTCATGTGGGCGGTGTACACCATCGCCATGGGCGGCACGCCCGTCTCCATCGGCACCATGGCCACGGACTGGACGAACGACGTCCTGGTCGGCGAGTGGATCTGCGGAAACCTCGGCGCGTGGATGGAGAGCATCGGCTGCGCGGCGTGGCTGACGGGTCTGGTCGTGGACGGCATCGTCGCCGGCGTCGGCGCGGTCATCGGCTTTGTGCCGCAGATGCTGGTGCTGTTCTTCCTGCTGTCGATCCTGGAGGACGTGGGCTACATGGCGCGCATCGCGTTCATCATGGACCGCATCTTCCGCCGCTTCGGCCTGTCGGGCAAGAGCTTCATCCCCATGCTGGTGGCCACCGGCTGCGGCGTGCCCGGCATCATGGCCTCCCGCACGATTGAAAACGACCGCGACCGCAAGATGACCATCATGACCACCGGTTTCATCCCCTGCGGCGCGAAGATGCCCATCATCGGCCTGTTCGCCGGCGCGCTCTTCGGCGGCAGCGGCTGGATCGCCACCTCTGCCTACTTCATCGGCGTGGCCGCGGTCATCGTCTCGGGCATCATCCTGAAGAAGACCAAGCTCTTTGCGGGCGACCCGGCGCCCTTTGTCATGGAGCTGCCCGCCTATCACATCCCCTCCGCCAAGAACGTCCTGCACGCGACCTGGGAGCGCGGCTGGAGCTTCATCAAGCGCGCGGGCACAGTCATCCTGGCCTCCTCCGTCGTGCTGTGGTTCCTGCAGGGATTCGGCTTTGTGGACGGCGTCTTCGGCATGGTCGAGGACAACAACACCTCGCTGCTCGCCTCCATCGGCAACGTGGTCGCGCCGGTCTTTGCGCCCCTGGGCTTTGGCACCTGGCAGGGCGCGGTGGCGACGTTCACGGGCCTCATCGCCAAGGAGAACGTGGTCTCCACCTTCGGCGTGCTGTACGGCTTTGCCGAGGTCGCCGAGGACGGCGCGGAGATCTGGAGCCTGCTGGCCGGCGACTTCACGGCGCTGACCGCCTACAGCTTCATGATCTTCAACCTCCTGTGCGCGCCCTGCTTTGCGGCCATGGGCGCCATCAAGCGCGAGATGAACAACGCCAAGTGGACCTGGATCGCCATCGGCTACATGTGCGGCTTTGCCTACGTGGTCGCCATGATCGTCTACCAGCTGGGCATGCTCTTCAGCGGACACTTCGGCGTGGGCACGGTCGTCGCCCTGCTGCTCCTTGCGGGCCTGATCTACCTGCTCCTGCGCAAGAACAAGTACCAGGACGCGCCCCTGAAGGCGCCGGCCCGCTCGGTTGCGGCGCGGTAATCCCCACAAAAGAAAAACTCCCCTGCTGCGGCGTTGGCCCCGGACAGCCGGCCCGGGGCCTTTTTGAAAAACGGAAAGGAGGAAGGACCCATGCTTGCTGATCTTGCACAAAACCTGCCCACCCTCATCGGGGCGGCCATCGTCCTTGCGGTGCTGGCCCTGGTCACGGTCAAGATGGTCCGCGACCATCGGGCGCACAAGGGCGGCTGCGGCTGTGGCTGCGACGGCTGCCCCAACGCCGGGGCGTGCCACCCCAAGTGAGCGCCGCGCTGGAGCTGACGGGCACGCATGTGAAGTACCTGCTGGTCATCTACGAGATCGGCCAGGCGGGACAGAGCGTGTCCTCCGCGGATGTGGCCAAGCGCCTGGAGGTGTCCAGGCCCTCGGTCACGCGGATGCTGAACGTGCTGACGGAAAAGGGCCTGACCGAAAAGGCGCGCTACGGCAAGATCGCGCTCACCCCGGCGGGCGAGCGCGTGGCCGAGCGATGCGTCCGCCAGATCGAGCGCATGGCCCGCCTCCTCCCCCAGACGGGCCTGCGGCTCACCCCCTCCGAGCTCCGGCGCGCGGCGGCCGCCATGGCAGGGGCGCTGCCCGCGCGATGTTTCCTGGACTAAGACAAAAAAGAGGCGGATGGATTCCGCCTCTTTTTTTCACGCGCGGGAAAGGGTGGCGGGAAGCCAGGGTTTGTGTTATGCTTAAGACGGGAGAAAAAAAGCTCTGCCGTGCGATTGCGCGGCAGAGGGGGAGGATATGGAAATGGCTTTGCAGCTTACGCCCTATACCGCGCCGGACTTTGCGGCCCTGGGGCTCAACGGGGCGCCGGACGCCCGCTTTGCGCGCGCGCCCAAGGACGGCGTCGCGCCGGAAAACTACCACGCGATGAGCATTTTCCCGGAGTATTTCCGCGTGGGCGGGCGCTGGATGCTCGCCGAGGAGTCGCGCATGGACTGCGTCGCGGTGCTGGAGGGCAACCGCATCGACGTGCGCGAGCCGCGCCGCCTGCGCGCCGGGGACGCGGTGATCGTCGGCCGGAGCGAGGACGGCAGCGAGGGCATCCTCGTGTGGCCCAACGGCTTTGACGCCGGCCGGAAGAGCGGGGACGTCTTCGCCTTCCGCCAGGGGCGCAGCCGCGAGACCGCCTTCAGCCGCGACTACGACGAGCTCTACGACGTGCTCCGCCACGACCGCGAGCACGGCAAGATCGTCTGGGTGCTCGGCCCGGCCTTCGCCTTTGACAGCGACGCCCGCCGCGCCTTCTCCAAGCTCGTGGAGAACGGCTACGTCTCCGCGCTGCTGGCCGGCAACGCCCTGGCCACGCACGACCTGGAGGCCGCCTACCTGCACACGGCCCTCGGCCAGAACATCTACACCCAGGAGAGCGCGCCCCTGGGCCACTACAACCACCTGGACACCATCAACCGCGTCAAGTACCACGGCTCCATCCCCGCCTTCCTGGAGAAGGAGCACATCGACAACGGCATCCTGTACCAGTGCGTGCGCTGCGGCGTGCCCTTTGTGCTGGGCGGGTCCATCCGCGACGACGGCCCCCTGCCGGAGGTCTACGGCAACGTCTACGAGGCGCAGGACGCCATGCGCGCCCAGGTGCGCACGGCCACGACCGTCATCTGCATGGCCACCATGCTCCACACCATCGCCACCGGCAACATGACGCCCAGCTTCCGCGTGCTCGCGGATGGGACCGTGCGCCCGGTCTACTTCTACTGCGTGGACATCTCGGAGTTCGCCGTCAACAAGCTCAGCGACCGCGGCAGCCTCTCGGCCCGCGGCATCGTGACCAACGTGCAGGACTTCGTCGTGACGTTGGCCAAGGGACTGGAAATCTGGTGAGGAGGGAGATCCTTGTTCCAACACATCACCGTCTGCCTGGACATGTGCGGCTGCCCCAACCGCTGCCGCCACTGCTGGATCGGCCACGCCCCGAACGCGCGCCTGCCCAAGGAGGCCCTGGTCTATGTCGCGGAGGCGTTCCGCCCCTTTGCCCGGAGCCTGACGGTCTACGACTGGTACCGGGAGCCGGACTACGGGGACGACTACCGGGAGATGTGGGAGCTGTGCGGCAGACTTTCCGACACGCAGCCGGAACACTTTGAACTGGTCAGCTTCTGGCGCCTGGCGCGCGACCCGGACTACGGGCCGTATCTGGCCTCGCGCGGCGTGCGCCGGGCGCAGCTGACGCTCTTTGGCGGCCGGGCGCGCACGGACCAGTACACCGGCCGGGCGAACGCCTTTGACGAGATCCTGCAGGCCATGGAAGTTCTCCTGCAAAACCGCATCGCGCCGCGCATACAGGTCTTTGTCAACAAGGAGAACCTGGGCGAGCTTGCGCAGGTGGAGGCGCTGGTGCGCGACCTGGACCTGGAGGCGCGGTGCCGGGCCTTTGGCGAGGACTTCGACCTCTTCCTGCACCAGGGCTCCTGCGACGGGGAGAACGAGAAGCTCTACGACATCCGCGTCACCCCGGAGGACCTGGAGAAGATCCCGCCCGCCCTCGCGGCGCGCACACTGCGCTACCTGCAAAGGGAGAGCCTGCAGCAGGTCTTCGGCAGGACGGAGCAGGCGCTCTGCGCGGAGCTGCGGGCGGACAAATCCACCGCGAGCCTTGCGGAGCCCAACCCCGTCTTCTACGTCGACGCGGCGTTCGACGTCTATCCCAACTTCACCGCGCCCGCGCCGGCCTGGCGCCTGGGAAACGTGCGCGCCGACGGCGTGGAGGCGGTCCTTGCGGCCTACGCGCAGGACGGGAGCGCCGCGCAGCGCGCGCGCCGCACGATCCCCCTGTGCGACCTGGCGGCCGCGCAGGGGGACGGGCAGAGCCAGAGGCTCTTTGGCCGGGACGACTACATCACCTACCTGCTGAACCGGGCCTGCCGCTAGGCGCAGCCCTCAGCGCTGCGCTCGGCGGTACATGCTGTCCTGCTCGGTGATCTTCCGCTGGACGGTGCAGGGATTGCCGAAGGCGAGCACGCCCGCGGGGATGTCCTTTGTCACGACGCTGCCCGCGCCGATCACGCTGCCGTCGCCGATGGTCACGCCGCCGCAGATGGTGACGTTCGCGGCGATCCAGACGTCGCTGCCGATGCGGATGGACCGGCCGTACTCGTAGTCGTGCAGGCTGCCGTCCGCGTCCACCTGGATGCGCCGCTCCTCGGGCAGGAGCGAGTGGATGCCCGTGGCCAGGGTGCAGTGCGGGCCGATGAAGACGTTGTCCCCGATCTCCACCTGCCCGCCGGCGATGAAGCTGAAGTAGACGTTGGCGTAGAAGTTCTTCCCGATGCGGATCTCCCGCGCGTTGTCCAGGAAGATTGGCGCCTCCAGCGTGCGGTAGAGGCCGAAGTCCTGCCCGGGGAAGAGCGCATGCAGCAGGGCCTGCTTCTTCTCGCCGTCGTCCGCGCCCAGGGCGTTGTACGCCTCGCAGAGGCGGTGGCTTTCGCGCTGGGCCGCGCCCAGCTCCGCGTCCATGCAGTCGTAGATCCTGCCGGCGCGCATTCTTTCGTATTCGGTCATCAGGAACCCACCTTTCGCGTGCAGATGCGGGGGGCGCCCGGCGGCGCTCCCCCTCTTGATTGTAGCACGGACGTCCCGCCATGCAAATCCCCGCGGCGCTTTGACGGCGGGGCAGATATGCGCTATAATAAAAGTAGCGCCCCGCGCTTTCTATGGGGCGCAGAGAGAGAACAGACGGAAAGGGAGATGGATCACCAATGAAGATCGTGCTGCTGGAGTCCCTCGGCATCTCCGACGAACTCCTCGCCACCTACGCCAAGAAGCTGGAAGAAAAGGGCCACGAGTTTGCGGCCTATCCGCGCGACATGGACGTGAACGTCCAGATCGAGCGCGCCAAGGACGCGGACGTCCTCATGATCGCCAACATGCCCCTCAAGGGCGAGGTCATCCGCGCCTGCAAGAACCTGAAGTTCGTCGACGTGGCCTTTACGGGCGTGGACCACGTGGACCTGGAGGCGGCCAAGGAGATGGGCGTCAAGGTCTCCAACGCCTCCGGCTATTCCACCCAGGCCGTGGCGGAGCTGGCGCTGGGCATGATGCTCTCGCTGCTGCGCAACGTGCCCCAGGTGGACGAGCGCTGCCGCGCGGGCAAGA
>OJQP01000739.1_pt1 | contig 10047 bp, 9 predicted proteins | sample 1598871 | NCBI WGS metagenome assembly OJQP01 (sample SAMN03922520, study PRJEB24848) | human gut metagenome | isolation source: stool sample | host: Homo sapiens | place: Germany | collected 2010-02
CGTCGGCAGCGTCAGATGTGTATAAGAGACAGCCGCAACTCAATGCGGGGGCCGCCTGTTTGCGTGTTTGGTGGGCGCATAGCTTTGCGCCTATTCGTCCTCGTCCATGACCTTGCGCGCGCTCTCGTAGTCGACGTCCACGACGGTGTCGCGGCCAAAGAGCGGCACGGAGACCTTGAGCTTCTGGTTTTCCTCGTCGATCTCGACGATGGTGCCCGTGAAGTTCTCAAAGGAACCGGACAGGAGGGCGACCTTGCAGCCGACTTCGAAGTCGACGTTGACGATCTTGGTCCCGCCGGCGTTGAGCATGGCGGCGGCCTCCTCGTCGGAAAGGGGTACGGGTTTGGACTGCGGGCCGACAAAGCCGGTGCAGCCGCGGGTGTTTCGCACGATGTACCACAAATCGTTGTTCATGGCCATGTGCACGAGCACGTATCCGGGAAACAGCTTGCGCTGAACCGTATGCCGCTTGCCGTCCTTGATCTGGATGACTTCCTCCACCGGCACTTCGACCCGGTCGATCTTGTCCTGGAGGTTGCGGTTTTCCACGGTCTTTCGCAAGGAGTCCATGACTTTGTTTTCGTAACCGGAATAGGTGTGCACCACATACCAGTCGAGCTTTTCTTCCTCAGGCATCGCGTCTTACAGCCCGGATTGGGCCCCTCCGTGTGAATGAATGGGATCTTGCTACTGCCGCGCCGGGCGCGGTCATCAGGAAATGATCAGCCTGAGCAGGTTGGACAGCACGTAGTCCATCAGGCCGACGACGACGGTGAGAATCAGCACGAACACGATCACGACGGTGGACTGGCGGATCAGGTCCTTGCGGGAAGGCCAGGTGACCTTCTTCAGCTCCGCCCACATGTCCTTGAACGTCTTGACCAAGTTGAACCGCTTCTTGCCGGAATCGGACTTCTTGGCTGCCGCCTTCTTGTCCGTGGTCTTTGCGACCGCTTTCTTTTCAGCCATAGCGTTCAATACTCCTTTTGTGGACAAGTCCTAGCGGGTTTCCTTGTGGAGCGTGTGCTTCTTGCAGAAGCGGCAGTACTTGTTCATCTCCAGGCGATCGGGATCGTTGCGCTTGTTCTTCTTGGTATCGTAGTTGCGCTGCTTGCACTCGCTGCAGGCCAGGGTGATCTTAACACGCATGCTGTGGCACCTCCTTGCGCGGAAAATACGCTCCCGTGCGTTTCGACACGGGAACATTCTTATTTATTATACAGGCCGGTCCCTCCCCTGTCAACTCTTTTCCCGGGTTTTGCGTTAAAAATTGGGTTTTTCGCTGGAGTGTCCCGCGCCGCGGGCAAAAAAGAAAGGCCCGCGCCGGGCGGGTCTTTCTCTTTTTGCGCGTTACAGCTCGCCAAAGGACTGCAGGCACTCGCGCACGGCCTCGTAGCTCGTGTGCTTGGGCACGAAGTCGAGCAGGCGCTTGGCCTTTTCCATGGAGCCGGAAGGGCTGTGCAGCATGTGCGTCAGCGCGGACTCCGCGTCCTCTTTGGAGACGCGCGCCTTCCAGGTCTCATACGGCTCGTAGGCGAGGTCTGCCTCCTTGCCGTACCAGCTGGCCGCCTCGCGCGCATAGCCCGTCAGCGTCACCGCGCGGGGCGAGACCGCGTGGAATCCCTCGCCGTAGGCGCTCTTCCCGGTCTGGATCGCCGCGAAGAACACGCCGGCCACGTCCTCGGCGTGGACGTGGTGGAGCGTCTCCATGCCGAAGTTCGGCAGGTAGAGGGTCTTCCCCTCCCGCAGGGTCCGGAAGGCGTCCAGGCTCTTGCAGCCCTGGGGGTTGATCGGCACGTCGCCGGGGCAGACGATGTGGCCGGGGTGCACGATCGTCCCGGGGAAGGAGCGCTCCGCGTACTCGCGGGCGATGGCGCGGTCCATCTTCTCCTTCTCGATGCCGTACTCCTCCAGGGGATCGCGGCACTCGTCCTCGCGCACGGGCACCGCGTCGCTGCGCCCGTGCATCCACATGCTGCCGCAGACCAAGTAGTGCTCGACGCGGCCGCGCAGCGCGCCGATCAGGCGCAGCATCTCCTTTTCCGTAAAGCAGACCATGTCCACCACGACGTCGGGCTTGAGCGCGACCAGCGCGTCGGGGAACTCCTCCTCCCGCCGGTCAAAGCGGACGATGTGGACCCGGTCCCACTCCGGGGACTTGACGAACGGTTCTGAGAGCCCGCGGCCGACGCAGTCCACGTCGAACCCCGCGCGCACGAGCATCGGCACAAGATAGCTGCCCACCTTGCCGCGCCCGCCGATCACAACCGCCTTTTTCACGAAAAACTCCCCCTTTGCTCTTTGTGTTTTCAAAAAAGGGACCCCCCTCAAAGCGAACTTTGGGAGGGCCCCTTGTTGGCAGAGCTTACTCGATGACCTTGATGACGACGCCGGAGCCAACGGTGCGGCCGCCCTCGCGGATAGCGAAGCGGAGGCCTTCCTCGATGGCGATGGGGTTGATCAGGGTGATCTCCATGTCGACGTTGTCGCCGGGCATGACCATCTCAACGCCCTCGGGCAGCTTGATGTCGCCCGTGATGTCCGTCGTGCGGAAGTAGAACTGCGGACGGTAGCCGTTGAAGAACGGGGTGTGACGGCCGCCCTCTTCCTTCGTCAGGACGTACACCTGGCCGATGAAGTGCGTGTGCGGGTGGATCGTGCCGGGCTTGGCCAGAACCTGGCCGCGCTCGATCTCGTTGCGCTGAATGCCGCGCAGCAGCGCGCCGATGTTGTCGCCCGTCTGCGCCTGGTCCAGCAGCTTGCGGAACATCTCAACGCCCGTGACAACCGTGGAACGCGGCTTGTCCATCAGGCCGACGATTTCGACGGTGTCCTGCACCTTGACCGTACCGCGCTCGACGCGGCCCGTGGCAACCGTGCCGCGGCCCGTGATCGAGAACACGTCCTCGACAGGCATCAGGAACGGCTTGTCGTTGTCGCGCTCCGGGGTGGGGATGTAGCTGTCCACCGCGTCCATCAGCTCGTAGATGCACTTGCACTCCGGCGCGTTCTCGCAGTCCGTGCCGCCGTTCATGACGTACTCCAGCGCCTTCAGCGCAGAGCCCTTGATGATCGGGATCTCGTCGCCCGGGAAGTCGTAGGAGGACAGCAGGTCGCGGACCTCCATCTCGACCAGCTCCAGCAGCTCCTCATCGTCGACCATGTCCGTCTTGTTCAGGAACACGACGATGTAGGGAACGCCGACCTGGCGCGCAAGCAGGATGTGCTCGCGGGTCTGGGGCATCGGGCCGTCCGCAGCGGACACGACCAGGATCGCGCCGTCCATCTGGGCAGCGCCGGTGATCATGTTCTTGACGTAGTCCGCGTGGCCGGGGCAGTCGACGTGCGCGTAGTGACGCTTCGCCGTCTCATATTCCACGTGCGCGGTGTTGATGGTGATTCCGCGCGCCTTCTCTTCCGGAGCCTTGTCGATCTCGTCGTAGCGCATCGCGGTGGCCTCGCCCTTCTGGGCCAGGACCATGGTGATGGCAGCGGTCAGAGTGGTCTTGCCGTGGTCAACGTGGCCGATGGTGCCAATGTTTACGTGCGGCTTGGTGCGTTCAAACTTAGCCTTCGCCATTGTAAAAACCCTCCATTAGAATGGATGTATTTCGGTGCAGACGCCCTCCCGCGGCGCATGCGCCGCGGGGAAGCACCTGCCGTGCTTATTTCTTTCCCAGAACCTTCTCGGCGATGTTCTTGGGCACCTGCTCGTAGCAGTCGAACTGCATGGAGTAGTTGCCGCGGCCCTGCGTGGTGGAACGCAGCGCGGTGGCGTAGCCGAACATCTCCGCCAGCGGGACGATCGCGTCGATGACCTGGGCGCCGTGACGGTTCTCCATGCCCTCGATGCGGCCGCGGCGCGCGTTGATGTCGCCGATGACGTCGCCCATGTACTCCTCGGGCACGACGATCTCGACCTTCATCATGGGCTCGAGCAGCGCCGGAGCGCCCTTGGTCATGGCATCCTTGAACGCCATGGAGCCGGCGATCTTAAACGCCATTTCAGAGGAGTCGACGTCGTGGTAGGAGCCGTCGATGACGCGGGCCTTGAAGTCCATGACCTCGTAGCCGCCCAGGATGCCGTTCTTGGCCGCCTCCTGGATGCCCTGGTTGATGGGCTCGATGAACTCCTTGGGGATGGAGCCGCCGACCGTGGCGTTCTCGAACTGGTAGCCTTCGCCGGGCGCCAGGGGCGTGAACTCCACGATGCAGTGACCGTACTGGCCGTGACCGCCGCTCTGGCGGACGAAGCGGCCTTCCGCGCGCGGAACAGCCTTGGTAAAGGCCTCGCGGTAGGAGACCTGCGGCGCGCCGACGGTCGCCTCGACCTTGTACTCGCGCTTGATGCGGTCGACGATGATCTCCAGGTGGAGCTCGCCCATGCCGGCGATGATCGTCTGGCCGGTCTCCTGATCGGTGTAGGTCTTAAAGGTCGGGTCCTCCTCCGCCAGGCGGAGCAGGGCCATGGTCAGCTTCTCCTGACCGGCCTTGGTCTTGGGCTCGATGGCCACGCGGATGACCGGCTCCGGGAAGACCATGGACTCCAGGATGACGGGATGGTCCTCGTCGCAGAGCGTGTCGCCCGTGGTGGTCTCCTTCAGGCCGACCGCGGCGGCGATGTCGCCGGAGTAGACCTTCTCGATCTCCTCGCGGTGGTTGGCGTGCATCTGCAGGATGCGGCCGAAGCGCTCGCGCTTGCCCTTGGTGGAGTTGTAGACGTAGGTGCCGGCCTCGCGCGTACCGGAGTAGACGCGGAAGAAGGCGAGCTTGCCGACGAACGGGTCCGCCATGATCTTAAAGGCCAGCGCGGAGAAGGGCTCGTCGTCCGAAGAGGGGCGCTCGGTCTCCTCGCCCGTGCCCGGCACCGTGCCCTTGATGGGCGGGATGTCGACAGGCGAGGGCATGTAGTCCACGATGGCGTCCAGCAGCTTCTGCACGCCCTTGTTGCGGTAGGAAGTGCCGCACAGGACGGGGACGAACTTGTTGGCGATGGTGCCCTTGCGGATGGCGGCCTTGATCTCGTCGATCGTCAGCTCCTGGCCCTCCAGGTACTTCTCCATCAGGTCGTCGTCCAGCTCCGCGACCTTCTCCATGAGCTCGGCGCGGTACATCTCGACCTGGTCGGCCATGTCCGCGGGGATGGGCTCGTCCTCGATGTGGGTGCCCAGGTCGTCGGTGTAGACATAGGCCTTGTTCTCCACAAGGTCGACCAGGCCGACGAAGCTGGACTCGCTGCCGATGGGCAGCTGGATCGGCACCGCATTGCAGTGCAGGCGCTCGTGCATCATGTCCAGGACGTTGTAGAAGTCCGCGCCCATGATGTCCATCTTGTTGACATACGCCATGCGCGGGACGCCGTACTTATCCGCCTGGTGCCAGACCGTTTCGGACTGGGGTTCGACGCCGCCCTTTGCGCAGAAGACGCAAACGGCGCCGTCCAGGACACGCAGGGAGCGCTCAACCTCAACCGTAAAGTCAACGTGCCCGGGAGTGTCGATGATATTGATGCGCTTGCCGTTCCAGTGGCAGGTGGTTGCGGCGGAGGTGATGGTGATGCCACGCTCCTGCTCCTGCACCATCCAGTCCATGGTCGCGGTGCCATCGTGCGTCTCGCCGATCTTGCGGTTGACACCCGTGTAGAACAGGATGCGCTCCGTGGTGGTCGTCTTGCCCGCGTCGATGTGCGCCATAATACCAATATTTCTGGTATTTTCCAAAGAATACTCTCTGTTAGACACAGCCGTATATCCTCCTTTCGGTAGGAATTGAGCTGCCCTGCGCGTGTCTCACAGAGCAGTCAAGTCTCTTCTGCATGTTACCAACGATAGTGCGCGAACGCCTTGTTGGCCTCGGCCATCTTGTGCATGTCCTCCTTGCGCTTGACGGAAGCGCCGGTGTTGTTGGAGGCGTCGATGATCTCGTTGCACAGGCGCTCGGCCTGGGTCTTCTCGCCGCGCTTGCGGGAGAACTCCACCAGCCAGCGCAGGGCCAGGGTCTGGCGGCGCTCCGGGCGGATCTCGATGGGAACCTGGTAGGTCGCGCCGCCGACTCTGCGGGCCTTGACCTCGAGCACGGGCATGATGTTGTTCATGGCCGCCTCAAAAACTTCGGTCGCTTCCTTGCCGGTCTTCTCGGCAACCGCCTCAAAGGCCTGGTAGCAGACCTTCTGCGCCGTTCCGCGCTTGCCGTCGTACATGACCTGATTAATCAACTTCGTGACGATGGTGCTGCCGTAGATGGGATCGGGCAGCACTTCGCGCTTCGGTATAAATCCACGTCTGGGCATGGATATTCCCTCCTTACGTACTCGCTTTGGCTCGAAAAAATCGGACTGCGTGGATCGATGGGGCCAGACCGCGCCGCGCGCCGCGCAACCTGCAACGAGTTGCCCGGCTTTCCCAAAGCGCTCGGCTCAGCATTCCGCGCGCGGCCCCGGCTGTTCCGAACCGGAGACACACGGACCTTTCGGTCAGGCTTTGGGCGGGTGGAATCTGCGTCCCTTCTTTTCAGGCTGTCTTACTTCTTCGGGCGCTTGGCGCCGTAGAGGGACCGAGCCTGCATGCGCTTGGCGACGCCAGCCGCATCCAGCGTACCGCGGATGATGTGGTAGCGAACGCCAGGCAGGTCACGAACTCTGCCGCCGCGGATGAGGACGACGGAGTGCTCCTGCAGATTGTGGCCGATGCCGGGAATGTAGGCAGTGCCTTCAATTCCGCTGGTCAGGCGCACACGCGCGATCTTGCGCATGGCGGAGTTCGGCTTCTTGGGGGTGAGCGTCTTGACCGACAGGCACACGCCGCGCTTCTGCGGGCAACCCTGCAAAATCGGGGACTTGGACTTATACGTTTTGTTCTCCCGACCCTTGCGAATCAACTGATTAATCGTGGGCACGGAAGCACCTCCTTCCAAAACAAAGCATGATATATCCCAAAGGCGCCGCAACCCAATGGCGTCCATGGAAACGAAAGAAAAGTCAAGGCTCCTTCAGGAGCCCCGCGGCGGCGCTGCCGACCGCGATGCCGCACATCTGCCCAAGGCGCGCCATGGTGGCGACCTCGGTCACGGGCACGCCCTGCGACTGGGCGCAGCGGGCGATCTCCGTCCGCATGGCCTCCTGCGCGTCCCGCGCGAGGAAGACCCTTTGGACCTCGCCCTTCTTCAGGTGCTTCATGAGCTGGCGGAAGCCGACGACGCGTCGCGAACTCACGCGAAGATCCGCATCCATGTCCGTTTCTCCCTCCTCATTTTTTCTCCAAAATGGGCCGGAGGCATACGAGCACCATCATGTATTTTACCATCGGGGTTGTTCTGTGTCAATGATTTCATGGAAACTTAATCGGAAACCCACGAAAAAACAGCAGTTTGACCTTCTTCTTGTGCAAAAAGCCGTCCCACGGCCGCGTGGTGCGGCCGCGGGACGGTCCTTCCGCTTCACTTTTCCCGAAGGGGCCCGGGTTTATTCGCCCAGGGTCTCGTGAATCTCCAGGTTGTGGTAGCGCTTCATGCCCGTGCCCGCGGGGATGAGCTTGCCGATGAGCACGTTCTCCTTCAGGCCGATGAGCGGGTCGACCTTGCCCTTGATCGCCGCTTCCGTCAGCACGCGCGTCGTCTCCTGGAAGGAGGCGGCGGACAGGAAGCTGTCCGTTGCGAGCGAGGCCTTGGTGATGCCCAGCAGCACGCGCTTGGCAACTGCGGGACGGCCGCCGTTCTTGATGACCTCTTCGTTCTCCCGCTCGAACTGGAAGATGTCCACGAGGCTGCCGGGGAGCATTTCGGTGTCGCCGTTCTCCTCGATGCGGACCTTGCGCAGCATCTGGCGGACGATGACCTCGATGTGCTTGTCGCAGATGTCGACGCCCTGCATGCGGTAGGCGGAGAGGACTTCCAGGGTGATGTAGGCCTGCACGCCCTTGACGCCCTTGATCTTGAGGATGTCGTGGGGGTTGACGGAGCCCTCGGTCAGCGGGTCGCCGGCGGACACGTGCTGGCCCTCGGTGACGCTGATGCGCGCGCCGTAGTTGATGGCGTAGGCTGCGCTCTCGCCGTCGTCGCTGGTGACGGTGATCTCGCGCTTGTTCTTGTTCTGGCCGATGCGCACGGTGCCGCCGATCTCGGTGATGACGGCCATGCCCTTGGGCTTGCGCGCCTCGAAGAGCTCTTCGACGCGGGGAAGACCCTGCGTGATGTCCGCCGCCTGCGCGACGCCGCCGGTGTGGAAGGTGCGCATGGTCAGCTGCGTTCCGGGCTCGCCGATGGACTGCGCCGCGACGATGCCGACGGCCTCGCCGATGTCCACGGGCTCGCCGGTGGCCATGTTGGCGCCGTAGCACTTGGCGCACACGCCGGTCTCATTGCGGCAAGTGAGCACCGTGCGGATGGTGACCTTCTTGACGCCGGCCTTGACGATCTTCTCGGCCAGGCGGTAGTCGATGTCCTGGTTGACGTCGCAGAGCAGCTCGCCGGTCTCCGGATGGAAGACCTTCTCGGCGGCGACGCGGCCGCGGATGCGGTCCTCGAGCGTCTCGATGACCTGGCCGTTGGAGACGATCTCCGTCACCTCCATGCCGCGCACGCGCTCCCCACGGGAGGCGAAGCAGTCCTCCTCGCGGACCACGACGTCCTGGGAGACGTCGACCAGGCGGCGGGTGAGGTAACCGGAGTTCGCGGTCTTAAGCGCCGTGTCGGCAAGGCCCTTTCTGGCGCCGTGGGAGGAGGTGAAGAACTCCAGCACCGTCAGGCCCTCGCGGAAGTTCGCGCGGATGGGCAGCTCGATGATGTGGCCCGAGGGGTCGGCCATCAGGCCGCGCATGCCGGCCAGCTGGCGGATCTGGTTGATGGAACCGCGGGCGCCGGAGTTGGCCATCATGGTGATGGGGTTGAAGGTGTCCAGCGAGGCCTTCAGGGCGTCGGTGACCCGGTTGGTCGTGTCGTCCCAGACGGCGATGACGCGCTTGTAGCGCTCCTCGTCCGAGAGCAGACCGTCCTCGAACGCCTCCTGGATCTCGCTGATCTGCTCCTCCGCCTCGTGCAGGAGCTGGGGCTTCTCCTTGGGCACGACGACGTCGGAGACGGCCACGGTGATGGCGCCCTTGGTGGAGTACTTAAAGCCCAGGGCCTTGATGCGGTCGGCCATGGCGGAGCACTCCGTCACGCCGTGCACGCGGTAGCAGGCGTGGACGATCTTGCCCAGCATCTTCTTGTCCACGACGCGGTCGATCTCCAGCTTAAAGGCGTCCTCGGGGACCTTGCGCTCGACAAAGCCCAGGTCCTGCGGAATGGCCTCGTTAAAGATGATGCGGCCGATGGAGGTCTCGATGATCTTCTTGCGCGGCTCGCCGTCGATGATGCGGGTGATGCGCACCTTGATGCGGGCCTGCAGGGCGATCTCGCCGAGCTGATAGGCCATCAGGGCCTCGTCCTCGTCCATGAAGGCGCGGCCGTCGCCCTTGAAGGACTTGGGGTGCTTCTTGTCCTCGTCGCCCATGATGGTCAGGTAGTAGGCGCCGATGACCATGTCCTGCGAGGGGGAGACGACGGGCTTGCCGTCCTGGGGCTTGAGGATGTTGTTGGCCGCGAGCATGAGGAAGCGGGCCTCGGCCTGCGCCTCCATGGACAGGGGCAGGTGCACGGCCATCTGGTCGCCGTCGAAGTCGGCGTTGTACGCGGTACAGGCCAGGGGGTGGAGCTTGAGCGCCTTGCCCTCGACCAGCACCGGCTCAAAGGCCTGGATGCCCAGGCGGTGCAGCGTGGGCGCGCGGTTGAGCAGCACGGGGTGGTCGTGGATGACGTCCTCCAGGACGTCCCAGACCTCGGGCTTGACGCGCTCGACGATGCGCTTGGCCGCCTTGATGTTGGGCGCATAGCCCGCGGAGATCAGCTTCTTCATGACGAAGGGCTTGAACAGCTCCAGGGCCATGGTCTTGGGCAGGCCGCACTGGTACATCTTCAGCTCCGGGCCGACGACGATAACCGAGCGGCCGGAGTAGTCGACGCGCTTGCCCAGCAGGTTCTGGCGGAAGCGGCCCTGCTTGCCCTTGAGCATGT
>OJQP01000744.1_pt1 | contig 9968 bp, 9 predicted proteins | sample 1598871 | NCBI WGS metagenome assembly OJQP01 (sample SAMN03922520, study PRJEB24848) | human gut metagenome | isolation source: stool sample | host: Homo sapiens | place: Germany | collected 2010-02
TATTCTTATCATTTTGATGGAGAGTTATGGAGGTACTTTTATCGAACCTCTGGGCCGTCAAACAACCCGGCGCGTTTTTCTTCTTCGAAGAAATTAAATTCAGAAGCAAAGTCCTGCGATTTCCCCATAGAAGAAAGCAAACTGAAATCAGGATTGACAGCCGAATGATTCAAAAACTGCTCGCTGCTGAAATACACCTGACCGACGTTGGAAGTCGACTCGGTAACTCCCCCACGGATAATGATAAACAATACGCCGCCTATCAGCAACATGGCTCCTGTGGCTGCCACCCTCTTCCGCGCAGCAGTTAATACCGAAGGGGTTATTTTCAGCAATATCCACGTATTCAGCACAATAAGCAATACTATCGCCAACACCCGCAGCAGGATGAAACCAATCGAAACACTTGCCAAAGCCTCTTTGGGAGAATCAATATAAAGGAAAACAGAGGCATCCAGTTTAAAGCCCCAGAAAGGATAAAGACCCATGTCTGCCACAAATATAACAGAGACAAGAGTGGCAACAAACGCATAATATCCCCAAAGGATTTTCTTCAACGGAAACCGCCGAAACCAAATACTAATTAATACAAGAAGGAAAGGAAATGCGGTCAGATAACCGGTCATGGCCGCATCAAGACCGGCCCCGTGAATCATCACGTGCAGAAAATCAGTAAAGCCGAATCCTTTTTCAATAGCGCCATTATAAAGCATAAATAATGGCTTCTGCAAAATAAATATCAGTAAGACCGTAAAGAAATACAGGCTGATATAAGCAATCCGTTTCTTCATATCCTTAAATTATTATAGATATCTTTATTTCCGCCCGAAGTCTGCGGGAACCTCTCCCCACCGGTCGGTCTCCCATTTCAACAAGGGAGTGGTATAAGCATTATTTTTCAACCAATTCTCGGCCCGCTCTATCATCTGAAATAGTTCCTCGGTCTTTGGCGTACGTTCGAGCTTGGTCTTGCATTTTTTCTGTTTCACCCAACTCAGGGCATTCCGGCTATCTGAGTAAACAGGCATATTGATGTTTTTTTGCTTCATCAATGCCAATGCATGCACAATGGCAAGAAACTCACCGATATTGTTGGTTCCATATACAGGACCGAAATGAAAAATTTCCTGTCCGGTAAGAAGATAAACCCCACGATATTCCATAGGACCGGGATTTCCGCTGCAAGCGGCATCGACAGCCAAACAATTCATATCAAAGTTCTCGGGAAGTTGCCGGGGAGTTTCTTCTTTCTTCACCGCATTCTTTCCCACATAATGGAACGCAGAGGAAGCAAATGCCTGTTCTGCTTCTTCCCAGGTGTCAAAGGATTTGTAGAGTGCACCTTCATAACCCTTAATCTGTAACTGGCAATCAGTCCAGGAATGATATACCCCCGGACTGACTCCTTTCCATACTACATAGTATTTTTGTTTTTTTGCCATCTGCTTTGAGATTACACCCTGCGTGCGAGCTGCTTACATGCGCTCCGGCACTTCAATACCCAACAGACCCATCGCACTCTTTACAATCTTACCCACATTGGCGCTCAATGCCAGACGGAAAATCTTAAGTGCTTCGTCTTCTTCACGCAAAATGCTGAAATCATGATAGAACTGATTATACTCCTTCACCAAATCGTATGTATAGTTGGCAATAATAGATGGGTTATAATCCGTACCTGCTTGCTTCACAACTGTCTTAAAGTCAGCCAACATCTGAATCAAGCCTTCTTCTTTTGTACTCAGTTGCAATCCTGCCGGAATCACTTCGGGAATAGCGATACCTGATTCGGCTGCTTTACGCAACACCGACCGGATACGGGCATAAGTATATTGGATGAAAGGTCCTGTATTGCCATTGAAATCAATGGATTCCTTCGGATTAAACGTCATGTTCTTACGTGCATCCACTTTCAGGATAAAATACTTCAAAGCTCCCAAGCCTACAATGCGGGCAATATCATCCGCTTCTTCTTTAGACAAGCCATCCAGCTTACCCAGCTCGGCTGAAGTTTCTTTCGCAGTCTCAATCATAGCTTCCATCAAATCATCGGCATCCACCACGGTTCCTTCACGGCTCTTCATCTTACCTTCCGGCAATTCTACCATACCGTATGAGAAGTGAACCAATCCTTTGCCCCATTCAAAGCCCAGCTTATCAAGCAAGATGGACAATACCTGAAAATGATAATTCTGCTCATTTCCCACTACATATATCATCTTATCGATAGGATAGTCCTGAAAACGAAGTTTGGCAGTACCGATATCCTGAGTCATATACACCGAAGTTCCGTCTCCACGGAGCAGCAGCTTGTGATCCAATCCTTCTGCAGTAAGGTCGGCCCATACCGAATTGTCTTCTTTGCGATAGAAGAAGCCCTTTTCAAGACCTTCCATCACTTTATCCTTTCCTTCCAGATAGGTATTCGATTCGTAGTAAATCTTATCAAAACCAACCCCCATCATCTTATAGGTCTCATCAAAACCGGCATACACCCAATCATTCATCTTTTTCCAAAGCGCACGGATTTCGGGATCGTTAGCTTCCCACTTACGCAGCATTTCGCGGGCTTCCTGCATCAAAGGTGACTCAGCCTCAGCTTTTGCTTTAGCTTCTTCCTCGTTCATCCCTTCTGCCTGATATTGAGCCATCAGCTCTTTTACTTCCGCTTTGTAATGCTTGTCAAAAGCCACATAATAATCGCCAATCAGGTGGTCGCCTTTCTTGCCTGACGATTCGGGAGTTTCGCCATTACCATATTTCAGCCAAGCCAGCATAGACTTGCAGATATGGATTCCACGATCGTTCACAATATTGGTTTTCACCACCTTATTGCCATTTGCCGCCATTACATTTGCCAACGCATTACCCAACAGATTATTGCGGACGTGTCCCAAGTGTAAAGGCTTGTTCGTATTCGGAGAAGAATACTCAATCATCACCAGCGGAGAGTTTTCAGTAGCTTTCTCGATGCCATATTCCGGTTGAGCCTGAATGGAATTCAACAGCTCAATCCAGCAATCCGAGGCAATAGTCAGGTTCAAGAATCCTTTTACCGCATTATAAGCAGATATCAGCTCAGGAGCATTTTGGCACAAATATGCACCGATTTCCTGTGCAGTCTGTTCAGGGCCTTTCTTAGACATTTTCAAGAAAGGGAAAACAACCAAAGTGAGGTGTCCTTCAAACTCTTTCTTGGTCTTCTGGAGCTGTACCATTTTTGATGGTACTTCCTGTCCGTACAGCATGTTGATAGCGCTGATAATGGACGCGGTAAGTTTTTCTTCTATATTCATAGCGTGTAAGTACTTATTTGTTATTGAGTTGCAAAGATAAACATTTTAGATGAAATCTTTTCTATCATCCTCTATTTACTATACCAACGTTGATAAACCCGTTCAGTTCTTCTTCAAGGTTTCGGGAGATACCAACTTATAAAGCTTGTCGCTGGGACGTATCTTTTCGGGAACTTTAAATGAAACATGCTGACCTTTCCGCACCACATCTACCGGCTTCAAATCGACTCTTGCCTCATCCAATGTGAAGAATACGGCACCTGTGGTAGGCCCTGTTATCAACAACTTGTCACCCACCTTCATTTCGGCCGCCTCCACCAGAAACTCAGCCACACCGATATTGGAGAAGTATTTAATGCCTTTTCCCACATATACTTTACGTTCGGTGGCTTCGGAACCATAATTCCTGCTCCATTCACCCAATCGCTGTCCCAGATAATAACCATTCCAGAATCCGCGGTTAAAGACTGTTTTCAGGCGCTCATCCCACTTCTGTTTCTTTTCCTCTGTAAACGTACCTTCCAGATAAGAACGGATAGCATCTTTATAACATTCCACCACCGTGCGTACATACTCAGGGCCGCGGGCGCGCCCTTCAATCTTGAACACACGCACACCGGCCTCAATCATTTCATCCATGAAATGAATGGTCTTCAAGTCTTTGGGAGACATGATATATTTATTGTCTACTTCCAGCTCTATATCACTTTCTTTATCCTTCACTTCGTATGCACGGCGGCAAATCTGCATGCAAGCGCCACGATTGGCAGACGCATTCATCTCATGCAGACTGAGATAGCACTTGCCCGACACTGCCATGCATAACGCTCCGTGACAGAACATTTCTATCCGGACCGGCTCACCTTTCGGCCCTTTTATCTGTTCATTCCGGATAGTATCATAAATCACTTTCACCTGTTTCAGATTCAATTCACGTGCCAGCACCACCACATCGGCAAAGCGGGCATAGAATTTCAGAGCCTCTGCATTGCTGATATTCAACTGAGTGGAGAGATGTACCTCCTGTCCAATCTCATTACAATAAGCCATCACCGCAACATCGGCAGCAATCACAGCACTGATTCCGGCTTCTTTTGCCGCCTCCACAATTGTACGCATCAAGGCAATATCCTCGTCATAAATAATAGTATTGATGGTCAGATAACTCTTGATGGCATGCGCATCACAAATCTGCGCTATCTCGCGCAAATCATTAATCGTAAATGTATTGGCAGACCGGGCACGCATATTCAGGCTTTCAATACCAAAATAAATGGAGTCCGCACCTGCCTGTATAGCGGCAGCCAACGACTCACGCGAGCCGACAGGAGCCATTATTTCAAAGTCTTTTATAGAAGGTTTCATTATTCTTTTGATTATGTGTGTGCAAAGGTAGGCTTTTTTCCGTATTTTTGCAGCCAAATAACTGTTAGAATATGAAAATACGCCATATAGACTTGGGAGAACACCCCGTTTTATTAGCTCCGATGGAGGATGTGACCGACCCGGCTTTCCGCCTGATGTGCAAAAAGTTCGGTGCCGACATGGTATATACCGAATTCGTGTCGGCCGATGCCCTGATACGTTCGGTAGGGAAAACCATGCAAAAGCTGAACATCAATGACGAAGAACGCCCCGTAGCCATCCAGATTTACGGAAAAGATACGGCAACAATGGTAGAGGCCGCCAAGATAGTGGAAGAAGCACGTCCTGACATTCTGGACATTAACTTCGGCTGCCCCGTGAAGCGCGTCGCAGGCAAAGGAGCAGGCGCAGGCATGTTGCAGAATATTCCGCTGATGCTGGAAATTACCCGCGCCGTGGTGGATGCAGTAAAGATTCCCGTCACCGTGAAGACACGCTTGGGATGGGACAACGACCATAAAATCATTGTCAGCCTGGCCGAGCAGTTGCAGGATTGCGGCATCGAAGCGTTAACCATCCACGGACGCACACGTGCACAGATGTATACCGGTGAAGCGGATTGGACCTTGATAGGCGAGGTAAAGAAGAATCCGCGCATACATATTCCTGTCATCGGCAATGGAGATGTAACCACACCGCAACGTGCCAAAGAATGTTTTGACCTCTATGGGGTAGATGCCATCATGATCGGACGTGCCAGCTTCGGACGCCCCTGGATATTCAAAGAAGTGAAGCATTATATAGAAACCGGCGAAGAACTCCCACCTCTGTCTTTCGACTGGAAAATGGATGTCCTCCGCCGGGAAGTGTTGGACAGCGTCAATCTGCTGGACGAACGCCGCGGTATATTGCATGTACGCCGCCATCTGGCTGCATCTCCCATATTTAAAGGAATTCCCAACTTTAAGGAAACGCGTATCGCCATGCTTCGTGCCGAAACAGTAAAGGAGCTTTTCAGTATCCTTGACTATATAAAAGGCAACTATACTCTTTAATCATCATTGGAATGCCGATGGTGTCTGCCCTTCGTGCTGTTCTTTTCTACAGTACGGGGGTTTCCGCTGTAAGACACATCGCTATTCTTGCCTTCTTTATTGATGATTATCTTTTCGGAAGCATAGCACGAAATGTCGCCGGTACTACGCGGAGACGTATAAACCGTAGCTTGTTTTGCTTTCAAGTAAGAACCCGCAATGTCACCGGAACCGCTTAACGAATAGTTAGCTTTCGCACACTTGCCCGATAACGTAACATCGCCCGAACCATTGACAGTACCATTCACTTCATCAGCCGAAATACCTTTTATATTCACATCGCCCGAACCGTTGACAGCACTATTCACTCTATCGGCCGAAATGCTCTTCACAGCAACATCACCCGAACCATTGACAGCCATATTCATTTCCACTCCCGAAACATCACCTAAGGCAATATCGCCCGAACCGTTGACAGCGACATTCATCTTACGGCATTTCACCTTATCGGCGTCAATGTCACCACTGCCATTCACCGTCCAGTCAATGCCATGGTTCACGTCAACTCCATTTTCAAAGATAATATCACCCGAACCATTGATCACTGCACTTCTCACCATGGGTGCAGCTACACGTAGTTCCAGGCTGGCGCCATTCTCAAAAGAAACGGAATATCCTTTTTTCAACTCAATAATCAAGGTACGATTTTTTACATACACTTGCACAATATCCTGCAAATTATCCGGTACAGAGAGCTCAAGTTCCTGTTTCCCTGAAGTCTGGGTATAAATAATCTTGCTGCTTCCATTCAGGCAGACCGCATCAAAACCGCCCACATTCACTTCCTTTGTCACATTGTTCTTACTTGCTCTGATTCTCTCACTCAAAGATTCTGCCCATACCGTTGTAGATACTAACGCCAAGGCAAATAACATAAAAATAGATACTGTTTTTTTCATAATATTATCGTTTTTATATATGTTAGACGTATCTGACCGGGCAAACGTTGCATCCTTTATGCACTTTTTTTTTAATCAATTTGCTCCGACATCAGTCGGAACAAGCATTCCCGCCCTTCAGATTAAGCCTTTCCATAAGTCGGATTACTACAGACTGCCACAATGGACCGTACAGTCTGCTACGGTAGACCGTACGGTCTGCTACAGTGGACTGTACAGTCCATTGCCGTAGACTGTAATAATCTTCCGTTTAAAAAGCCTTAGCCGACAATAAGAAACCGCCTGCCTCTCTATCCGTTTCTATCTGGCCACCAATTGGAACACCACCGAAGCGAACCAGCGTTTATACATCCACGTAGCCGCAATATAAATACAAACAGCAGAAACCCAACCGGCAATCACATCTATCAGATAATGTGCCTGAATATAAACCGTGGCGCAGCAAAGAAGCACATAAAAGGGTGCCAGGAAACAGCATAACTTCTTATTTACCCGATAGGCCATAATCATGATGATAGTGGAAATACCGACATGCGAACTGGGGAAAGCCGCGGTAGGACGTTCGCCCACCTCCTGAGAAGCCTCTACAAGATTATAAAAGAAACCATGGTCGAAACCGGGACCGGGCAACAGAATATCATTGTGATTAAAATAATCTCCAATCGCCGGAAAGTGTTGCGCCATCACGTTATCCATGCCGATGGCGGGAAAGTAAAACTGCGGACCGGCTACAGGGACCAATATATAAATAAGATAATAGATGAAAAATGAGGTAACCAATACAAAAGATACCTTTTCAAACCATTCAAAACGGAAAAGGAAATAATAGATTGTCACTATCGCAATCATCGGATAATAAGCAAAATAGCCTAGATTAAAGGGCTCGCTGAACCACATGGACGGGCAAAGTTCGCTGAACTCCACCGATGGCTGGCAACGGAACAGGAATTGTTCTGCAGAGGCAAAGAAATTATCCAGATTCGGGAACAAGCGGTTGAACTCGAAGGTATCGGGATACCAATAAGCCAAAAATGCCATTTGTACAGCCATACGAATGAATGCGGATAATTTACAAGGATATTTATGATACAAATATATCAATGCAAAAGTGATAACCACAATACCTGCACGTTCCAGCAACATTGTGCCGGGATGATCCATGCGCGGCCACAATATCAAAACCATAATCGTAGTGAGAGCATTATATATCAAGCTGATACTCTCGACGGCAAACAATCCTTTTACACTGTCTACACGTTTGAATAAATTTAAAGCCATCCTTCTTTCTTATACCAGGCAATAATCTCTTTTACTCCCCTTTCCAGCGGATATTCGGGACGATATCCCAATTCATCTGTCAAAGGAGTAATGTCGCATTGCCAGTTGCGTTGTTTCATTATTTTATATTTATCACGATTCAGCGTGCTTACCTTTCCCAAGCAACGCGCTGAAAATTCAGCGAGCAAAGATACAACTTTTAAAATAAATAGCGGACATTTAAAGTGTATAACCCACGGATTACCAAGCTCTTTTTGTATTAAATCGGAGAAAGCACGGCTGGAATATACATTTCCGTCACTTACAAAATAGGCACGATGCTTCACTTTATGCTCTATAGCCAGATAGACTGCCTGCACCAAGTCCTTCACATAGATAAAGGTAAGGTCCTGACGTTTAAAGCCGGCGGCAAAGTCTACGTGCTGTTTGATTGATTTGGCCATCAGGAAATAATCTCTCTCTCGAGGGCCATAGACTCCGGTCGGCCGGAAAATCACAACCGGGAAACCGGACAATGATTGCAGGTAATGTTCCGACTTCAGTTTACTGACTCCATAAGCGGTATTGGGCATCGCCGTATCATGTTCATTAATGGGCGTATAATTCTCTTCACGTATAGGTCCGAAGATACTAAGCGAACTGATATAGATAAATTGTTCGGGAACCATATCCAATGCTTGCAGCGCCTCTACGAAGTTACGGGTATAAATATAATTTCCTTGTTCAAACTCTTCTTTATGACGACATTTAGTCACACCCGCACAATGAATGATATAATCCCATCCTCCATGCATTTGTTTGTGAACCGTCAATTGTTCCACCAGCCTTCCGGGATGAGCAAAATCCAGTTCGGCAAACCGGATACGGGAATCCTTCAAATACTTGCGGCTACTGCTTTTACGCACTCCTGCCCATACCTGCATGCCTCTTTCCAAGCCGCCTTCCACCAGAAAACTGCCGATGAACCCGCTTGCTCCGGTTACCAATATTCTTTTTTCCATTCTTCCTTATCACATTTTACTTCACCGGTTCCACATGAATACCCACATGGGTATCTTCTCCATATTTTTCTTTCAATTTCCGTTCGATTGCCGTAGCTGTCTCATGAGCTTTATATAACGGTATATCCCCATTCATACGGACATGAATCTCTATGGCATAGTTATTCCCGATACGCCGTGTGCGCAAATGATGAGGCTCTGTTACCCCGTCGAAAGCCAGGACCGTCTGCTCAATCTCGTGTTCCACACTTTCGGGCAATGATTTTTCCAGCAGTTCATCAATACAAGGGACCAAGAGCTTGACAGACACTTTCATTATAAAGAAACTGACTATCACGGCGGCAATAGGGTCGAGCACCACCCAATGAGGACCGAGCAGAATAGCTCCGCCAATACCTGAAGCCGTTCCGATAGAAGACAATGCATCGCTCCGATGATGCCATGCATTGGCAATCACTGCTTGAGAGTTGTACTTTCTGCCCATACGGACAGTGTATTGATACAATATCTCCTTCAATAAGATAGAGACAAGAGCCGCAATCAGTGCAAGCACTCCGGGCGCACGCAACTGTTCTCCGCGCATAAAGGCCAAGATTTCGCCGGCACCGTTCCATAAGATTCCGCAGCCTACTCCCAAAAGTGCCACTCCAATCAAGGCAGTAGCCAAAGTCTCATACTTGCCGTGGCCGTAATCATGTCCCTTGTCCTGAGGCTTATTGGAATACGAACAAACAGTATGACCACCACATCCGTTACGAAATCGGAAAGAGAATGTACGGCATCTGCCATCATAGCAGCACTATGCCCTGCTATCCCGGCCAGAAATTTAAAAATAACCAGCAGGAAATTAGCAAAGCTGCCCCATAAAGTAACTTTATAGATTCCTTTTTCTCTAGCTCTTTTCTCAAGTTCAGCCATAATCGTCATTTTTGAACGGACAAAGATAGCACGTTTCATTCATATTCAACCAAATTTAATGCATCTATTGAACCGCTATTCCAATTATTTTGTTTACTTTGTAGCACATAATACATT
>OJQP01000752.1_pt1 | contig 9862 bp, 8 predicted proteins | sample 1598871 | NCBI WGS metagenome assembly OJQP01 (sample SAMN03922520, study PRJEB24848) | human gut metagenome | isolation source: stool sample | host: Homo sapiens | place: Germany | collected 2010-02
CCTCTCTATTCGTCGGCAGCGTCAGATGTGTATAAGAGACAGGCTTGGGGCATGCACATTGCAAGTATCGGCGGAAAAGACTTATAAGTATCGTATCAATCTTCGTGATAAGGCAGAAACTGCTTACTCTGTCGGCAGTCCGCAAGCTTATCTTTCCGAGCGCGCCTTGGAACGCCGGGAACGGCAGGGGTTGAAGGTGGATGAAACAGACTTGCCGGTGTGCCGTACTTATATTGACGCCATTATCGGTAAGGGTGCCTCTGTGGTGACAAAAAGTAAATGGAACAATACAGTGGTGGTAGAAGTGGTCGACACCACCTTGATAGAACAAATAGCGAGGCTGCCTTTTGTCACGAAAACAAAGAAGGTATGGACTTCTCCCGACAGTATTCCGGCTCGTAACCCGGAGCGCAGGAAAGAGGTGACGAACAAGTTCTCGAAAACAGATAATTATTACGGTCAGGCTTACCGGCAGATTGCGGTTCACCGGGGAGACAGCCTCCATGCCGCAGGGTTCAAGGGGGAAGGAATGCAGATTGCAGTCATCGATGCAGGTTTTTATAATGCCGACGAGATGAAGTTTTTCAAGAAAATGCATCTTTTGGGTATTCGTGACTTTGTAAATCCACAGTCGGATATTTATGCCGAGAACTATCACGGCATGAAAGTGTTATCGTGTTTGGCTGCCAACCAACCGGACGTATTGGTAGGGACCGCACCCGAAGCCTCATATTGGTTGCTTCGCAGTGAAGACGATGATACGGAGCAGCCGGTGGAGGAAGATTACTGGGCAGCGGCTTTGGAATTTGCCGATAGCGTGGGAGTCGATGTGGTGAATACTTCGTTGGGTTATTATGAGTTTGACGATAAAACGTGTAATTATCGTTATCGTGACTTGGACGGGCATTATTCCCTGATGTCACATTCGGCTTCGATGGCTGCCGATAAAGGACTGATAGTGGTGTGCAGTGCCGGCAATTCCGGTCGCGGTACTTGGAAGAAGCTGACTCCTCCGGGAGATGCGGAGAATGTCATTACTGTGGGTGCCATGGATAAAAATCTGGTGAATGCAGATTTCTCGTCTGTCGGTAATACGGCAGACGGTCGCGTAAAACCTGATGTAATGGCAGTGGGGGTAAGTTCTGCGGTAGCCGGAAATGACGGGACAGTGTCGCGTGCCAATGGAACTTCGTTTGCATCGCCCACATTTTGCGGACTGGTGGCTTGTTTCTGGCAGGCATGTCCGTGGCTCACGGCGAAAGAGGTGATAGAAGCGGTACGTCGTTCGGCAGACCGGGCAGATGCTCCCGATAATATTTATGGCTATGGTGTTTCAAATATTTGGAAAGCTTATCAAACGGAATTAAAGAAAAGAAAATAATGGATGCACATCCTCTGTCTTTATATGAACTGAATGCGCTGGTAAAGCGCAGTATTACCTCTTGTATGCCCGATACTTATTGGCTGCAGGCGGAACTGAGCGATGTGCGCAGCAACTACTCCGGTCATTGTTACCTTGAATTTGTGCAAAAAGAACCGAGAGGAAATAATCTGATAGCCAAGGCACGGGGAACGATTTGGAATAATGTGTATCGCCTGCTGAAACCTTATTTTGAGGAAGAGACCGGACAGGCATTTGTGGCGGGTATCAAGGTATTGGTGGAAGTATCGGTGGAGTTTCACGAACTTTATGGTTATTCGCTGACCGTACTCAATATCGACCCCACCTATACATTGGGAGACATGGCGCGTCGCCGGCGTGAAATATTGAAACAGTTGGACGAAGAAGGCGTCCTTACCCTGAATAAAGAGTTGGAACTCCCTTTGCTCACTCAGCGGATTGCTGTCATTTCATCGGCCACGGCAGCAGGTTACGGAGATTTCTGTAATCAGCTGGAACATAATCCGTATGGCTTTGTATTCTATCCGCGTCTTTTTCCGGCCGTCATGCAGGGTGACAGGGTGGAGGAGACAATCATTGCGGCTCTCGATACCATCAATGCGCGGCGTGATGATTGGGATGTGGTGGTCATTATCCGGGGAGGCGGTGCCACTTCCGATCTTTCGGGCTTTGATACATACGACCTGGCGGCAAATTGCGCGCAGTTTCCGTTGCCTGTCATTACCGGCATCGGTCATGAACGCGACGATACTGTTCTTGACAGTGTATCACATACACGTGTAAAAACTCCGACAGCTGCTGCCGAGTTTCTCATCAACCATCTGCGCAGCACGGCTGAAACGCTGGAAGATTATGCTTCGTCCATTCTTTATGCGGTCACTACCCGGATGGAGAGGGAAAAGACAAGACTCACCCGCCTGGTGGAACGTATACCGATGCAAACCCGGATGCGCTTACGCGAAGAACGTTATCGGCAGGAACGTGTAATCAGGCAGATGGAAGTCAATTTGCAATCCCGGTTGATGAGAGAAAGTCATCGGTTAGAATTGGTTGAGAAGCAATTGGGCAGTCTGTTGCAGAAGAAACTGACGGAAGAGAATCATCGTCTCCGGTTCCTGGAGCAACAGATAAAGGCAGCCTCGCCCGAACATCTGCTGAAACGCGGTTACAGCATTACCCTTAAAGAAGGCAAAGCAGTCACGGATGCTTCCTGCCTGAAGGAGGGCGACAAACTCGTCACCCGTTTTGCAAAAGGAGAAGTAGAAAGTATAGTAATCACCGATAAATAACATTCAAAGTATATGGCAGCAAAGAAACAGACATACGAACAGGCCATGAAGCGCCTTGAAGAGATAGTAACCCGCATCGATAGCAATGAACTGGATATCGACAGTCTGGGCGAAAGCCTTAAGGAGGCGCAGGAACTCATTAAGTTCTGTCGTGAGAAGCTTTATAAGGCTGACGGAGAAATCAAGAAAATATTGGAAGAGGAAGATAAATGATAAACAATTCTTTTTATTTGGTTGGAATTTGCAAATATAAACCTTAATTTTGCTCGCAATCGTAAATAATAACATTAAAAGCATACACAATGAAAGAGATTGATTGGGCGAATCTGTCCTTCGGTTATATGAAGACAGATTATAATGTACGTTGTTACTATCGCGACGGTGCATGGGGAGAATTGGAACTTTGTTCGGAAGAAACATTGAACATTCACATGGCAGCCACTTGTCTGCATTATGGACAGGAAGCTTTTGAAGGATTGAAAGCGTATCGCGGTAAGGACGGTAAAATCCGTATTTTCCGTCCGGAAGCCAATGCACAGCGTTTGCAGAGTACATGTAACGGTATACTGATGCCTGAATTGCCGACAGAGACTTTTCTTGCAGCAGTGAAGAAGGTGGTGAAAGCCAATGAGCGTTTCATTCCGCCATACGAAAGCGGCGCTTCTCTTTATATCCGCCCGTTGCTTATCGGTACAGGTGCACAGGTAGGTGTACATCCTGCCAACGAATATATGTTTGTGGTATTCGTAACTCCCGTCGGTCCTTATTTTAAGGGAGGTTTCTCTACTAATCCGTACGTTATCATCCGTGAGTTTGACCGTGCGGCTCCTTATGGAACCGGTCGTTACAAGGTAGGTGGAAACTACGCCGCCAGTCTGCGTGCCAATAAGAAAGCACATGACTTGGGCTACTCTTGCGAGTTCTATTTGGATGCCAAAGAAAAGAAATACATCGATGAGTGCGGTGCCGCCAACTTCTTTGGTATCAAAAACAATACGTATATCACTCCGAAATCATCTTCCATCCTGCCTTCCATTACTAACAAGAGCTTGATGCAACTGGCAGAGGATATGGGTATAAAAGTGGAATGCCGTCCTGTTCCCGAAGAAGAACTGGAAACTTTCGAAGAAGCGGGTGCTTGCGGAACAGCAGCCGTTATCAGCCCCATTCAGCGAATTGATGATTTGGAAAACAACAAATCGTATGTTATCTCGAAAGATGGTAAACCGGGACCGATTTGTACTAAGCTGTACACAAAGTTGCGTGCCATTCAGTATGGTGATGAACCTGATACTCACAACTGGGTTACTATTCTCGATTAATAGATAAAGAATAATAAGGTTTGCAAGCGAATTGCAAGCCTTATTTTTTTCTCTTTCTTAGATATTCCCTACCTTTGCCCGACAAAACAATAATCATAAGAATTTGCATGGGAAAAGGAAAACTGGAGAAATTTGCAGATATGCGTGACTACCCGCACGTGTTTGAATATCCCTATTCGGTGGTCGATAATGTTCCGTTTGAGATGAAAGGGAACTGGAATCGTGACTTTTTTAAGAATGATAACCCGATTGTGCTTGAACTGGGATGCGGACGCGGGGAATATACCGTGGGATTGGGACGTATGTATTCTGATAAGAACTTTATCGGAGTAGACATAAAAGGAGCCCGTATGTGGACAGGCGCCACAGATGCGCTGAAAGCAGGCATGAAGAATGTGGCATTTCTGCGTACCAATATTGAAATTATCGAACGCTTCTTTGCTCCCGGCGAGGTAAGTGAAATCTGGCTCACCTTCTCTGACCCTCAGATGAAGAAGGCTACCAAACGGCTCACTTCTACTTATTTTATGAACCGTTATCGCAAGTTCTTGAAACCGGACGGATTAATTCATTTGAAGACAGACAGCAATTTTATGTTCACTTACACTCGCTATATGGTGGAGGAGAATCGTCTTCCCGTCGAGTTCCTGACCGAAGATTTGTATCATTCGGGACTTGTGGACGATATCTTGGGCATTCGCACTTATTATGAACAACAATGGCTAGACCGTGGTTTGAATATCAAATATATGAAGTTCCGTTTGCCGCAGGAAGGAGAGTTGCGCGAACCCGATGTGGAAATAGAGCTGGACGAGTATCGCAGTTACAACCGCAGCAAGCGAAGCGGTTTGCAAACAAGTAAATAATAAATATGTAAATTATGACCTTATATCCGAAATTGATTTTAGACGCTCTGGCAACGGTGCGTTATCCCGGAACGGGAAAGAATTTGGTTGAAGCGGAGATGGTTGCCGACAATCTCCGTATTGACGGAATGTCTGTCAGTTTCTCTCTGATATTTGAGAAGCCCACCGACCCGTTTATGAAATCTATGTTGAAGGCTGCCGAAACAGCTATTCATACTTATGTATCTCCTGATGTTCAGGTAACTATCTCTACGGAGAGCCGTCAGGCGGCACGCCCCGAACCGGGAAAGATGCTTCCTTTGGTAAAGAATGTTATTGCTGTTTCCTCAGGCAAAGGAGGGGTAGGTAAATCTACCGTAGCTGCCAATCTTGCAGTAGCATTGGCTAAGTTGGGTTATAAAGTAGGTTTGCTGGATGCCGATATATTCGGTCCTTCCATGCCTAAAATGTTTCAGGTGGAAGATGCACGCCCATACGCCGAGCAGATTGACGGACGCGATTTGATTATTCCGATTGAGAAGTATGGCATCAAACTTCTTTCCATAGGTTTTTTTGTAGATCCCGACCAAGCGACTTTGTGGCGCGGCGGTATGGCAAGTAATGCCTTGAAGCAATTGATAGGTGATGCTAATTGGGGTGAATTGGATTATTTCATTCTTGATACTCCTCCGGGCACCAGCGATATTCATCTTACTTTGGTACAGACACTTGCCATTACGGGAGCTGTGATTGTCAGCACACCGCAGCAAGTAGCACTGGCTGATGCGCGTAAGGGTATTAATATGTATACCAATGATAAGGTGAATGTGCCTATTCTCGGATTGATAGAGAATATGTCATGGTTTACTCCTGCCGAACTGCCCGAAAACAAATATTATCTGTTTGGCAGAGAAGGTGCGAAACAGTTGGCAGAAGATATGAATGTTCCTTTGCTGGGGCAGATTCCTATCGTACAGAGTATTTGTGAGAATGGTGATAAGGGTACTCCTGCTGCTTTGGACGAAACGACTATCACGGGACGTGCTTTCTTGGAATTGGCGGAAAATGTAGTGAAACAGACTGAGAAGCGTAATGCCGAGCAAGCACCGACACATATTGTAGAGTTGAAAAAGTAAATTCGGCCTATCATTTTGTCATCCTGAACGAAGTGAAGGATTTGGTTACATCCACTTTGTGCTTCCGGATTCTCCATTTCATTCAGAATGACAGAGTAAAATGATAATATTATCTATGGGAATGCTTTTCCTGATAGTAAAAGGAATATCCTTATTGTAACTTGAAAATAATCGGAACAGTATATCCTACGCGTACAACTTTACCTCTTTGTTTTCCGGGTTTCCATTTGGGCATGGAATTGACCACTCGTAATGCTTCATCGTTGAGCAATGGGTTACCACCTTTTATAATTTGGGGATTACTGATTGAACCGTCTTTTTCTACAACAAACTTAACAGATACCTTTCCTTCCACTTTCTGAGCTTTTGCCTTTTCCGGATATTCGGTATTAGCCATGAGGAATTTTAAACAAGCTCCCATACCACCGGGAAATTCAGGCATTTCTTCTACAATCTGAAATAGTTGGTTTTCATCGAAATCGGAGTCGGATTGAGCTTGCGTTGCATTGCTTTTGGTATTACCCTTAGCTGTACTCATTGCTTTCTGATAACCTTTGCCGTCTAATGAAAATATAACAGGGACAGTGTAGGATACTCTTACTTCCTTACCTCTTTGTTTACCCGGTTTCCACTTGGGCATGGAGTTAACCACTCTCAATGCTTCTTCATTGAATACCGGATTGTCAGTTCTTACGACTTTGGCATCCGTAATGCTTCCGTCTTTTTCGATAACGAACTTAACCGATACTTTGCCTGATATTTTATCTCTCTTGGCTTGTTCGGGATACTTGGTGTTATCCATAAGGAACTTTAGACATCCTTGCATTCCGCCATCAACGAATTCAGGCATTACCTCAACAATGGTAAATATCTGATCGTTGTCTTGGTAAACTGCTGGTGTGTCTACAGCTCCGGGTTTGGGTGTTTGGATGGCTGCTACCGTTTCGACCACCTCATTGGTGATACGTTCGGTAGTCCGTGCCACTGTTTCAATGTTGCTGACCAAGAGTAGAGCAGCGGTCAGCGGTGCAAACAGGGCATACTTGATACGACCTGCTGTGCGGGTTCTTCTTTTGTTCATCATAATAATGCGTTTTTTTAAATGTAATAAGTTGAAGTTATTATATAAACCGGTTTGTTTGTGTTGGTTGGCAAGTCCCAGCAAATGATACTGGTACTGTTGCCTGTTGGTTCCCGACTCCATGACCGTGTGGTCGGCAAGGTATTCCAAATTCAGCCTGATTTCACCTTTCAACAGCCACATGAAAGGATTCATCCAACAGATGATATTCACTACCTCACTGGCAATGACATCAATGGAATGAAGCTGACGTGTATGAGTCAGTTCATGTGTCAGGATTTCCTGTCTCTCATTTTCTTTCAGCTCCGGAAGATAGATAAAAACCCAATGCCAGAATGAGAAAGGATTGTTCGGATAAGGAAGGTTTTTTATCCGAATTCCATTTACTGTTTCTTCCTTACTTATCAAAGAGAGCCGGAAGATGCTGAGCAATTGGATGATGAACCGGGCGGAGAGCAGCGCTACTCCGATAAAATATACCCATGTAAACAAGGTCATTAGCGTGGGAGTAGGAGCAGTAACCGCGGTGGTTGCTATTTCATTATTTGTGTTTGTGTTACCGGTGATTAAAAGTGTATAATAGTCTGTCAGTTCATATATGGCAGGCTGTTCTTTTATCCATGTCTGTATGTTGAGCAATGGGTAAAGGAAAGAAAGCGTAAGAAAGCTGAGCAGAGCAATCCGACGCCACTTAAAGAATGTGTCGCTGCCGCAAAACAGTTTGTAGAAAGCATAGAACAAGGCAATGCCTACATTCACTTTCAGCATGTAGATAAGTTCGGGAGTCATAGTATTGACTTGTTGATGAGGTTATTTTTCTTTTCCTTTTTCTATCAGGTTGATAATGTCTTTCAAGTCATCTGCCGAAATCTTTTGTTCTTTGGCAAAGAAAGACACCATCTCCTTGTAAGAGTTGGCAAAGTAGTTCTGTACTACTCCTCCCATGAATGTACGCTTGTATTCGCTTTGTTTTATCAATGGAGTATATTGGTAGGTGTTTCCAAAGCGTTGAGCAGCCACATAACCTTTACGCTTCAGGTTGTTGACAATGGAAGCGACTGTGGTGTATGGCGGTTTGGGATCAGGAAATTTTGAAACAATTTCTTTAACAAAGCAATCTCCTATGCTCCAAATGTAGAGCATCACTTCTTCTTCTTGTATTGTTAGTTTTTCCATAAGTATATGAATTAATTACGATGTTTTCGCAAACTTACGAAATTATCGTAATTAATCAATGCAAGGAGGGTTAATTAATGCAAAGAGGGTGCATTAAATTAGTGATTGTCTATTTCCGTACCGGTGAAACAGTCCGGCGGGATGCCTGGACAGCTCTACTTATGGTTTGTTGTGCTGAGGATTAGCTCATTTGTTGCATATCGCACAGTTTTTTGTAGTATCCGTCCATGGCTAATAAGTCTTCGTGCTTGCCGCGTTCCACAATGCGTCCTTCGTGTAAAACGCAGATTTCATCTGCATTGCGGATGGTGGACAACCGGTGTGCAATGGCAATGGTTGTTCTGTTTTTCATTAATTTCTCCAAAGCGTCCTGCACCATTCGTTCGCTTTCGGTGTCAAGGGCCGAAGTAGCTTCATCCAAAATGAGGATAGGCGGATTTTTCAGGATTGCCCGGGCAATGCTGATACGTTGCCGCTGACCGCCCGAAAGCTTACCGCCACGATCGCCAATCATGGTGTCGTAACCGTTTTCGCTTGCCATGATGAAATCGTGTGCATTGGCTATCTTGGCAGCTTCAATCACTTGTTCCATGGTGGCATTCTCCACACCGAAGGAGATATTGTTGTAGAAAGTGTCATTAAACAGAATAGCTTCCTGATTTACATTTCCCATAATGCTGCGCAAGTCGTGCAGTGTAGTATCCTTTACATTGATACCGTCTATCAGGACTGCACCCTGTTGTACATCGTAATAACGGGGAATAAGGTCTACCATGGTTGATTTTCCTGAGCCCGACTGTCCGACGAGTGCTACCGTTTTCCCTTTTTCTATGGTGAGGTTGATGTCTTGCAGCACCCATTGGTTTTCGTATTTGAAGCAGACATCGCGGAATTCTATTTTCTCCTTCAGCGGACCGACGGGAACAGGGTTCGGACTTATCTTCATCTTATTTTCCGCCATCAGGATTTTGTCTACACGTTCCATGCTGGCAAGCCCTTTGGGAATATTGTAGCCTGCCTTTGAGAAATCCTTCAGCGGGTTGATAACACTGTAGAGGATGGTCAGGTAGAAGATAAAAGAAGGCGCGGTGATGGTGCTGTTATTGTGTAATATCAGCGTACCTCCGAACCACAATACGATAACAATGAGTATCGTTCCCAGAAACTCACTCATCGGGTGTGCCATTTGCTGGCGGATGTTGACGCGGTTGATGGTGTTGCGGTATAGGTTGTTGGATTCGGTGAAGCGGGTGTTCATTTTCTTTTCTGCGTTGAAAGCCTTGATGATGCGCAGACCACCGAGTGTTTCTTCAAGTTGTGACATTAAGTCACTCCATTGTCCTTGGGCGATGAGCGAGCCGCGTTTCAGCTTCTTTCCTACTGTTCCCATTACCCAGCCCATGATGGGCACGATGGCAATGGTAAATAAGGTGAGTTGCCAGCTGATAATAATAAGTGTAGTGAAATAAGAGATAATAAGAATAGGATTCTTGAGCAACATGTCCAATGAGGACATGATGGAGTTTTCTATCTCGTTCACATCGCCGCTCATGCGGGCAATGATGTCGCCTTTCCTTTCTTCAGAGACTGTCTCTTATACACATCTCCGAG
>OJQP01000756.1_pt1 | contig 9830 bp, 8 predicted proteins | sample 1598871 | NCBI WGS metagenome assembly OJQP01 (sample SAMN03922520, study PRJEB24848) | human gut metagenome | isolation source: stool sample | host: Homo sapiens | place: Germany | collected 2010-02
CAGCTGGGGCTGCGAGACGCACACCCTCTCGATGGACAACTACTTCCACCCCTTTGACGAGGAGCAGCGCCAGCGCGCCGCCCGCGGGGAGATCGACCTGGAGTCCCCCGCGCGCGTGGACGCGGACCTGCTCAGCCGCCAGCTCCGGGACATCATCCGGCGGCGTCCGGTGCGCCTGCCCAAGTACGACTTTACGACCTCGCAGCGGGTGTATCCCGGCGCCGTGCTCGAGCGCCGGAGCGGGGACCTGGTCATCCTGGAGGGCATCCATGCGCTCAACCCGGACGTTGTGCAGATCCCGGACAAATCCAGCGCCCGCCTCTACATCAGCGTGCGCACGCGCGTGGCCGACGGTGGCCTCGTCCTGCACCCGGCCAAGATCCGCCTGCTGCGGCGCATGGTGCGCGACAGGCTCTACCGCAGCCGCAGCGTGGAGGAGACGCTGCGCCTCTACGACAGCGTGCAGCGCGGCGAGGGCCTCTACATCATGCCCCACAAGCACCGCGCCACGCACGAGATCGACACCTTTTTCCCCTATGAGATCGGCGCGTACCGGCCCCTGCTGCTCCAGGACCTGCTGGGGCTGGACCCGCAGGCGCTTGCGCCGATCCAGGACCTTTTGCAGATCCTCACAAACGCCGCGCCCCTGTGCGAGGCGTTTGTTCCCCGCTCGTCCATGATCCGCGAGTTCATCGGCAACGGGCAGTTTGCCTACTAAAAGAAAAAAGGGGGAAGCGACGATGAAGGACGGCGCACAGAGGCGCCCGCTCCAGGACCTGAGCCGGGAGCAGCTCGAGGAGCTGATCGGCCTCTACGCCAAGAACTGGCTCGCGCTGGACGGCGTTTGGTTCCAGGCGGCGGAGCGGCGCTACGGCATGGACGCGGCCATGGACCTGGACGAGGACGCCTGGCGGCGCTACACGGAGATCGAGGCGCGGCGCATCAAGGCGTTTCTGGGCCTTGCGGAGCGGCCCGGCCTTGCGGGGCTGGAGCGCGCGCTCCGGCTGCGCTTTTACGGCCAGCTCAACTGCGACGAGGTCCTGCGGGAGGAGAACGCGCTCATTTACCGCGTGGTGGACTGCCGCGTGCAGAGCGCGCGCACGCGCAAGGGCATGCCCCTGCACCCCTGCAAGCGCGTGGGGCTCGTCGAATACGCGGGGTTTGCCCGCGCCATCGACGACCGCCTGACCTGCGAATGCCTGAGCTGCTATCCGGACGTCCGGGACGGCGCCTGCGCCTGTGCCTGGCGGTTCGCCCTGACAAAAGAGGACTGAAAGAAACCGCGCGGCCGCACCCCTGCGATGGAGTGCGGCCGCGCGGCGGTTTTTTTGGCTATTGCCGGTTGGAGAGGTCCAGGGCCTGCATCTGGGCGCGGACGCAGAGCTCCGCGGCCTTCAGGGCGTGGGCCTGGGTCATGGCGTTCTCGGTGCGGTTCAGGCAGTCCAGGATGAGCCGGCCGAAGAAGGGGAGGCCCGTCCGGCCGGTGGCGTGGAATTCGTGCTCGCCCGCGCCGTCCACCAGGAAGAGGAGGTTTTCCTCCGCACTGCGGGCGACGTCCACATATTTGCGCATCTCGATGTAGCCCTGCGTGCCCAGCAGGACCGTGCGGCCGTCGCCCCAGGTGCACAGGCCGTCCGGCGTGAACCAGTCCACGCGGAAGTAGCCCGTCGCGCCGTTGTCGGCCAGGAGCGTGCAGTCGCCAAAGTCGTCCAGCTCCGGGAACTGCGGGTGCGCGTAGTTGGCGACCTTGGCCTGGAGGATGGTCGCGTCCTGCGCGCCCGTGTAGTAGAGAAACTGCTCGGCCTGGTGGCTGCCGATGTCGCACAGGATGCCGCCGTACTTCTCCCGCGCAAAGAACCAGTCCGGGCGGGCGGCGGCCTGGAGCCGGTGCGGCCCGAGCCCCAGCACCTGGATCACGCGGCCGATGGCCCCGCGGCGCACCAGCTCGTCGGCCAGCACCGCGGCCTCCGATTGCAGGCGCTCGCTGTAGTTGACCATGTACTTGCGGCCCGTCTGCGCGACGGCCTCGCGCACGGCCGCGAGCTGGTCCAGCGTGGTCAGCGGCGCCTTGTCCGTAAAGTAGTCCTTGCCCGCGCGCATGGCCCGGATGCCCAGGGCGGCGCGCTCGCTGGGGACGCAGGCCCCCGCGATCAGGCGCGTCTCCCCGTCGGAAAGGACCTGCGCCTCGGAGGCGGCGGGCCGGGCCTGCGGGTACTTGGCGCAGAAGGCGCGCACCTTCTGCGGGTCCGGGTCGTAGACCCATTTGAGCGTCGCGCCCGCGCGCAGCAGGCCGTCCGCCATGCCGTAGATGTGCCCGTGGTCCAGGCCGACGGCGGAGAAGACGAACTCCCCCGGCGCGACGACCGGGTCCGAGCAGCCCGCAAAGGCGGAAAAGATGTCCTCGTACATGGAAAACTCCCTCCTTTTGGGATCGTGCGCCGCCCGGCCCTAGCCCAGGACCGTCAGCTCCTTGGGGAAGTGCGTCAGGTTCTCCTTGCCGTCCGGGGCGAGCCAGACCATGTCCTCGATGCGCACGCCGAATCGGCCGGGCAGGTAGATGCCCGGCTCGATGGTCACGATGCTGCGCGCCGGGAAGGTCCCCGTGTAGGTGCGGCTGGCGCGCGGGTCCTCGTGGATGTTCAGGCCCAGGCTGTGGCCCAGGCCGTGGCCGAAGTACGCGCCGTAGCCCGCGGCCTCGATGACGTCGCGGGCCGCCTTGTCCACGTCGCAGCCGCGCATGCCCTCGGCAAAGGCCGCAAGGCCGGCGGCCTGCGCCTCGAGCACCGTTGCGTAGACCGCGCGCATCTCGTCCGTGGCGTGACCCACGGCAAAGGTGCGCGTCATGTCCGACATGTAGCCGTTGACGACGGCGCCCATGTCGATGGTGACAAAGTCGCCCGGCTCGATGGCCTTGTGCGAGGGGCGGCCGTGCGGCATGGAGCTCTTTTTGCCGGAGACGAAGATTGGAAGCGGCGCCCCCTCCGACCCGCCCAGGTTCATCAGGTACGTCAGCTTGGCCGCGAGCTCGTCCTCGTAGGCGCCGGGGCGGATGTCCGGCAGGAGGTCGGAAAGCGCCTTCTCCGCGATGGCCTGCGCCCGACGCAGCCACTCGATCTCGCGGTCCTCCTTGACCTGGCGCAGGCGCGAGAGCGCGTCCCCCAGCGGCGCCATCTCGCACGGCAGCGCCGCGCGGTAGGCCTCGAACTGCGCGACCGTCATCTTCTCGTCCTCGTAGCCCAGGGTGCGGATGCCGGCCTCGGCGACAAAGTCCCGGATGGTCCCTACCGTCGGATAGGAGCCCGCGGGCTCGATGACGCGGTAGCCCTGCGGCGCCATGACGAGCGTGGCGTTCTCAATGTAGCGGGAGTCCGTAAAGCAGACGCCCTCCCCGCTGCGCAGCACGAGCACCATCCCCTCCAGGTGGGGAAAGAGCGTCGCGTACTGCATGTTTTCCTCGTGCGTCAGCAGCAGCGCGTCCAGATCCATGGACCGGACGAGCTGCGCGATCTTCTGCAATCTGTTCATGTGCAAAGGCCTCCTGCGGTGTGTTTTTTTGCGGGTTCTTTTAGACAGTCTAGCACGGCGCGCGCAAAATGTCATCCCCTTCCGGATTTTCCAGCAAACCGCGTGCGCGGCGTGGAAAAGGCTGAGAATCCATACAAAAAATGTCGGATTTGGTGTAAACTTTTCGAGAAGATTGACGCTTTTTGTGAAGATCCCCCTTTTCATGCAGCCGCGGTTGTGTTATAGTAGTAACGGACTTGATCGGGCCCCCATGCGGGGCGGAAGAGTCATTTTCTTTGCCCAATATCGATATTTTTATATCGATAAAACGCAGGACAAAGAAGGCGTTTCCGCATTTACAGGCCCGGTCGAATATGGTAAGATAATGCTGGGAAATATCCGCAAAACCGGCAAAAGAAAGGAGAGCGATCATGGAAACGGGCGGCATCTCCAAGCTCACTCTGCAGCGCCTGCCCACGTACCTATCCTACCTGCGGACCCTTCCGCAGGAAGAGGGCGCGGCCATCTCCGCGGCGGCCATCGCCTCGGCGCTTGGCCTGGGCGAGGTTCAGGTGCGCAAGGACCTTGCAACCGTAAGCGATGCGGGGAAACCGAAGGTCGGGTACCTGATTGCCGACCTCATGCGCGATCTGGAGCACTTTCTCGGATACGGCACGCGCAACCGCGCCGTGCTCATCGGGGTGGGGAATCTGGGCCTTGCGCTCCTTTCCTACGGCGGATTTGCCGACTATGGGCTGAACATCGTAGCCGCGTTTGACAACAAGAGCGCGCTCATCGGCTCGGCCGTGGACGGCCGGCCCGTGCTGGACATCCAGGCCCTGCCCGCCTTCTGCCAGAAGGAGAAGATCCAGATCGGCATCCTCACGGTGCCGGCCTCGGCGGCGCAGGGGTGCTTAAACGCCCTGGTCGAGGGCGGCGTGCGCGCGGTCTGGAACTTTGCGCCGGTGCACCTTACGGCGCCGGAGGGCGTGCTGGTCCAGCGCGAGAACATGGCAAGCTCCCTGGCCCTTTTGTCCTACCATCTCAAGCAGGCGGAAAGGCCGGCGGAAAACGGGTCCGTTCAACCCCGCGGCGCGCGGCCGCGGATTGCAGACGAAAAGACGAAAAATGGAGGAAGCAGACATGGGTAAGAAAGTTACGATCATCGGAGCAGGCAGCGTAGGTTCCACCATCGCCTACACCATGGCGGTCAACGGCATCGCCACGGAGATCGTCATGATCGACATCAATGAAGCGAAGGCCATGGGCGAGGCGCTGGACATCCGCCAGGGCGTTCCCTTCTGTCCCCCCGTCTCGATCTACGCGGGCGGATACCAGGACGCGCAGGATTCCGACATCGTCATCCTGACCTCCGGCATCGCGCGCAAGCCCGGACAGACCCGCCTGGAGCTGGCGCAGGTCAATGTCGACATCACCAAGTCCATCATCCCGCAGATCGTCAAGCACGCGCCCAACGCGGTCTACATCATCGTGGCCAACCCGGTCGACATCCTGACGTATGTCTTCACCAAGGTCTCCGGCCTGCCGGAGAAGCAGGTCATCGGCTCGGGCACGATCCTGGACACCGCGCGCCTGCGCGCCCGCATCGCGGAGTACTACAACATCAATCAGCAGAACGTGCACGCCTACGTCTTCGGCGAGCACGGCGACACCTCGTTTGTGCCCTGGTCCATGGCCACGGTTTCCAACATCGCCATCGACAAGTACGCCCAGAGCCTGACCAACACCGACTTTGTGGAGCCCAAGCTCGTGCACTCCGAGGTGGAGACCTACATCCGCAAGTCCGGCGGCAAGATCATCGAGCGCAAGGGCGCGACCTTCTACGCGGTCGCGGTTTCGGTCTGCCACATCTGCAAGTGCGTCTTCTCCGGCGCGGATACGGCCATGACCGTCTCCAGCATGATGCACGGCGAGTACGGCATCGACGACGTGTGCCTGAGCACCCTGTCCCTCGTCGGCCCGGACGGCCTGGCCAGCAAGGTCATCGCGCCGCTGACGGAGGAGGAGACCGCGCTGCTGCACAAGAGCGCCGACAGCCTCAAGGCCGTCATCGCGGGCATCAAGCTCTGATTCGGATCAAAAAAGCGCATTCCCGGCGGCCGCACAGCCGCCGGGAATGCCTGTGAAATTTTGCGATAAAGAGAGTGAAGAGAAATGTCGAATTACCGCATTGAACACGATTCGATGGGCGAGGTCCGCGTGCCCGCCGACAAGTATTGGGCGGCCCAGACCGAGCGCAGCCACGAGAACTTCAAGATCGGCGTCGGCATCGAGACCATGCCCCGCGAGATCACCCACGCCTTCGGCATCCTCAAGAAGGCGGCCGCCATCGCCAACCACGAGCTCAAGCCCGAGAAGATGACCGACGAAAAGCTCGCCGCCATCTCCCAGGCCTGCGACGAGGTGATCTCCGGCTCGCTCAACGACCACTTCCCCCTGGTCGTCTGGCAGACGGGCTCCGGCACCCAGTCCAACATGAACGCCAACGAGGTCATCGCCAACCGCGGCAATGAGATCGCCGGCAAGAAGCTCCTGCACCCCAACGACGACATCAACATGAGCCAGTCCTCCAACGACACCTTCCCCACGGCCATGCACATTTCCGCCGTCATCGCCATCGAGGACAAGCTCTTCCCGGCCATCGACAAGCTGGTTGCGACCTTCCGCCGCCTGGAGGAGGAGAACGCGGGCATCGTCAAGTCCGGCCGCACCCACCTGCAGGACGCCACGCCCATCCAGTTCTCCCAGGAGATCAGCGGCTGGCGCTCCTCCCTGGAAAAGGACAAGAAGATGCTGGAGATCGCCCTGCCGGAGCTCAAGGAGCTGGCCCTGGGCGGCACGGCCGTCGGCACGGGCCTGAACGCGCCCAAGGGCTTTGACGTCAAGGTCGCCGAGGCCGTCTCCAAGCTCACGGGCAAGACCTTCGTCACCGCGCCCAACAAGTTCCACGCCCTGACCAGCAAGGACGAGCTCGTCTTTGCGCACGGCGCGCTCAAGGCGCTGGCGGCGGACCTGATGAAGATCGCCAACGACGTGCGCTGGCTGGCCTCCGGCCCGCGCGACGGCCTGGGCGAGATCTTCATCCCCGAAAACGAGCCCGGCTCCTCCATCATGCCCGGCAAGGTCAACCCCACCCAGTGCGAGGCCATGACCATGGTCGCCGTGCAGGTCATGGGCAACGACGTGGCCGTGGGCATGGCCGCCTCCCAGGGCAACTTCGAGCTCAACGTCTTCATGCCCGTGTGCATCTACAACTTCCTGCAGTCCGCGCGCCTGCTGGCGGAGGTCATCGTCTCCTTCAACGACAACTGCGCCGTGGGCATCAAGGCCAACCGCGAGAAGATGCACCACAACCTGCACAACTCCCTCATGCTGGTCACCGCGCTCAACCCCTACATCGGCTATGAAAACGCGGCCAAGACCGCCAAGAAGGCCTATAAGGAGAACATCTCCCTCAAGGAGGCGTGCGTCGCGCTCGGATTCCTGACGGCGGAGAAGTTCGACGAGGTCTTCCACCCCGAGCAGATGGCCTAACCACTGAACCGAAATCAAGGGAAGGGAAAGCTATGAACTTTAGTTACTATCCCGGCTGCACGCTGAAGAACAAGGCGCAGGACCTGGATCGCTACGCCCGCCTTTCCGCGGAAAAGCTGGGCATTCACCTGGAGGAGCTGAGCGAGTGGCAGTGCTGCGGCGGCGCCTTCTCCATGGGCAAGGATGAAATCGCAAGCAAGCTGGCCGCCGTGCGCGCGCTCAACGGCGCAAAGGAGCAGGGCCAGGACCTTGTCACCCTCTGCTCCGCCTGCCACAACGTGCTCAAGCAGGCCAACGACGCCATGACGCACGACGAGGAGTTCTCCGAGCATGCCAACAACTACATGCAGCTGGAGAAGCCCTACAAGGGCGAGACGCGCGTCATCCACTATTTGGAGCTGCTGCGCGACGTCGTGGGCTTTGACAACCTCAAGAAGGCGGTCGTAAAGCCCCTGACGGGCAAGAAGGTCGCCGCCTACTACGGCTGCCTGCTGCTGCGCCCGAGCAAGGTCATGCAGATGGACAACCCCGAGAACCCCACCATCATCGAGGACTTCCTGCGCGCCATCGGCGCCGAGCCCGTGCTCTACGCCAACCGCAACGAGTGCTGCGGCGGGTACGCGGTCCTGGAGGACCGCGCCATCGCGCAGAAGAAGAGCGCCGCGGTCATGGAGAACGCCGCCGACCAGGGCGCGGAGATGATGATCACCGCATGTCCCCTGTGCGAGTACAACCTCAAGAAGAACACGCCGGCCGATGGCCGCCTGCCGGTCTATTACTTCACCGAGCTGCTGGCCGAGGCGCTGGGCGTCAAGGAATAAAGGAAGGAGAGCCAAGATGAGCAAATTCGACAAGGAGCAGATCCTGCGCACCAGCGGCGTCAACGTGCTCAAGTGCATGAGATGCGGCAAGTGCTCTGCGACCTGCCCCTCCTACGATGAGATGGAGTACCATCCCCATCAGTTCGTCTACATGGTCGAAAAGGGCGAGATCGACAAGCTGATGCAGTCTCCCTCCATCTACAAGTGCCTCTCCTGCTACGCTTGTGTGGAGCGCTGTCCGCGGGGCGTGGAGCCCGCCAAGGTCGTGGAGGCTGTGCGCCTGCAGGTCATCCGCCAGCAGGGCATGAACCACCTGACCCCGGACGACATCCCCGCGCTGCTCGACGAGGACCTGCCCCAGCAGGCCATCGTCACCGCGATGCGCAAATACAGCAAGTAAGGAGGAGACAAGATGCAAAGAATTGGCGTATTTGTATGTTGGTGCGGCAGCAATATTGCCGCCACCGTGGATGTAAACGCGGTCTCTGAGGCGCTCGCCCGCGAGCCCGGCGTCGTCTTCTCCACCAACTACCAGTACATGTGCTCCGAGTCCGGTCAGAACCTGATCAAGGACGCCATCAAGGAGCATCAGCTCACGGGCGTGGTCATCTGCTCCTGCTCGCCCCGCATGCACGAGGCGACCTTCCGCAAGACCGTCGCGGCCGCGGGCCTCAACTCCTACATGCTGGAGATCGCCAACATCCGCGAGCAGTGCTCCTGGATTCACAAGGACAAGGCCGAGGCCACGGAAAAGGCCATCATCCTGGGCCGCGCGGCGATCGCCAAGGTCCAGCTCAACGCGCCGCTGACCCCCGGCACCAGCCCCGTGACCAAGCGCGCGCTGGTCATCGGCGGCGGCATCGCGGGCATCCAGACCGCCCTGGACATCGCCGACGCGGGCTTTGAGGTCGACATCGTCGAAAAGCAGCCCACCATCGGCGGCAAGATGACCCAGATCGACAAGACCTTCCCGACCCTGGACTGCGCGGCCTGCATCCTCACCCCGAAGATGGTCGACTGCGCGCAGAACGAGAAGATCAACATCTTCGCCTACAGCGAGGTCGAAGAGGTCAAGGGCTTTGTCGGCAGCTTCACCGTCAAGATCAAGAAGAAGGCGCGCTACGTCGACCCGGTCAAGTGCACCGGCTGCGGCGAGTGCACCGAGAAGTGCCCGATGAAGAAGATCCCCAACGAGTTCAACCTCGGCCTGGATACGCGCCGCGCCATCTACATCCCCTTTGCGCAGGCCGTGCCCAAGGTCGCGACCATCGATCCCGACCACTGCAACATGCTCAAGAACGGCAAGTGCGGCCTGTGCGCCAAGGTGTGCTCCGCCGGCGCCATCGACTACAAGCAGAAGGACGAGATCGTCGAGCGCGAGTACGGCGCCATTGTCGTTGCCACGGGCTACAACCCCATCAAGCTCGACGACTACGACGAGTACGCCTACGCCCAGAGCAAGGACGTCGTCTCCTCCCTGGAGTTTGAGCGCCTGACCAACGCGGCCGGCCCCACGGGCGGCACGCTGCTGCGCCCCTCTGACGGCAAGCACCCGCACACCATCGTCTTTGTGCAGTGCGTGGGCTCCCGCTGCTCGGCTGAGGGCAAGGGCAAGAGCTACTGCTCCAAGATCTGCTGCATGTACACGGCCAAGCACGCGATGCTGACCCGCGAAAAGTACCCCGATACGGACGTCTACGTCTTCTACATCGACGTGCGCTCCCCCGGCAAGAACTACGACGAGTTCTACCGCCGCGCGGTCGAGGAGTACGGCGTGCACTACATCAAGGGCATGGTCGGCAAGGTCGTGCCGCGCTCGGACGGCAAGCTCCTCGTGCAGGCCTCGGACCTGCTGGCGAACGAGCAGCTGCACATCGAGGCCGACATGGTGGTCCTCGCCGCGGCCATCGAGCCGGATAAGTCCGCGCGGCCGCTGGCCACGATGCTGAC
>OJQP01000771.1_pt1 | contig 9584 bp, 8 predicted proteins | sample 1598871 | NCBI WGS metagenome assembly OJQP01 (sample SAMN03922520, study PRJEB24848) | human gut metagenome | isolation source: stool sample | host: Homo sapiens | place: Germany | collected 2010-02
GTATAAACCTTATACATAACTTCCGAGAGTTCACTGGAAACTCTATTAGCAACAATAACATCACATGAACGCTTAAACTCCGCAAAAGAATGTACAACCTTATAACCCATAAACTCTGCGGCATCGCCTAATAAGGGTTCATATATTACAATTTCTTGTTTTTCTTTGGAAAGCCCCTCCATAACACCCCAAACAGCACTTGAACGGAAATTGTCAGAATTAGACTTTGCCGTTAAGCGGTAAATACCAACTGTGCCAGGATGTTTATTCAGAATTCCCTTTATGACATGGCCTTTTTTGGTGTGGTTTGCCTGACACACAGCGGTAATCAAATTTTCAGGAATATCATGAAAACTTGATTTCAACTGCTTTGTATCTTTCGGGAGGCAATATCCGCCATAGCCAAAAGATGGATTGTTATAATGCTTACCAATTCGAGGATCATGACAAATTGCATCTATGATGTTCTTTGTACTTAACCCATTCATTTCTGCAAAGGTATCCAATTCGTTAAAGAACGCAACACGCATGGCTAAATAAGTATTAGCGAAAAGTTTAGCGGCTTCTGCTTCATCAAGCCCTATAATCAAGACGGGAATATCTTCTTTATTTGCGCACTCTTGCAAGATGGTTGAAAAAACCTGTGCATGGATAACCATAGCAGGGTCTGCAATATCTGTACCAACAACAATTCTGGAAGGGTACAAATTGTCGTATAGGGCTTTCGTTTCTCTTAAAAATTCAGGGGAAAATAGAATGTGGCTGGTGTTATATTTTTTTCGCACACTCCTTGTATACCCAACAGGAACCGTACTTTTGATGATCATAATGCAATGATCATTATTTGCCATACAAATTTCTATGGTGGAATCAACCGCATGAGTATCAAAGCTATTGGTTTCATCCTCATAATTAGTAGGTGTTGTAATAATTACATACTCGGCGTCTTTATATGCTATTGCCGTATCTACAGTGGCTGTCAAATTTAGTTTTCTTTCGGCAAAAAACTTTTCGAGATATACGTCCTGAACGGGAGAAATACGGGAATTAACTTTCGCAACCTTTTCTTCATCAATATCAAGCACTATTACTTCATGCTTTTGGCCTAACAGAGTGGCAAGAGATAACCCCACATAACCTGCGCCTACAACAGTAATTTGCATAGCATTCTAACCACCTTTCTATTCAAATTCATTCTCGGCTCGGATGACGTTGCAAACCGCTGCAGTGTTCCGATAGATGCTTCATCAACGTTTCTTTCGCGGCGGATGCATCCGCTTGCTGGGAAAGACCCGTCAGATAAGCCAAGGCGTCATTCCACGTTTTTAGCGAAAAGGCTTCCGAAGGAACATGTAAAAGCTCCCTGGACAGATGGAATTGCTCCCATGGGCTGAGATACCGCAAATCCGACAGATACCCACATCCGGCCTTCTGGGCCAAGCACTCCAACAATTCTACCGACCATCTTTCTTCCACTTTATTCACCTCCTGCCATTTCAAAGGGAATATCCTAACCACAAACTTTCCTTTTCTGAACGATTCAATTACCGCAGAATAATGATTCTGGGGTAATCGTTACTGCTTCTAGGAAGAAAATTATTATTTTAATCAACTAAGGGCGTTCTGACAGGCATAAAAAGCAGACCTGCGCACATATTTCGCGGTGCAGGTCTATTTTTCGTATTTATTTTGCTGTTCTATATGTAATAAATGGTTGAAAATCTGCTCTGATACACTTATAATAGAGCTAATCAGTTCTACTTGTAACTGAGCAAGGGGGCCATGGAACCACAGAATCATTATTCCGTGGTGCTATGAGATCAGATGCATCCGCTGTAAGGTTCGCTCATGTTCCCGTGTGCCCATAGCTACATAGATACGCGTGGTGTCCACGGAGGCGTGTCCTAAAATATCCGCAAGATATGCCAGATTCTTTTTGATGGCATAATAGCATTTTGCAAACAAGTGCCGCAAATTGTGGGGAAAGACCTTTTCAGGATTTACCCGCGCCGCCCGGCACAGCTTTTTCATATCATGACAGATATTGCTTCGATCTAAGGGCTTTCCGGTACGGGTGCAGAACAGATACCCCGTTCGGATGCCTTTTTCTTTGGCATAGGCGTTCAATTTCCGGCACAGCTCTTTTGTCAAGAGAATGGTGCGGATTTTGCCTTTCATGCGGATTTCCGCTTTTCCTTTGTGCAATGCCTCCACAGTCAGAAAGGAAAGCTCACTGACCCGGATTCCGGTGGTGCAAATGGCAAGCATCACATGATACAGGCGGCTGTCCTTTTTCCTTTTGGCAGCGTCTAACAAGCGGTGGTATTCCGCTTCGGTCAAATCTCGGCTGTCATCCACAAATACCGTATGCTGGATTTTCAAAAACCTCACCTTGCAGGCCGCCAGCCCCAGGTAGTCCAGATAGGAATGAATGGCGGACAGCTTGGCATTTACGGTGCGGGCATGGTGGCTCTGTTGCAGTTGCTCTCGATATTCCAGCACCTTTGCTTTTGTAGGTTCTTCCCCCTGTAAAAATGAAAGAAACCAAACCAACTCACGAACATACTTTTGTATGGTTGCGTGAGATTTTTCATGTTCGGTCAAGTAGATGCGGTACTCCCGCAAGATTTCATTGTAATTTTGTTTCATCGTGTTTTACCTCTTCTAAATTGATAGTATGAAAGTAGTATGACAGAATCTTTTATACCGTATTCTCTGCAAAGGTAAAACAAAAGAACGGGTAAGTTTAACGATGTGCTGTAGACACGGACCGTCAAGCGAACGCGTCAAACGGATTCGGCATTTGTTTATCATTTGTTGTATGGAGGCCAAGGGCCTCTTATTTTTTTGCAAATTTTTCTTTCCAAAGCGCTATTTTGCGGGTAGTTTGATGGCTTCTCAGAGTATTAGGAGTGGAGGAAAAGAAAAACAGCAAGCATAGGGAGTGTAGCCACACTCCCGGCAAACGGCTTCCCGTTTGTATCTTGGGGAAGTCCCCAAACCCCTGAATGAACGGAGGTGAACCAATGGCAAACCGAAAACGTAAATTTGTGCTGCGCGTCCCAGTGACGCCGGAGGAACGGGCGCTGATCCAACAGAAGATGGCCCAGCTTGGCACAAAGAACTTTTCTGCCTACGCCCGGAAAATGTTGATCGACGGCTATATCGTCCATATCGACACCGGCCCCGTCCGGGCGCAGACCGCAGAGCTGCAAAAAATCGGCGTCAACATCAACCAGATTGCAAGGCGTATCAACAGTACCGGGACTGTGTACGCGCAGGACTTGGAGGACATCAAGGGGGCGCTGGCACAGATATGGCAGTTACAAAGATCCATCCTATCAAGTCAACGCTGAAAAAGGCGCTGGACTACATCGAGAACCCGGACAAGACCGATGAAAAGCTGTTCGTTTCTTCCTATGGCTGTTCCTATGAAACGGCGGATATAGAATTTCAAATGCTGCTGGATCAGGCGTACCAAAAGGGAAACAATCTGGCACATCACCTGATACAAGCCTTTGAACCGGGGGAAACCACGGCGGAGCAGGCCCACGAGATCGGGCGGCAGCTTGCCGATGAAGTGCTGCAAGGCAAATACCCCTATGTGATTACCACCCACATTGACAAGGGCCACCTGCATAACCACATCATTATCTGCGCCGTGGATATGGCGAACCAGCGCAAGTACATTTCCAACCGTCAGAGCTACGCCTTTATCCGGCGCACCAGCGACCGGCTGTGCAGGGAACACGGCCTGTCCGTGGTGATGCCGGGCAAGGACAAGGGAAAGAGCTATGCCGAATGGGACGCCCAGCGCAAGGGCAAGAGCTGGAAAGCAAAGCTGAAAACCGCCATTGACGCGGCCATCCCGCAGGCCAGAGATTTTGACAGTTTCCTGCGGCTCATGGAGGCGCAGGGCTATGAAGTCAAACAGGGCAAGTTTATTTCATTCCGCGCCCCCGGACAGGAACGCTTCACCCGCTGCAAGACCTTGGGGGAGGATTACACCGAGGAACGGATCACCCAGCGGATCAAGGGCATTGCCATTGACCGGGGGCCGCGCAGAAGAAGCGCCGGGGAAATCTCCCTGCGGATTGCCTTGGAGGACAGTATCAAGGCCCAGCAGTCGGCGGGCTATGCACGGTGGGCGAAGTTGCACAACTTAAAGCAGGCCGCCAATTCCTTAAACTTCATCACGGAACACCAGATCGACAGCTACGAGGGCTTGGAAAGCAGGCTGGCCGAGATCAGCGCGGCAAACGACGCGGCGGCCTCCGCCCTGAAAGACGCAGAACGCCGCCTTGGGGATATGGCGCTGCTGATAAAAAACCTCTCCGCCTACAAGCAGCTCCGGCCTGTGGCGCTGGAACTGCAAAACGCCAAAGACAAGGCCGCGTTCCGGCGGCAGCATGAAAGCCAACTGATCTTGTATGAGGCGGCGGCAAAGGCGCTCAAAGAGGCCGGGGTCACAAAGCTTCCCAACCTGTACGCCCTCAAAACCGAGTATAAAAAGCTGGACGCAGAACGAGAACGGCTGTCCGCACAGTACAGCGAAGCGAAACAGAAATTGAAAGAATACGGCATTGTCAAACAGAATGTAGACAGCATTTTGCGGACAGCGCCGGGAAAGGAGCATACGCAGGAACGATGAACATACCGAGAATGAGTTACCCCCAATACCGCAAGGCCCGCAGGCTCACCCATGCGTGCTGCAACTACTGTAACAGAAACTGCCTCCTGCTGGACGATGGGGAGGAATGTGTCTGTGTGCAGAGTATTTCCTATTCGCTGCTGTGCCGGTGGTTCAAGGTAGCCGTCCTGCCGCTGGACGCGGCACTGTGCGCCGAGATCACCAAAGGCCGGGACGAAATCAAACGCTGCGCCGTCTGCGGGGCGGCGTTTACGCCCAACTCCAACCGGGCCAAATACTGCCCGGATTGCGCGGTGCAGGTGCGCCGGAAGAAAGAGGCGGAACGCCAGCGGAAAAGATACCTCCTATCTACGCATTTAGGGCGGTAAAAGTCCACGGAAATCAAGGGTTTTTCCGCATGGTCGGCAGGCAGGTGGATAAAGTTATCCTGTTCCCCTCAAAACGGGGTTCTAAATGCGGGAAAATGGACAAAAAAGAAGCGCCGGACGCAGAGGCTTTGACAGCCCCCGCGCCCGGCGTTTTAATATGGTGGCACATATTGCGGTTTTCTGCTACAATAAATAAAAACACAATTTAATTGGGGAGATATAATTATGAAGAAGAATGAATTTTCTTTACTTCGTTCCAAAGAAATAATAGCAATTTTAGACGGGGATAAGGAATTTGGTGATATGACCTTTGAAGATAAATACGGCAATGAAAAAAACATCAAAATTGCCATGCCATATCTTAGTGGGCCAGCTATATGCGAAATTTCCTCCCTTTTTGGGCTACCCTCAACTTATTCATGGTCTGGTGGCGCATTAAGTCGCTGGCAATATTTCGATCAAGTCATGGATTTTTGTATTAAGCAAAATAGAATGTCCGATTTTCTTGCCTACATATTTTCCAAAGATAAATTTGTTGAATCGTTAAAGGGTTTATCGCCAGAAGATATTGAGGAAGCGTATTGTACTATTGTGCAGAAAATCTTAGAGCAGATTAACAGTATTCTATATTTCGGCGGCAATGAACTCCGTGTGGTTGGCAAGTCATATCAAATTGGGCAAATTGGTAAGGTTATTACTATTGCTGCACCAACAGTAAAGGTTATAGACCGCGCTTATATAAAAGATTTGGCTGAAAGAGCTAACAAAGATATTGATGATGGAAATTTTGATAGTGCAATAACAAAAGCTCGCACAATACTTGAAGAAACATTCTGCTATGTCATTGAGCAAAAGGGAGAAGTGCCATCAGATAGCGGTGATATTGGAAAACTTTACGGTCAAGTAAAATCTCTATACAATATGCACGCACACAAAGATTTGGATAGGCGTATAAACACCTTACTTTCCGGCTTGGAAAAAATAATTTCTGCAATCGCAGAAATGCGAAATAAAGAGAGTGATTCGCATGGTGTTGGTAGCAAGCGCATTGGTATAGCGGATTATCATACGCGGCTTTTTGTCAATTCTGCAATCGCAATGGCAGATTTTATTTTATCAGTCTATCTCAATACAACACACAATGAATAATCAATTAAAAGGAGAAATTATAATGAATCAAGATTTTATTGAGGGACAAACGGATTTAGAATTAGTTGAGGTGGATTCTATTGTAGATTCTCTATCAACTTGGATTGAACAGGGTGCAGAGGATATTGTGACTTTTTTAGTTCAGATGAAGTTTCGGATATACTGGATGAGATAAAAGAACTGGGAACAGAACTATCAAATGCGCTCAAAGTTGTAAAAGTAATTCGTAAAAGTGCAAGTATTCCCGACAAATTGTTCATGCGTAAAATGGAACGGTATTGCGCCGGGCTTGTATCAATTCCAGCTTCAAAACGGGAAAAATATGTGAAAAGGGTTGGAAAAGAAGCTCTTAATAAAGATTCTGTATTTATCCTTGGAGTTCTAAATAAAATTGAAGAGCTATCAAAAATTGATATTCTTATTAGATTATTTGAAGCAAAAATGGATGAAGAAATTGACGATCAAACATACCGCAGAATGATGTTGCAAGTTGATCGCACAATGTTTTCTGATATTTTGTTTCTCAGGGATAATATTTGTGATGGTGAAATAAAGATCACATCTGTTGAAACAGAGAATCTATTGGCTACAGGCTGGTTAATATTTGCTGGAATTGGTATTGGTTCAGCTACTGAAGATGGCGGGAATTTATATTCATATACACATACAGCAAAGCAATTTTGTAATATAGTCTTTCAAAGCAATTTTGAGATTAACGATAATATAAATCCAGCAGTAGGAACTCTTTCATTTGATATAATAGGCTAATAGTCAAATCATAAAAGCGCCAGGAGCAGAGGCCATACAGTCCCTGCTCCCGGCGCTTTTGCTATACTTGGATCACTCGTCTGTGAAGTGGAACCGCTGCGCCGTAAAGTCGGCGTCGCTCATGGCGTCCAGCTTATCGGCGGTCTGGCAGGCCAGCGCCGCCATTTCCTTGTCCATGTCCGGCAAAGCTGCCCGGAGATTTGCCGCCGTCCTGCGGCGGTCAGCGTTGTGGTACAGACAGATCAGGTTTTCTTCTCCCACGGTGAAATACATTCCTCATACCTCCATTTCTTTTGATTTTTCTCGCGCCGGGGGCCTCTTTTTCTGTTCCTCCTTGGCGGTGGCAAGCTGCGCCTGGATGGACGGTTTCTTTTGCTTCTGCGTCGTCTTTCGGGTCTGCTTGGGCTTTTTGGCCTCCGCCTTGGCTGCCTCGGCCACATCCAAAAGAGAAATCTGTTCTCCGGCTTTTGCCCTTACTTCCAGTTCCTCCATAGACGGGGCGTTGTTCATCATGCCGTCAATCATGTTGTAGTTCTGCTCGGTGGACATTTCCACCGTCTTGATATGACTTTCCTGCTGGACGGGGATGGCAAAGGCCCTTGTGCCGTTTGCCATAATAAGATACCTGCCGTCCTCCGACTGGTGGTGGAATCCATACCCGGCGGCCTCCATCTGTTCCCGGCTCCTGTCGGTCAGATAGAAACGGCCCCTTGGCGTCTGGATTTGTTCGCCGGTCATGCACTCGTCCGGCGTGAGCTGCTTTTCCTGCTGGACAAAAAACTCCGGCACCTGCCGGTAGTCGGCCCCCTCGTCCACATAGTAGGCGGTCTGTTTTCCATCCTGCCGGAACACCACAATATCCCCCATCGAGAGGGAATGTCCCTTGTAATCGGCGGGATGTTCCATGTTGAAGCGGCGGTAAATCTCGTCCAGCGTAGTGTCCTTGTCCAGCGGCGCAGTGTAGACAAGCTGGTAATTCTTCCTGTCCACCGAAAGCCCATCCGCCTGCAATTCCTCATAGGAACGATAGCGGAAGTCGCGCCCCTCCGGGCCGGGCGGCACTTGGTAGATGGAAAAGTTGGGCTGCACCGGGGCCTCATAGTCAGAGGCAACATATTCCTCCACCGTCAGCCCGGAAGCGGCGGCCTCCTGTTCCAGCTCTGCCTCGATCTGTTTTTTGTAGTCCTGCAAACTCTGGTCGAAGTCGGCAAGCTGCGGCGGCTCCGGCAAGTGGTACTGGCCCTGATTGAGAAGCGGGCGGCACTCCTTTACATAGTCCAAAACCGCGTTGAAATAAGCGGTCTGTTCCGGCGTCAGGGTTTCCCCGGATCGCAGGGGACGCCGGGCCTCCTGCTCCATAGCGGCCAGATTGCAATGCAGCTCCATATACGGAACAAACTCATGCAGCAGCATATCCCGCTGGGCCTTGTCCGCCTCCCATGCCTTCGGCCCCTCATGGTGCAGCACATGGTTTTTCCAGCTTTCATCCTGTGCATAGTATTCGTGGTAGCCCCGGATATGTTGGATCAGGGAACCGTCCCCGTCGCCAAAGTCCTGCCGTCCCTCGTAGCTGTCCGGCTGGCCCTGCATGGTAAAGTCAATGCGGAACTTGGTCTTGTCGTACCAATGGCCCGTATAGCCCGGCTGCTCCCGTTCATGGCGTCTGGCGCTGTCCAGCTCCTTGAAAACGGCCTCGGCTTCATGCAGCGGCATTTGCTGGCCGTCTTTCAGATGGGGGCTTTCACTCCAAAGGATTGTGACAACCGGCTCCGCTGCCGGATACTGCGCGATCTGCCGCTGGGCGTTGGCAACGGCAATCTCACTTTCGATCTCGCTTTTCACAAAAGAATCCATCTGGCCCTTTTGCAGCTCATAGCCCTGTTCACACAGGCGGTTGATAAGCCCGATCACCTTGTCAGTATCGCCCACGGCCTCGGCATAGGCCACGATCAACTGCCGTTCCTCGCTGCCCAGACGCGGGGCGTTTTTCTCTGCCAGCTCCATCAGGGCGGCGGCCCGGTCAGCCGGGGACGCCTCCGGCATGAACGGTTTCCCATTCAAAAGGCCGTCGATCCCGTTCCACGCCTGCGGCTGGGGAATGGCGTTGGCCTGTTCAGCGGCTTCCAGAAAATCATCCAGCCTGTCGCCGGTCAGGGGTTCCATTGCCCCAGCCGGTAGCTCATGGATGGCAAGGATTTCTTTTCCGGCTTCCGCAAGGGACAGGTCGGGATTATCAAGCTGGCCTCCGTCCAGTTCCTTGTAGTCGGGGTCGTACAGCGTGTAATCATAGCCGGTTTCCGATGTCTGGATATACAGGTAATCGCCGCTTTCCAGACGGTAGGCGGCCTCCTGCGGGGCTTCTGCCTGTTCCAGCGTTCCGTCCCCGACAATGGTAAAGCCCTGCGCCTGCGCCGCCTCCTTGGTTCCCTGCGACACTTCGCCGGTGGATTTCAAATCCGCGTCAATCAGGGTTTGCAGCATGGCTTTTACGCTGGCGGTCATTTCCTGCTGTTGCTCCGGGGACAGCTTGGAAAATACGCTGTCCGGGTCTGGCTGCTCGGCGGCCTGTTCTAACGGCGCGGCCTGCGGCTGCTCCTGCTGGGCCTGCCGTTCTTTCTGAAGCTGGGCAAGGTGGCCGTCAATGGTGG
>OJQP01000789.1_pt1 | contig 9324 bp, 10 predicted proteins | sample 1598871 | NCBI WGS metagenome assembly OJQP01 (sample SAMN03922520, study PRJEB24848) | human gut metagenome | isolation source: stool sample | host: Homo sapiens | place: Germany | collected 2010-02
GCCTCCAAACGATTATTATAGCTCGCACACATGTAAAGTTTTATAAACTTAGAATCTCAACATCCACTTTTTCTTTTTTTGCTGTTTTCAAGGCATCTAGCATAACTGTAATCAAATCTTCACCGTTGCTAGTAACAAAATAATTGGAGAGGTCCGAAATATCTTTACTGATATTTTCTCCCCATGGCGGCAACTTTGTCAGATCCTCTGCGTTCCAAACCACTTCAGCAGGTGAAAAGGCTTTCAACCTTCTTTGAATATCTTCCAATTCTCTTTTTGCCTTGCAAGCGTCCTGCCATTTCAAGTGTCCCGCATATAATTCATTCATTAAAACTGGGTAATGGCTTCCCCATTCTCCATTCTCTAAGCGCACGCACACGGTAGAAAAAAAGGCATACAAAAAGTCTCCGCTCCCCACTGGATACCATAAACAATCCACACCAAAGCCCACTGCCATTTTACCACCTCATTTTATATATTTTATTATAACAGAATCCGCACATTTCTCCAAGATAGACTGACTGAGCGTCTTCATCATTGTATTGCTTATGTTTTGGCCTCTTACATCGATAATAATAGCTTGTACAGTTCCTTTCGGAAGCTGTTTTCCTCGCAAGTTAACCTGATTCACTACATTTTTGATAAGAGCATTTTTCCCTCTCACTGTAGATACCGTATAATTCTTCACCTCTATGCTATATCCTGTTTTGTAATAATCTGGTCTGGAACTTCCTTTCGTGCCATACGGAACCTCTCTGCCTCCAATAAAAGATTTTTGAGCTTGATACTCCGGATATAAATTCCCCACATCAATTTCTGATTGCCGCCAAGATTTTCTATCGTTATCCACATTTCCCTTATCCAAAGGAAGCACTTCGTAAATTTCAGTTGGCGCACCCGTGTTCAAAAACTGCCCGGCGGCCCAGTATTCCGAGGCCTTGGCCGGGTCTGTGTTCCAAAGCTCGTTTACAAGCCGGGTTTCCTGCGGCGTCATGGCTTCGCCCTGCATCCACTTTGCAAACGCCTGCCGCCGCGCGGCCTCCGCCGCGTCCTGCGCCGTGCCTGCGGCTGCGGGCGGAATGGCAGTCCAAAGGGCGGCGGCCTTGCCGCTGCCCTTTGGGCTTTTCTTTGTTCGCCATTCCGAAAAGGGAAAGAAAAAGCAGGCAGCGCCATAGGCGCTGCCTGCCGTGTTTTATCTTTATTGCGCGCTGCCTTCCTCCTGCGCTTTCACCTGCTCGAACCATTCTTCAGCCACATCCCAGGAAGATTTATAAGGATCATCTGAATACTGATTTTCATACTCATAATGAGTATCCAAGCTATTTTTTGCTACATCGTATACTAACTTAAACTGCGTTGGCATAGGCTGATTGTATTTCTCGCAAATGCACTTTATTTTATCAATATCATCCAGTATTATCTGTGAGCATTGCCTCTGTATGTCTATAGAAACATCATAGCCTTTTCCTGATATTTGATTCAGCAAATGTTTTTTCCACAATTTCCCATCTATTTTAAAAAACCAATTACACGCAGTTGCTCTGTTCTCACAGGAAGCATAGATATATATCTTCTCCGCATCATCCTCTACATATTCTAGGCAGATACTTACCATATCGGCCTGCGCTTCCATAAATTCATCTTCAAATATTTTTGCCATACTAACACCTTCCTAATTTCCAAATCGCTCCCTATAAAAATCTCCGTTAATGATATATTCCACTTGAAATCCACTCGGCCTCATATCGCTGCCCTGATACAAAACCTCGATATCCACGCTGACGTGTTGGTTCCGCCTCAACGCTTTTTCCCACTGAATCTCAATTCGCCTGTATTCACTTTGGTTCACCCGCGCAAGCTGCGAAACAAGATTGTCAAGCTCTGGTGAGCCGCCGAACAAATCTCCTATCAAGTGCCCTGCATGGTCGGTGCCCTTTCGCTTGCCCGGTGTGTTTCGCTTATGTGACAGTCTTTTTACTCTCTCTGTCAAGCGCAACTCAGATGCTTTCACATGGTAAACGCGTGCAAGCCCATCCGTCTGGTAAATGTACTCGAATTCCCCTGATTGATACTTCACATTTGGCTGCAACTTGCCGTTGCTCATATGGCTGCCGTCCCGTATCACATCATCCGAGCCGGCATGGGGTTCCTCCCATCCCTTGCCATCCTGCAAATAGTCAAAGGGCGTGCGCTGGCCCGTGGGGGGTGCCTCAGCCTTTGCTTTCATTGTACCATCGAAACTGCTGCCGTCAAGGGGAAATGTGCCCGGCACCTCCGTGTCCAGAAACTCCCCGGCGGCCCAGTACTCCGAGGCCCTGTGCGGGTCGGTGTTCCACAAATCGTCCACAAGCTGCTTTTCCTGCGCTGTCATCGCCTCGCCCCTGGTCCACTTGGAAAACGCCTGCCGCTGCGCGGCCTCCGCCGCGTCCTGCGCCGTGCCTGCGGCCGCGGGCGCGCTTAGAAATTCATCCCAGCCGCCCTGCTGCACAGGCACATAGCCCGGTGCTTCGCCCCAAAGGCTGTGCAGCGCCGCCTGCTGGTTTGCGCTGGGCGCCATGCCCTGCCGCAGGGCCTCGAACCCCTGCTGCTGCGCGGCGTTCAGCACCGGCTGCCCGTTCCAAAGGTCGTCCAGCGCGCCAAGCGCCGCGGGCGCAAGCTCGGCCAGCGCGCCGCTTGCCGCATTCAGGCCCGCATCTGCCGCCAGCTGGCGGAAAATATCCCCCTGCGTCAAGGGCGTCTCGCCCGGGCGCAGGCCCTCGCGCTGCTGGCGGGCATACTCCATTTCCAGGCCCATCCCTTTTGGGATGGTGCTCAGGGCCAAATCCAGCATGGAATCGCCCATCATGCCCGCAAGGGCCTGCCGGGTGCCAAGCTGGCCCAGCACGGGCGCCGTTTGCAGCTTCTGCATGGCCTGCGTGCCGGAAAGGGCGCCCGCCACATCGTCCAAAACCCTGCCCACGCCCGGCAGGGCCTTCATGGCGGCGCTGCCGGCGGCATACTGCCCCATGCTGCTGGCAAGGTAGCCCGCCTGATATGCCAGCGGGTTCTGCGTGGCCGCGCCCTGGCTGCGCTGGGCAACGCCCAGCGGGTTTTCGCCCTCGAAGCCCGCGCGCCGCCAGTTTTCGGCCTCCAGCGCGCCGCGCACCTGCGGCGCAAGCGGCAGCGCGTTGCCCGCGCCCGAAAATGCGCTGCGCACCCCGCTTACCTTTGTGGCAAGCGCGTCCATAATTTCGGCCTGAAGCAAAAGCATCTCTACCTCGTCTGTGCTTTGCCCCAATGCGTGCAGGCGCCGGGCCGTTTCGTAGTATTCATCGAATTTGGGCCCAATGGTGCCATTCCACTGTTCCACCAGCTCGGCCGCCACAGCCTTCTGTGCGTCTGTCATTTCATAATCGGGCGAGGCCCAGCCCCACAATGTGCCCCAGTTTACCGAGGCCTGTGCCTGCTGGTATGCCTGCGCCTGCTGGGCGGCAAGCTGGCTTTCCAGCCGGGCCTCTTCGTCCAGCGCGGCCTGAAACGGCTCCGAATAGCCGCCGTCGGGCGCATATTCCGCCCCGGCGGCCCGAAGGTCTGCTATTTTCAGGCGCACGTCTGTCAGCGCCTGCCCGGTTTGCTGAATGGCTGCTTCTATTTCGCTGCTGCCCTGCCCGGCCTGGGGCGCCTGCTGCTGGGCCTGGGCCTGCGCCTGCTGGGCAAGTTCTTTCTGCCGGGCCTGCTGCTCGCTTCGCGCCACGGTTTCCTGCCCGGAAAGGCGCATGTAGTTCTGGTAGGCCACGTCGCGCTGTTCCTGCAGCGCGTGCAGGGCCTGTGGCGAGGCGCCGTTCTGTTTTGCCTCGTCCAGCTGCTGGCCATAGCTGCGCCACTGCCCGGCCCAATATTCTTTCCGCTGCGGGTTTTGCCTTGCGGCGGCTTCTTCCTGTGCCTGCTGGGCCGCCGCCTGCGCCTGCTGGGCCTCTTCCTGGGCCTGTTGCTGGGCCGCAATGGCCTCGCTGGCTGCGGCCTCTTCGGCCTCCAGCTGGTTTGCATAGGCGTTTGTTTGAAAGGCGCGCTGCTGTGCCATATTTGCCTCGCCAAGCAGCACGCCCGCGCGCTTTTGCGCGTTGGTGCGCGTGTCGCCCGGCCCTGTGCCCCCGCGCGAGCCATACTGCCCGCTGGCCCGGTATTGGCTATCCCGGTAGGCCTGCGCCTGGTTGGCGTCTTCCCGCGCAATTTGCGCGGGTGTTTTTTGCTGCGCCAGCGCCGCCATGTTCTCGTCCATGGTGGACGAAAACGGCATTTGAAGAAACTCTTCCACCCACGCCGGCGCCTGCCCGTCCCCGTCTGCCGCGGCCTGCCACGCGGCGTTTTGCTGTGCGCTTACGCCCGTGGCGGGCGTGGGCTTTTGGCCCTGCTGCCCCGCGCCGGTTTGCCCGGCCTGAAATGCCGCGCCGCCGGGCGCGCTCTCCTCGGGCGCGCTTTCCGGCTGGGCCGCCTGCGCCTTGCGCTGCTGGGCGCGCCGCTTTTTTTCCATTTCGCGCTTTTCTTTTTCGCTGTACATATGCTGCGAAAGCCAGCGCCCGGCCTGCTGCCCCTTTTCCCAGGTGTCGCGCTCTGTGCTGTGCACAAGGGCCGAAAGCCTGTCCTCCTGTTTGTTTCGTGCCATCTCTTTCCTCCTTTTTTGCCGTGCTGCGCACGAAAAAAGCGATGGGCCCGAAACCGTTTGGTTTCGGGCCCATCGCCCAGTTTTCCATCTTTTCTTTTTTGCGCACAGGGCGCAACGTGCAGGGCGGCCCTGCCCGCGGCAAAGCCGCTTTGCGCCCGGCGCGGGGCGCTTTTTACAGCCCGGGGTGCGCGGCGGCGCTATACCCAGCCAAAGCTTTTGGCCCAGGCCAGCAGCGTGGGCGCCAGCCACACACAGCCCCAGCACAGCGCAAACGTGCCATAGGCCCACAGCCAAAGGGGCTGCGCCCCCGGCTGGGCCGCCCCGTGCGCCAGCCTGTCGGCCAGCACGCCCGCGGGCCGCACCGGCAGCCTGCCCGCCAGCCCCGCCACCAGCGGCGCGGCAAAGGCCACCGGCGCAAGCTGCGCCAAATAGGGCACAAGGTTAAAATAAATGGTGTTCACACGCACCTGCGGCTGCTGGGCAAGCACCAGCCCGCCCCACTGGCCCAGGGCGCCAAGGTCGAACAGGTTTGCCTCCAGCTGGCCGGGGAAGGTGTAGGCCATAAGAAGGAAGAACCCCGCGCAGTAGATGCCGTTCATCACCAGCCACGGCGTGCGGTTTTGCGCCTGCCAGGTGCTGAGGATGAGGAACGGCGTAAGCAGAATAAGCCACTGCGGGTGCCACTGCACCAGCAAAAACAGCAGGCTGAACACCGCCAGGCACACATACACGGCCTTCTGGCGCATAGCCTCGGCCCCGCTGGGCCGCCACATCCAGCACGCCACATACAAGCACGCCAGCACTGTTAAAAACAGCGAGGGCGCGCCCACCGCAGGCAGCGTGCGCTCGAACAGGCGCTGGGCAATGAGGCTGTTGAAAAAGCCCGCGTCGCCGCTGCGCCCCCAAAACAGCAGGCTGCCGGGCAAATACAGCCACAGGCTGGCCAGCGCATATTTACAAATGTGCAGCAGCCGCTTTTCCCACAGCAACAGCAGCGGCACAAACACAAACACCGCAAACATTTTAAACAGCATGGCCGCGCCCATGGCCAGCACAAAGCGCCAGACGCGCCCGTCCATAAAATACCGCACGCCCAGCAAAAGAAAAAACAGGCAAAGGCTGTCGTACTGGCCCATGCACAAAACCGTGAAAAACGAAATGGGGCACAGCCAGAACAGGTACGGCGTCCACGCCGTTTCCGCCTGCCCTGCGCCCAGGCGCCGCGCAATGGTTTGCAACAGCAGCCCGCAGCCGGCCCAGGCCGCCACGCCCAGCGCCTTTGTCCACAGCATAAACACAAACGGGCTCACCGGCACCAGCTTGCCCAGCAGGTACACCGGCAGGTCCCACACGGCGCACAGCAGGTAAAACCCAATGTGGTAATGGGCCGCGTTGGCAAAGCCGTACGCCTGCCTTGCCTGCATGGTGTGTTCGTAAAAATCGAAAAATTGCCCGCTGAACAAATCGTCCAGCAGAATATGCACATGCTGCGCCGTCTCTTGAATATCCGGGTGGTTCCACAAAAAGAATGCGGCCAGCGCCAGCACCGCCAGCGCGGCGGCGTCCCCCCTGCCCGGCAGGCGCGCGCTGCGCCAAAACTTCCCCTTCACATTCTGCACATCCTTTTTCAAGCCTTGCCCGCGCGGCGGGCCAGCTTTATTGTAGCGCCCGGCCGCCGGGGCGTCAACCGCCCCGTACGTTCACGCCGCGCCGTCCGGCTGGCGCACAAACACAAGCGGGCCATCCTCATCCGTCAGGCGGTTCACATACGGGCCCTCCAGAAAAATAAACTCGCCCTCACGGGCCTCGGTCAGGCCGTTCCACAGCACGCGCATGCCTTTGTATTCCCCGTCCAAAACCTCAATGCTCGTCCCGCTCATGCGGCTGCCCATTTCTACCGCTATTTTTTCGCCGTCCAGCACCGCAAAGCCCGTGCAGGTTCTGCCCTCCTGCACCTCCAGCCAGATATACGGCTGCTGGCACACCCAAACAGACCCCGGGTGCGCAGCGGGCTCGTTTTGGCGGTACTGCCGGGTGCAATGCCCTTTGTATGCAAGGCGGGCGCAGACATAGAGAAACGGCAGCAGCCACGCCAATGTGAATGCTGCGCCAAAGCCCACCAGCAGCTTCTTCCACCGCGGCCAGCGCTTCTTTTCCGCCTTTTCCTGCATCAGGGCCCCTCCTCTTCTCTATTCTGTGCCCCATCCGGCTGGCGCACAAACACAAGCGGGCCGTCCACATCTGTCAGAAGGTTGCGGTATGGGTCGTCCAGCGTCATTTTGTCTTGGCTGAATTCCGCCTGCCCCACCCAAAGGCTGTGCCGCTCTTGCGTCTCTTCGTCCACCGTCTCTATCACCAGCGCCACCGGCGGCATGGTCAGGCTAATTTCCACCGTCTCACCATTCACCACCGCTTCGCCGGTGCACTGCCAGTCCTCCCCAACGGCAAACCAAACGCCCGCCTCCTCGCACACCCACGTGCTGCCGGGGTAATTGAGGGGGGAATAGCGAAGGGCCCTTTGCCGTTCCGCATCAATCAGATAAAAAATGATCGAAAACATGGCAATGCAAAACAGCACAAGATAGCCCGCCGCGGCAGCAACGCCTACCAGCAGCTTCTTGCGCCGCGGCCAACGCTTTTTTCCCATTTTTTCCGGCATACTTGCTCACCTGTTCTTCACCCAAACACCGGCCCGGCCGCCGGGGCGTCAACCGCCCCGCGCGTTCACGCCGCGCCAAAGGCGGGCGGCGTCTGCGCGGGCGGCGCGCCGCTTTCGCCCTGCCGCGCCGCCGCGGCCTCTTCGCCCCACTTCGCCGTGCCCTCATAGCCTTCGGCCACGGTGAGCACATATCTGCCGGTTTCCTCGCTGGCCTGCACGCAAAACACCGTATCTGCCGTGAAGCCATCCATCTCTTCCGGGAAGCCCCAGCAGGCGCTGTCGTACACGATCTCGCTTACAAGCTGGCCGTCTTTGAAAAACAAAAGGCGGTTCCAGCGCCCATCATTCAGCGGCCTCAGCGCAAAGGCATACCCCGTAAGCTGCCGCACGCTTTCCCCCGTGCCGTATGGCATGCGGTCCAGGTATGCTTCCTCCCACTCAAACGTCAGCACACGGCCCGGCTTCACCCGGCTGTGCTGCTGCACATATTCTTCCAGGCGCGCCAGCTGGGCCCCCGGCCTGTCGCTGGCATTCTGCGCCTGAAACAAATGGAACAGGCGAACAGCCTCTATCAGCACCAGGCTTGCCATTGCCAAAAAAAGCACCAGCAGCGCCAAAGGAAACCTTTTTGTTCTCATTTGCGTCTACCTCCTGCGCATAAGGCCGTGCCCCGCGTTTATACCGCGCCGGAAGCGGGCGGCGTCTGCACGGGCGGCGCGCCGCTTTCGCCCTGCCGCGCCGCCGCGGCCTCTTCGCCCCACTTCGCCGTGCCCTCATAGCCTTCGGCCACGGTGAAGAAATACTGCGGGGCGTCCTGCTGCAGCTCGAACACCGTCTGAGGCGTAAAGCCCAGCAGTTCCACGGGGAATTTCCACTCGAACCAGGAATAGATAAGCTCTTTCACAAGCTGGCCGTCCTTGAAAAACAAAAGCCGGTTCCAGCTCTCGTCATTCAGTTCTTCCACCTCGAACTCATACCCCGTAAGCTGCCGCACGCTTTCCCCCGTGCCGTACGGCCTGCGGTCCACGTACGCTTCATCCCACTCAAACGTCAGCACTTCCCCCAGCGCCACCTGGCTGTGCGTTTGGATGTATTCCTCCAGCCTTGCCTGCTGGTCGGCAGCGCCTTCTGTGTAAGCAGGCCCCCCGCGGGAAAACATGGTGTAGGCGGCGTGCAAAAGCACAGCCAGCAACGCGCACGCCACAGTCAGAATGATCAGCAGCGCCGCCGCAAGGCCCTTTGCCACTTTCATGCCGTTTCCCCCTTCCGCCGCAGGGTGGGCCGCCGCCCTTTATGGGTACAGCCGGTACACCCTGTCTGTCACGCCGTCGTTTGCCGCCATGTCAAACGTGCGCCCGCCTATGGCCACAAGCCAGCGCCCTTCTTCCAAAGGCGGCAGCGCGGCGCGCACGCCCTCATACCACCACGCCTGCTGAAAGTTTTCCCGCGCTTCGGCCTGCTGCATCACCCACACTCCGCACTCGTCTTCGCCCATGGCCGCGCACAGCGCCTCTTCCCACGCTGCAAAGCGTGCTTCCAGCTGTGGGTAGGGCAGCGCGCTTTCTACCACAAGGTACACTTCACAGGCAACAAAAGTGCCCTTTTCCAAACTGCCGCGGTAGGCCGCCGCGCCGCACAACGTCACGCCCTCCGGCATGGGCTGCGCCATCACAGCCCTGCCAAGCTCTTTTGTGTAAGAGATGCCAAGCAGCTCATCGTGCGCAACAAGCCCAGCCAAATACATCAGATACAGCACAAAAGGGGCCGCCGCCAGCGCAAGCACCGCCAGCAGCTTCTTGCGCCGCGGCCAACGCTTTTTTTCCATTTTTTCCGGCATACTTGCTCACCTGTTCTTCACCCAAACACCCGGCCCGGCCGCCGGGGCGTCCAACCGCGCCGCACGCTCACGCCGCGCCAAAGGCGGGCGGCGTCTGCGCGGGCGGCGCGCCGCTTTCGCCCTGCCGCGCCGCCGCGGCCTCTTCGCCCCACTTCGCCGTGCCCTCATAGCCTTCGGCCACGGTGA